>Ga0187833_10002592_pt1 | contig 19217 bp, 26 predicted proteins | sample ETNtaG_37_FD_167968 | JGI IMG/M metagenome (GOLD analysis project Ga0187833, IMG submission 167968) | Marine microbial and viral communities from oxygen minimum zone, Eastern Pacific Ocean - ETNP2014_SV_400_PacBio MetaG (Illumina Assembly) | ecosystem: Environmental > Aquatic > Marine > Hypoxic...
AAAAAAAAATTGAATACGAATTAATTGGAAAAAAAAAAAATATAATAAAAATATTTTTTGATAAAAATTCACTAGAATTTAAAGGATGGGAAACAAATGATGCCTATTCTAACAAAGTAATTTTTTTAATTAATAACCTGAAAACCAATATAACAATTAGTAGTAATTACTTTAAAATTCCAAGAGAAGAAGATCTTTAATTTGCTTTTTTATGAAACCATTTTTCCAACTTTTTCGCCACCAAAAATATGGAAATGCAAGTGCGGTACTTCCTGTCCTCCATTTTCACCAACATTCACTAAGGATCTATATCCGCCGCCTTTCACTGTGTCAGAAACACCAACTTTATTAGCAACTGTTACTATTCCTTTTATCAAACCGGTAATCTCCTTTTCTGATGCTTTCGAAGAAAAATCATCTAAACTTACATACTCACCTTTAGGAATAATGAGAGCATGCACTTTTTTTTGTGGATTTATATCATAAAAAGCCAGAACAAATTCATCTTCATAAATTTTTTTACAAGGAATTTCCTCTCTCAAAATCTTGGCAAAAATATTATTTTTATCGTAAGTCATAGTTACCTATTTTGTTTCTCCTCAAATCCCGAAATGCCTTCCCTTTTTTTAAGTTCTCTTATTATATCTTCAAAATTTATATTAGCGGACTGTAAAGTCACCAATAAATGATAAATAACGTCTGCTGTTTCATGTACTGTATTTTTTTTATTCTTAATAGCATCTTCAAGTTCAGCAATTTCTTCTTTGAGTTTATTTAAACAGTAATCACTTCCCTTTGATAGCAAAAGAGAAGTGTATGATGATTTAGTATCGCTTCCTTTTCTAGATCCAATCGTTTTGACAAGTCTTTCTATAATCTCTGACATAATTAAATTCTAACAGGTATACCTTTTGAGTCCAAATATTGCTTAGCCTCTAATATAGTATGCTCTCCAAAATGAAAAATAGATGCTGCCAAAACAGCGCTTGCCTTACCAATCTTAATACCTTGATACAAGTGTTCCAAATTCCCCACTCCACCCGATGCTATGACGGGTATGTTAAGAGAGGTTGATGCCTTCTTCGTAAGATCCAAATCATAACCTTTTTTTGTACCATCTCTATCCATTGAGGTAAGTAGTATTTCTCCAGCACCCAATGATTCCATTTTTATTACAAATTTTATAACATCTTTGCCTGTGGGTTTCCTGCCGCCATGAGTAAAAACTTCCCATTTATTGTTAGTTTTCTTTGCATCAACAGCAACAACAGTACATTGGGAACCAAATTTTTCCGCACTTTCCTCAATCAAATCTTTGTTAATAACAGCAGATGTATTAATTGAAACTTTATCCGCTCCATTGCCAAGCAATTTATTAATATCTTCTAAATTTCTTACTCCGCCTCCAACAGTAAGAGGTATGGAAATATTTTTTGCTGTTTTTTTAACTACATCTAACATAATATTTCTGTTTTCATTTGAAGCTGTAATATCTAAAAAGCAAATTTCATCTGCACCTTGTTCGTCATATATCCTTGCTTGTTCAACTGGATCGCCCGCATTTATCAAATTAACAAAATTAATGCCTTTAACAATCTTTCCATTTTTAACATCCAAACAAGGTATAATTCTCTTTTTTAGCATTTAAATAATTTTACTAAGTTCACGAAGATCAATATTACCGTCATAAATTGCCTTTCCAACAACAACACCTTCGATATTTGGAGACTTTTTTTCTTTTATATTTAGAATATTTTTTATTGAGGCAATTCCGCCGGAAATTACGGTCGGAACATTTATTGCTTTCGAAAAATCTATTGTGCTTTCTATATTGGGGCCATTTTTTGTACCATCCCTATTTATATCCGTATAAATTATTCTAGAAATTTTTATTTGTGCAATTTTTTTAATAAAGTCCAAAGCCAAAATATCAGTTTGCTTTTTCCATCCTGATAGAGCAAGAAATCCATTACGAACATCTAAAGATAAAGCAATTTTTTGTTTATATTTGTCACAAGCCATTTCAAGAAATTCTTGATTTTTTATTGCTGCAGTTCCAACAATAACTTTATCTACCCCAACATCTATCCAGTTTTTTATATTTTCTAAAGATCTAATTCCTCCACCAACCTGAATTTTAAAATTATTTTTTTTAATTATTTTTTCAATGATACTTTTATTAACCAATTTTCCTTCTAAAGCTCCATCTAAATCTATTACATGAATGTTTTTAAATCCTAAATGAAAAAATTCGTCAGCTTGTTCTAGGGGAGATTTTTTATAATGTGTAACATTATTATAATCGCCTCTCAAAAGTCTAACGCACTTGCCATCTTTAATATCTATGGCGGGGAATATAATCATTATTAGAACTATAAGATTCCTTTTGTGGATGGGATTTTCGACTTAATTCTTTTATCAATTTCCAAGGCTTGTCTGAGTGATCTTGCAAGTCCTTTAAAACAAGATTCGATTATGTGATGACTATTTTCACCGTATATATTTTCTACGTGCAAAGTAACTCCCGCTGATTGTGCAAATGCCTGAAACCATTCTTTAAAAAGTTCAGTATCCATTTCCCCCAATTTTTCTACTTTTAACTTAATCTTCCATATTAAATATGGTCTGTTCGACACATCAATAGAAACCCTAGTTAAAGTTTCATCCATAGGTATTAAACTATTAGCATATCTCTTTATTCCTTTTGGAGAACGAAGTGCTTTTTTTATACATTCTCCTACGGCTAGCCCTACGTCTTCAGTTGTGTGGTGTAAATCAATATGTGTATCGCCTTTTGCTTTTATTTTTAGATCGATCAAAGAATGTTTGGATAATTGTTCCAACATGTGATTAAGAAAACCTATTCCGGTGTCTATCTTGTATGATCCGCTACCATCTATATTTGCTTCTACAGCGATACTGGTTTCTTTGGTCTTTTTGGTTATTTTAGCTTTTCTTGCCATGGCTCAATTCCGTAATAATAGGGTATATAAATAATTCAAGAATATAGCAATAAAATGAATATTCGATCTTGAAGATAACAAATTAACCTCCACATAGATTGGTGCAATGAGTGATAATTCGAATTGGCACGGTACTACGATTGTTCTAATCAGGAAAGATAAAGATGTTGTTGTTGCTGGTGATGGACAAGTGAGTCTTGGTAATACAGTAATTAAAAGTACTGCAAAAAAAGTGAGAAAAATTGAGAAGAGAAATGTTATTGCCGGATTTGCTGGATCAACCGCAGATGCCTTAACATTATTTGAAAGATTAGAAGCAAAACTAGAAAAACACGCTGGTAACCTTACAAGGGCAGCTGTTGAGTTAGCAAAAGACTGGCGAACAGATAAATACTTAAGAAGATTAGAAGCTCTCATGGCTATTGCAGACAAAGAAAAAAGTTTTATAATTTCTGGTACAGGAGATGTGTTAGAACCAGAAGAAGGAATTATAGGTATAGGTTCGGGTGGCAATTATGCTCTGGCTGCAGCAAAAGTATTAATGGATACAAAAATGTCGGCAGAAGAAATTGCAAAAAAATCAATACAAGTTGCATCTGAAATATGTGTATTTACCAATAGTAATATAACTCTAGAAAAAATTTAAATGAAACAAAAATCAAATATAACATCCTTGCCCACAAAAGATCTAAAACAAGAAAAAGATGATATATCTACAGTCTCATCTTTATCTCCCAGGGAAATAGTTTCTGAATTAGATCGATATGTGATTGGTCAAAATGCAGCCAAAAGAGCTGTCGCAATTGCCCTTAGGAATAGATGGAGAAGACAAGCATTAAAAGGTGATATGAAAGATGAAGTTTTGCCAAAAAATATTCTTATGATAGGACCAACTGGTGTTGGTAAAACAGAAATATCTAGAAGACTTTCAAAATTAGCCGAAGCACCTTTTATAAAAGTTGAAGCTACAAGATTTACGGAAGTTGGATATGTGGGAAGAGATGTAGAACAAATAGTTAGAGATTTGCTTGAAATCGCAATTGCCATTGAAAAAGAAAAGATGAGGAAAGAGGTTTATGTCAAAGCCCAGCTAGCTGCAGAGGAAAGAGTTCTCAATGCGCTTGTGGGAAATAAGGCGAGCGTTGCTACTAGGGAAAGTTTCAGAAAAAGATTAAGAAGCGGTGATTTGGATGATAATGAAATCGAAATTGAGGTAAATGATGCAACTAGTATGCCTAGTTTTGAAATACCTGGCATGCCTGGAGCAAACGTTGGAATGGTAAATTTATCTGAAATCTTAGGAAAAAATATCAAAAAAGGTAAGAAGAAAAAAATAACAGTAAAAGAATCTCACAAAATTTTAATAGCTGAAGAATCTGATAAAATGATAGAACAAGATAAAATTATAAAATCTGCTAAAATATCAACTGAAAATAATGGAATTGTTTTTCTAGACGAAATTGACAAAGTTTCCGCAAGAGGCGAACGCATAGGGGGCGATGTTTCAAGAGAAGGGGTCCAAAGAGATTTGTTGCCTTTAATCGAAGGAACTACCGTTAGCACAAAGCACGGTCCAATAAAAACTGATCACATATTGTTTATTGCATCTGGAGCATTTCAACTTGCTAAGCCATCAGATTTACTGCCAGAACTTCAAGGAAGATTACCAATTAGAGTAGAATTAAATGCACTAACTAGTGATGACTTTAAAAGAATTTTAGAAGAGCCAGATAATAGCTTAATCAAACAATATGTTGCTTTATTAAAAACAGAAAAGGTGAATCTTGAATTTACGAAAGATGGGATTGAAACAATTGCTAAATTAGCTACAGAAATTAACTCTAGTATAGAAAATATAGGAGCGAGAAGATTACACACAATTATCGAAAAAGTTTTAGACGAAATCAGCTTTTCTGCGACGGATCGTGGTGGAGAAACAATTACTGTTGATAATAATTACGTGACAAAAAATCTGGGTGTGCTTACTAAAGATACCGACCTATCGAAATTTATTTTATAAATTTTTTTTTCGCAAAAAAATATAAAACGCCCCTTCTCCACCGTTTTTTAAAGACGCCGTTGATATAGAGTTGATTTTGTTAAATAAATCTTCATCATTTTTAATAAAATCTGGAACAGAATGCTTTAATACATTCATTTGTTCGGAAAGATAAGGATTCTTATGAACTTTTGATCTTAAACCCTTACCCGTAATAATTAAAAGTTTTTTATATCCTTTTTCAAAGGACTTGAGTATAAACTTTTTTACCAATTTATTTGCCTTACTTAACGAACATCCATGCAAATCTAACTTTTGTAATTTGGTTGATTTAATATTTTGTCCAACAAAATCTGCATCTTTATCGTGAATATTTCCTAAAATTTTTGTAAAAGCAAACCAGTCTGCTTCTTCCTTGAATGTGACAGAATATTTCTTTTTCACTTATTTGCCGGATGTATCAAATAGATACCAGGTAGGATCTTGACTCCACATATTTTTTGAAAATTTCCATACATCATTTACTGTCTTTATGGTATCTGTACTACCTTCTATTACATTATCATTTTTATCTTTTATGCATGTAATTATTTCACTTATAAAGTTCACAGTTACTTTATAGATATTTTCAATTTTTTTATATTCTAATATTTTTGCCGATTTAAGTCCTATAAAAGTCGTTTCATATTTTAGTTGCTTAGTTTTTCTTTCGTCAATTACCTCAGAAAAACGACTAAACATATTCTTTTCCAATAATCCTTTAAGTGATTTCTTATCTCCTTTTGCAAAAGATGTTATTATTTTTTCGTACGCTATTTCGGCACCTTTTAAAAAATGTTTTTTAGCATCTTCGTCTATACTGCTTGATTTGATTGCTTCTATATTTTCTATATCCTTAAGAGCTTCTATTCTTTTTGAGAAAAATTTATTAGTAGATTTGCCTTGATGTCCTGTCTTTCTTCCCAAAATATTTCTAAGTCTCAAAATAATAAAACCAGCTAACATAGCTAACAAGATTAAATCCAGAAATCCAAAACTACTACTCATATGATTTTTGATTATAATACTTAAATGATATAGTATGCAAATATAAATAGTCAAACTAATGAATGTTGTTCTCCTTTTTATAATTTGCATCCCTTTAATTGAAATTTATTTGATGATTGAAATTGGAGGTGTAATTGGTGCATTAAATACTATTTTCCTAATTTTTTTAACTGCTATTACGGGAATATATTTCGCACAGTTAGAGGGATTGAATACAATGCGCTCAGCTTTTAACCAAATAAGAAAAGATGAAATTCCTGTATATGAAATAATATCTGGAGCAACTCTGGCATTCGCTTCTCTATTGCTTATTATTCCAGGATTCTTAACAGATATAATTGGTTTTTTATTAATAATACCATTTACAAGAAAAAAACTTATTAAAATTATTTCACCAAAATTTGATATAAAAAGAACAAAAAAAAAAATTATCGAAGGTGAATCCGAAGAAATTAATCCAAATAACGATAATAGAACTAGTAATTAAATGAGTTACAAAATTGTATCAAAGTTTATAAAAGATATTTCGTTCGAAATTCCAAACACTGAAACTTTTCTTATGCTAGAAAAGGAACTTTCAAAATATAATTTAAATTTTAATATAAAGGGTGTGCCTCTAAAAAAAAGAATAATCGAAGTAAATACTATTTTAGCCCTAATACCCAACCAAGAAGTTAAATATAAAATATTAACAGAGATAAACTTTGCTACTTTAATTTCAATAGATGAAAACTTTGAAGATAAAAAAAAATTAGAAAAAATAATTTTAGTAGAAATTCCTAAAATAATATATCCCACTTTGTATGAAATCTTTGTGTATTTATTTAATCAAACTGGAATAAAAAATATTAATATCGAAAAAGAAGTTAATTTCGAAAAAATGTATTTAGACAAAAAACTAAATCCCGCAAGCAAAAATCCGATTAAAGAAAAAACTTTATCTTAATTAAAAAAATTCTTTCTAAGTTGGGATTTCAGGAACGTATTATGAAGTTCCAATTCCTTTTTGCTGGGTTTAATTATTTTTCTCAGATTATTGCTTTTTTCCACAGATTGGTCTCCAAACTTTTTACTGTAAATTTCTACATTTTTTAAATTTAACCGGGGCTCCTTTTGATCTATCAAATTAATATATACTTCCCTTAATAATTGACAATCAATTAATGCATTGTGCTTTTCTCTTTTTGAATTATCAATATTAAATCTTTTACAAAGTGCGTCCAATGAGTTTGGTGACCCTGGATATTTCTGTTGGGCAATTGTCAATGTATCTATTACATTGCTGTTATCTATTTTCTTTTTATTAATAAGTCCAAATTCATAATTCAAAAAAGACAAATCAAAAGTTGCATTATGAATTATTATTTTTTTATTTTTTATAAAATCTAAAAAACTTTCAGCTATTTCAGAAAAAGTTTTTTTATCGGACAAAAATTTATCTGAATATCCATGAATTTTATACGCTTCTTCCGAGACGGATTTTTGTGGGTTTAAATACTCATGAAAAATCTTATTTGTCGGAATTTGATTTTTTAACTCAATACATCCTATTTCAACAATTCTATGTTTTTGTGCAGTTGATAATCCCGTTGTTTCCGTATCAAGAATAATTTCAAACATTTATAAAATCTTTTCTAAAACCTTTTTAACACTTTTTTTAATTGAATTAATCTTAAAATTATTTTTAATTATAAAATTCGATCGTTTTTTTTTAAACTTTAAGGGTAGTTGAAGTTTTTTAAATTTTTTTACAATTTCTAGGTTAACATTTTGTCTTTTTTTCAATCTTTTATTAATTTCACTTTTACGAGCATCAACAAAAATTAAAATATCTTTTTTTTTATTTATTTTATTTTCCATTAGTAGCGGGATATCCAAAACAACAAATTTTCTATGTTTATTTTTCTTAATAAAATTATTCATTCTAATTCGGACTTCAGGATGAACAATTTTAACTATTTTTTGTAAATTATGTTGTTCAACAACAATAGCTTTGGAAATCTCGATTTTTTTTACTGGGTAAGAAAATATATACTTGGGAAAGGCTTTTTTTAATTTATTGTAACATTTTCTACTCTTTCTGTATATTTTAGCAACTTCAACATCAGCATTAAAAACTGGATAACCAATTTGTCTCGCTACATAACTTTTGCCTGAACCAATATCTCCTACTACCGCGAGTCTAATCATTTAACAAATTAACTATTTTATTATCTATTTTAGGTAAAATACTATGCCATATTTCAAATGATAATTGCGCTTGATAAATAAACATCATCTTTCCATTCTCAATTTGATTTCCAAATTTTTTTCCTTTTATTAGAAAGTTTGTTTTGCTAGGATTATAAATTACATCATAAAATAATTTATTTGATCCAATATCAGAATAATTTAATTTTATCTCGTCATCGCTTTTAAGACCTAGACTTGTTGCATTAATTATCATATTAAAATCAGGAACTTCTCCCCAATTTATAATTTCTAAATCTGGATATATTTTTTTTAAATTTTCAGTTTTTTTTATTGTTCTATTGCTCAAAGTTATTTTAGTTACACCCAACCTTTTCAAAGCTATTATAATTGAAGAAGCCACTCCGCCCGCTCCTAAAATAAAAACTTTCTTATTTTTAAGATCGTAATTAATATGTTTTAATCCAAGCTCAAATCCACCAATGTCTGTGTTATCTCCAACAACTTTATTATCTTTCCTAAAAATCGTATTAACTGATTGAGCTTTTGTCGCAAGTGAAGTTAGTTGATCAAGGAAAGGAATGACCGATTTTTTAAAAGGAACAGTAACATTAATTCCATCAATTTTACCAGTTTTAACTTCCAAGACTATTCCTTTAATATCGGTTTCATTTAGTTGCCTTTTGTCATAAACGGCAGCAAGATTATTTTCTTTAATCCAATGATTATGAATTTTGGGTGACAGAGAATGCTTAATTGGATTTCCTATAACTAAATATTTTTTCATTTTAATGTATTTAAATATTCTTTTATTTGTTTAACCGGCAAGCCCATAATAGTGTCTTCGTCTCCTTCGATTTTTGAAAATAAAGATCTTCCATTCGCTTCGATTTGATAAACGCCGTAAGCATATAATTCTTTATCCCTTATTTTTGCTAAATATAATTTAATTTTATCCAGATTAAGTTGTTTCATTGTTAAAGCAGATGCGTCTGTAAAATTCCAGATCATTGCTCCATTTTTAGATATACAGACAGAGCTGATTAATTGGTGTTTTTTGCCATTTAATTTTTCAAGAATAGCAAAGGCCTCATCTCTATTTATAGGTTTTGAAATAAGTTCTCCATTTAAATCTATAACACTATCCGCACCTAAAACCAGATGATCGTGTCTTTTTTTACTCACTTTGTTTGCTTTTAACTCCGCAAGATTTTTAGAAATTATCTCTGGAGAAGCTTTTTCTTTAAGTAACGAATCTTTAATCAGTTCTTCATCAATATTAGCTGGCATTACTTCGCATTCGATACCATTTTGATCTAATATCTTTTTTCTCACCCCACTTCTTGATGCAAGAATAATATTATTAATCATTTGGAATTTAATATATCTAATATTTTTATAATGGATGCCGCTGTTTCTTCAACCGACTTTCTTGTTACATCTATAATTGGCCAGTTGTTCCTTTTAAATATTTTTTTTGAATTTTCTATCTCATTTAAGATTTCCAATTCATTGATATAATTTACCGGTCTATCTTCGTGCATAGATTGAGTTCTGTTTTTTCTCACATCTAATAATCTACCCACATCACAGACAAGTCCTACAACAAAAATTTTGTTAGAATTTTCTATAAGTTTTTTTGGTAAATTTTTATTTGGAATAATTGGTATATTTGTAACTTTGTAGCCCCTGTTAGCTAAATAAATTGAGGTTGGGGTTTTGCTGGTTCTGCTTACACCAACTAAAATAACATCTGATTTATCAAGATCTGATATTATTTTCCCATCATCATGGGACATGGTAAATTGAATTGCTTCTATCCTATTATAATAATCTTTACCCAAAACATGCTGCCCGCTGGGTTTGTGGCTTGCTTCTTGATTAAGTAATTTTGCAAAGCTGGTAATTAAATTACCCAAAACTTCAAAACAAGAAATGTTGTTCTTTTTACACTCAGTAGTTAAATACTTAGCAAGCGATCTGTCAACTATAGTGTATAAAATTATAACATTTTGTTCAGAGTTACATTTAGTAATAATTTTGTTTATTTGGTTTTCTGTTCTAGTAAAAGAATAATGGATAGTTTTACAGTCAAAATTAGAAAATTGCGCTTTGATAGCTAAAAAAATTCTATCTAACGTCTCTCCAGTTGAATCTGAAACTTGATAAACTTGGTAAGTTTTGTTCATAAAATGTTGATAAATATTTAATTAAAAAAAATATACATAAATATTTTTTATTCAGCTGAATAATCAAACAAACTTAGCAATTCGTTAACATATTTATTTATATTAATAAAATATAAACAAATTATTAAATTAACTAATAAAAAATAACATATATAATAAAATCAATAATTTATAACATATTTTAATAACAGATTTAGATGATAACCTGTATATAACTAATTAATCACATTATTAACATACACTAATACTACTAATACTTACTTTATATAATATATATGAAAAACGACTTGTTAAATTGTATAAACCAAAAAAAAACAAATTATGTTCCAATTTGGTTTATGAGACAAGCTGGTAGATATTTACCAGAATTTAATGAAATAAGAAAAAAAAATCCTGATTTTATAAAATTATGTTTAAATTCTAATCTAATTAATAAAATAACACTTCAACCAATAAAAAGATTTGATCTTGATGGGGTTATAATTTTTTCAGATATTTTAATGATACCTTATGGGCTAGGTCAAAAAATTGAGTTTAAAAAAGGAACAGGTCCAATTTTAGGAGATATTAATCTTGATAGTATTATAAATACAAACCCGGTTAATTTTATTCAAAGATTACAACCTATTTATGAGGGGATAAGAAAAGTTAAAAATAATTTAAAAGAGAAAAATCTCATAGGTTTTGCTGGAGCGCCTTGGACTTTATTGTTGTATATGTTGAATAAAGAATCTCCAAAAAATAGTTTTGATTTTAATAAAATTAATAAAGACAAATATATAATACACAAATTATTAAAAAAGATAGAGGAAATTATATGCTTACACGTTGATAAACAAATTGAAGCTGGAGTAGACTTAATTCAAATTTTTGATTCTTGGGCAGGATTGTTACCTGAAAAAGAACTTTCAAATTATTGCTATATTCCAACTTTAAAAATTGTACAACATATCAAATCTCAAAAAATACCAACAATTTGTTTTCCAAAGGGCATCGGTAAAAACTATGTGAATTTTTGTTCGATAGTTAAGCCCGACTGTATTAGTATAGATTATGAGATTGATCCAAAATGGATAAAAGAGAAATTGAATGGCATGCCAATACAAGGGGGATTAAACCCGAAAATATTATTAGATGACAGTGAAAAAATTAAAAAAAATACTGAAAACTACCTAAATATATTTAAAGATTATCCCTACATATTTAATTTAGGACATGGAGTTTTGCCCGAAACTAAACCAGAAACAATAGAGTATATTGTCCAAATTATTAGAAATAAAAAATGAAAAAAGCTGTTGTTCTGTTTAATCTTGGAGGACCTGATAAATTAGAAAATGTTGAACCATTTCTTTTTAATTTATTCAATGATCCCGCGATAATTAGCATTCCATCAATTTTTAGATATCCCTTAGCAAATTTTATTTCCAAAAGAAGAGCTTCGATTGCAAAAAATATATATAAAAAAATTGGAAACAAATCTCCAATTCTTGAATTAACAAAAAATCAAGCAAAGAATTTGGAAAACAGTTTATCAAAGAAAGGTGATTATAAATGTTTTGTTGTGATGAGATATTGGTATCCACGGGCTTTTGATGTAATTAAAAAAGTTAAAGAATATAATCCTGAAGAAATAATACTTTTACCCCTTTATCCTCAATTTTCAGCGTCAACCTCAGGATCATCTATTAATGAATGGAACGATTTATGTCGAAAAGAAAATTATAAAGTTAAAACCAAAACTATTTGTTGCTATCCTATAGAAAGTAATTTTATAACATCACACGTTTCTCTTATTAAAAAAACTACGAAAAATGTAGAAAATAATAATTTTAAGCTGATTTTTTCTGCACACGGTTTGCCAGAAAGCAAAATTAAAAAAGGAGACCCATATCAGTGGCAAGTAGAGGAAACGGTAAAAGAAATAATGTCCAAACTAAATAATAAAAATATAAATCATGTCATAAGCTACCAAAGTCGAGTAGGTCCAATGAAATGGATTGGCCCTTCCACTAATGAAGAAATTATTAAATATTCTAAAAAAAAGAAAGGAATAGTTATAGTTCCTGTTGCATTTGTATCAGAACACTCAGAAACACTGGTAGAATTAGATATTGAGTATAAAAAATTGGCTAAAGAAAACGGTTGTAGTTTTTATAAAAGAGTACCAACTTTAGGCGTGGAAGCAAATTTTATAAAAAGTTTGGGAAAACTAGTTTTAAAAAAACAAACAAGAAACAATTTTGTTTCATCAATAACGTGTCCAAGTAAGTTTGTTAAATGTCCTTGTTTATAAATGTCTACGCCAAAACCAAAATAACTTAAAAAATATAGTATTAAATCAAAAATTTTTAAGAATTGATATATATCAAAAAAAATTTCTACTATTTCATACATCTGACTGGATAATAATTTTAGTGTAGAATTCGGGGAGATATGAAAAAAATATCTTTATACGTGTTTCTAGTTTTAATGTTGCTGGGATAACAGGAATTTACAGCAGCCCATAACTTATTAATAGAAGGAGGTGCATATTATCTTGTGGCTAAGCATGATGTAGAAATAAGACGCTACTTAGCCTGGAGGAAAAAAGTTAGAGGGAAAACGATTCCAGTTAGACTTTATGAAATAATCTATGTGGGATTGGTCATGCTTTGGTCTAAAATGGGTAAACCACCTCTAAGCAGAGCTATTCACGAATATATTAATCGCACAAATTATAAAAAAGAATTAATGTCGGGAGATCTGTTTCAAAAACTGATCACCGAGATCAAAGAAACTCCCTGTGAGGATGAAACAGGATATTATCTTGAAAATTCAAGAGAAATATTAGATCAAAAAGAACTACAACAACTTAATAAAGAAAAAAAATCGATCGTTCAAGAATTAACGACAAATAATAAGGTTGAACGATATTGTGCGGTTTTTAAATTTTGTGAGTTTTATCAATCGTGGGCCTTAGCAAAAAAATCAGCACAAGCCGAAGATATTACCAAGCAAGGAAACTTTGAAATTCACCCAGAATTACCTTTGAAAATTATTCATTAATTGATGAGAGTTTTCGATGTTACCCAAGGGGCGTTCTGTTGCCCGGTGCCCCAGACCGCGCTTTTTTAAAATTATCAATAATCCGTAAATTTATTAATTATTGATTAGCGTACCAAATTACTATCCATGCGAGCACTAATAAGCCTATCATAATTATCTCTCCTTTATTATTTGATGTTTTGACATTAACAGGAACTGCAATATTAATCATTAAGAATTTTCCTTCATTCCACTTGATTAACTTTTTAAAGGGTATCGTGCTAATTGTGGTATATCATAAGATATGAAAAAGATTAAATGAACACGTATTTATTATTTAAATCAATTCATCTAATTGCAGTTATTTCTTGGATGGCAGGACTTTTATATTTGCCTAGAATATTTGTTTATCATAGCGAAGCTGTCGCAAATAATAAATCTGAAGATCTGCTGTCCATTTTTAAAATCATGGAAAGAAGACTTTTTATTTATATTATGAATCCAGCGATGATTGTATCTTGGATTTTTGGAGGCTTGTTAATTAACTCTATCGGTATAGATAATTTTGGCTCCCTATGGTTGCAGTTAAAGTTGCTTTTTGTTGCGATTTTGACCATTTATCATTTCTTTTTATTTCAGTGCCTGAGAAAATTTTCAAAAAATAGCAATTCATATTCACCAAAATTCTATAGAATAATCAACGAAATACCTACAGTTTTGCTTATAGGTATTATATTTATTATAGTATTTAAACCGTCATGATACTTGTAATCATTTAATGAATTACTATATAGTATGGGTATAAGTTTCTCGTTAACAAATCACCAAAGATATGAACTTACAGGAATTAAAAAAGAAAACGCCAGCCGAGCTTATCTTGGAAGCTGAAAAACTAGAAATAGAAAATCCTAGTACTTTGCGTAAGCAAGAAATTTTATTTGCGATTCTAAAAAAACTTGCACAAAAAAATGAACAAATAACCGGCGGCGGAGTTCTAGATGTTTTACAAGATGGGTTCGGATTTTTAAGAGCCATAGAATCCAACTATTTACCAGGTCCAGACGATATTTATGTTAGTCCAAGTCAAATAAGAAAATTTGGTTTACGAACAGGAGATACTATTGAAGGTGAAATTAGAGGGCCTAAAGATAATGAAAGATATTTTGCTCTGCTTAAAGTAGATAAAATAAATTTTGATGATCCAGAAAAGGCTAGAAACAAGATTGCATTTGACAATTTAACCCCCTTATATCCAGACGAACAACTCAAAATGGAAGTTGAAAAAAGCGAAATTGAAAAAAAACCAGATCAAACAGCAAGATTAATTGATTTGGTAAGCCCTGTTGGTAAAGGTCAAAGATCCTTAATTATTTCGCCTCCTAAAGCTGGAAAAACAATAATATTACAAAATATTGCTCATTCGCTCGCCGCTAATCATCCGGAGTGCTATCTAATGGTTTTACTTATTGATGAGCGTCCAGAAGAAGTGACTGATATGCAGAGAACAGTTAAAGGTGAAGTAATAAGTTCCACATTTGATGAACCCGCATCAAGACACGTGGCAGTAGCAGAAATGGTCATCGAAAAAGCAAAAAGGCTAACAGAACATAAAAAAGATGTCGTTATTTTGTTGGATTCAATTACACGCCTTGGCAGAGCATATAATGCGGTAGTACCAAGTTCGGGAAAAGTTTTAACAGGTGGTGTGGATGCTAATGCTCTTCAAAGGCCCAAAAGATTTTTCGGAGCAGCAAGAAAAGTAGAACAGGGCGGCTCTCTTACGATTATTTCAACAGCATTAATTGATACGGGAAGCAGAATGGATGAGGTAATTTTTGAAGAATTTAAAGGAACAGGAAATAGTGAATTAATACTGGATAGAAAAATTTCTGATAAAAGAATTTTTCCTGCTGTTGATATTACCAGATCAGGGACAAGGAGAGAAGAATTGTTGTTTAAAAATGATGATTTATTAAAAATGAATATTTTAAGAAAAATATTAAGCTCTATGGGTACAATGGATGCAATAGAATTTCTTCTTTCTAAATTAAAAGCCACAAAAAATAATGCAGATTTTTTTACTTCAATGAATAAACCTGTATAATGTATTCGAGAAGCAAGCCAAAATTATAATTTTAAAATTTCTTTCTTAAATTTTGAGTATAAAATAGTAGAAAAAATATTCATTTGTTTCATATTTGCTTTAGCTTCTTGATCAAATTTTTCTAAAGCGCCCTCTCCAAATTGAGTTTCTAAAGCCGACTTATATTCTGGCACACAACCCCAATCATTGACTGTTGTGTTTTTAATTTCAATATGAAATTGAATCCCATAGGCATGATTTTGGTATTTAAAAATTTGGTATTTTGTAGTTGGAGAAGATGCCAGTAAAATCGTATCTTTATTTTTTTCAAGATTTTTTACTTCATACGAATGCCATTGCAGAGTCTTAATTTTATCGGGGAATGTAGAAAAAAGGATGTCATTCTTCTTATTTTCTAAAAAATCTACATTCATTATACCAACTTCAGCGGGATTGGATTTTACTACTTTGCCACCAACCACCTCACCTAGAAGTTGACATCCGAGGCAAAAACCCAAAAAAGGTTTTTTTAAATCAATAACAAATTCTTTTATAGCTTTTTTTTCTTTAATCAACCAAGGATATTGTTCTTCCATCCATGTGTCCATCGGACCACCCATACAAAACATTCCAGCAAATTTACTTAAATCTTGAGGAATTTTTTCACCTTCATCTAATTCAATGGTTGTTAAGTTAAAACCATCAGAAAGCATAAGGTCTTTAATATATCCAGGATCTTCAACATTTATATGCTGTAGAATAATTATTTCCATGATGTTTCAAATTCTAATAATTTTTTTTTTAATTTTACTCCACCTCTAGATGAAAATCCTCCCAAACTTCCATCAGACTTTATAACTCTGTGACACGGTATTGCTAACAAAAGTTTATTTTGTCCACATATCTTACCGACATGACGTGGTGAGAGCTTATATTTTTTTGCAATTTCTCCATAGGTTTTGGTTGTTCCTAGTTTAATTTTTTTTAGCTCAGACCATACTTTTCTTTGAGCTTGGTTTCCCTCCACTTTGTAAGGAACTTTAATATTTGGGGATGCCTTCCTAAAGAACTTGAGTAAGTTTTGTTCAAAGTTCTTCAATACTCGACTTTGTGATTGCGTTTGTACCTTACCAAATTTAATTTTGAATATTCTTCCCTCATTTTCAAATGCAGAAATCCAGCCTAATTTTGTTTTTACGGATATTTTTTTTATCATTTATTTTTTAACAGTATCATTTAAAGTTATAATAGAATTATAAAAAATGAAAAAAAAGTTAACAATCCAAGAAGTTTTTGGTTTGGCTCTTCAAAATCATAGAAATAACAATTTTAAAATTGCCGCTAATCTTTATATGGAAGTATTAAAAGCAAAACCCAACCACATAAATGCTGTAAATAAACTTACTGCCTTATTGAGTAACTTTAAATTAGATTTATTAATGCAAATTGATAGAGCCACTGCAAAAAGATTGTTATTATTTTTATTTCGGAGAAATGATATCGACCATAAGGATATTTTTTTAATTACAAGATTTTTATTACTTAAAGAAGAAAATCATAGCTACGATCAAATAAAAAAAATAGTTATATCGGATTCTTTATTACTAGAGAATCAAATTATCAAAAACTTAATAGACGAAGAACTTTTCCAGTTAATGCTTCAAAAATCACTAATTACGGACGTTTTTTTGGAGAAAATTTTAATCAAAATAAGATATGAAATACTTTTTGCGTTGGTTAACAAAAATCAAAAAATTTTATCAAATCATTTTAATTTTATTCTTTCGCTTGCAGAACAATGTTTCCTTAACGAATATATCTATTTTCAACAACCAGAAGAAATTGATTACATGCTTCAATTAAAAAATTTAATAATAAATAAAGAAAAAATAAATGAAATAGAAATAATCGTTTTAAGCTGTTATGTTCCACTATATTCTTTGAAAAATATTATAAGCAAATTATCAAATTATAAATCTGAAAATATTTTATTTAATAATTTGGTCAATATGCAAATTAAGGAACCATTAAGAGAAAAGAAATTAGTAAATTCAATTAAATCACTTGGAGAAATTTCTGACGCTGTATCTAAGAAAGTGAGAGATCAATATGAAAAACATCCCTATCCAAGATGGAGATATTTTTATGGTAATATACCAACCAATTTTTTAACCATTATAAATGCTTTAGTAAGACCAAATAAAATCGAAATTAATAACAAATTTGACAACCCTAATGTTCTCATTGCTGGTTGCGGAACAGGAAAACAGATCCTTGTAGCTAACAATTATTTAAATGCGAATATACTTGCAGTCGATTTAAGTTTAACAAGTCTTGCTTATGCCAAAAGAAAAATAGAAGAATTAAATTTAAAAAATATAGAATTTTTACATGCGGATATTTTGCAATTAAAGAATTTAAACAAAAAATTTGATGTCATAGAATGCGCTGGAGTCCTCCATCATATGCGTGATCCCTTAGAAGGATTAAAAGTGTTATTAGAACTGTTGGAACCGCACGGCTTATTGCGACTAGGTTTATACAGCGAATTAGCAAGGCAAGATATAATTGAAGTAAGAGAATTTATAAAAAATAAGAAATTTAAGAATACAATTAATGACATCAGAAAATGTAGAAAGACAATAATCGAAAATAAAGAAAATAAATTACTCCAAAAAGTGCTTTATAGAAAAGATTATTATTCAACATCAACAACAAGAGACTTGATGTTCCATGTTCAAGAACATCGATTTACATTAAAACAAATTTCTAAAATATTAAAAAATTTCAATTTAGAGTTTCTAGGCTTTGTCGATCAATCATTAAAAAGTAAATTTTCTATAATTTTCTCAAATGAAAAAAATAACGTTTCTTTGGAGAATTGGAATCAATTTGAAAAAAATAATCCAGATGCATTTATTGGAATGTATGATTTTTTAGTGAGGAAAATAAAATGAAAGATAAGGATTTAACAATTAAAAAGAATATTACTTTAGCTTTTCAAAACCATCAAAAGGGCAATTTTAAAGTTGTAGAAAGCATTTATAAAGACTCCTGAACAAAAATTTACCCTATAAAAAATTTTTGTAGAAGAATCGGAAAGTTCAAAAACAAATGCTGCCGGCGCAGGCATAGCAGTAGATGCCCCATTTGGAGGATACAAACACTCTGGTATTGGTAGAGAAGCCGGAGTCCAAGGCTTAGAAGAATTTTTAGAAGTCAAAACCGTTGGTGGCTGGAAAGATAATTGAATTTTTTTAATTCAACAAATCTTCGAATGATATAGTATTATAAAATCATGTATAAACCTGGAGATATAATTAATTCAAAAAATCGCAATATTGAAATGAATGAAGGAAGACATAATAGAGCTAAACTTGGTTTTATTTTGATGTCTACTGATCTTGCAGCAGAAAGTGATTTTTTTGATATTGTCCCTAAAGATGTAGCTATTCATATTACGCGATTGAAAACGAATGATTATACAACTAATGAAACATTATCAAAACATATAGAATACATGGCAGATGCAGCGTCAAGAATTCAACCAGATGTAAAACCAAATGTCATAAGTTATAGCTGTACATCAGGATCTATTGTTATTGGTGAAGAAAAAATAATGGCTGAAATAAAAAAAGGAGCACCGTATGCAATTCCTATGACGCTTGTAACAGGAGTCGTTGATGCGTTACGCGAATTACAAATAAAAAAAATAGTTGTAG
>Ga0187833_10002593_pt1 | contig 19205 bp, 19 predicted proteins | sample ETNtaG_37_FD_167968 | JGI IMG/M metagenome (GOLD analysis project Ga0187833, IMG submission 167968) | Marine microbial and viral communities from oxygen minimum zone, Eastern Pacific Ocean - ETNP2014_SV_400_PacBio MetaG (Illumina Assembly) | ecosystem: Environmental > Aquatic > Marine > Hypoxic...
TCTTCGGTGCGGGCGGCAAGACCGGCAACGGCGCGTTGATCGAGGTGGCCAACCGCGATGGGCTTTACTGCATCGGTGTGGACACCGACCAGTGGGGCACAGTGCCTGAGGCGCACTCCTGCCTGATCAGCAGTGCGATGAAGATGATTGACGAGGGTGTAGTGACGTTGATTGGCCTGGCCGCGGAGGGCAACTTCCCCAGCGGCAACTACGTGGGTGGTTTCGGGCTGGCGGACTTCCATGACTTCGACAGCGCCGTACCGGCGAATGTCAAGGCTAACCTGGATACCATTCGAGCTGGCCTGGTTGATGACTCCATAGATCCGATGGTAATAACACTACCGGATCTCGACGGACGCACCATTCAAATCGCGGTTGAGAACGCATACCTTCCCTTCAACTACGTCGATATTGACACCGGCGAGGCCAAGGGTTGGGATTATGACGCGATGAATGAGATCTGCGCCCGACTGAATTGCACGCTTGAGTGGATTGAATTCGGATGGGACACGATGATTGCGTCCGTAGCTGAAGGCCAGTTTGACATGGCCACCGATGGCATCACCATCACCGAGAAACGCTCCGAAATCGCAGACTTCTCCGTTGGCTACATCGCCACCGAGCAGCGCATGCTGGTGCGTCTCGGAGAGGACCGCTTCTCCAGCCCGGATGAGTTCGCCGCCGACTCCAGCCTGATACTGGGAGAACAGGTCGGCACCACGAACTACGACACAGCCGTGGCGCTGGTCGGAGAGGATCGCGTGGTCGCCTTTGATGACTTCGGCGTGACCGTGCAGTCCCTCATCGCCGGCGACGTCGATGGGGTGGTGATTGATGAAACCGCTGGTCAGGGTTATCAGGGCGAGAATGCCGACAAAGTGGAGCTGATTGGCGAATCGCTTTCGAGCGACTGGCTGGGCTTCATCTTCCCCAAAGGAAGCGACCTGGTCGGGCCAATTAACGCCGCCCTCGCTTCCATGAAGGGTGATGGCACACTGGCGGAAATCAACGGCCGCTGGTTCGGGCCCGACTTCGCGGTCACCTATGACGACATCGACTGCGGCGCTTACTGCCCTCCGGTAATAGGTACCGATGAAAATCCGATCATATGGGCCTTCGTTCCTTCGGGCGAGATGGACCAGGTAGTTGCAGGGGCCGGAGAGTTAGGAGATTTGCTCTACGAGCAGAGCGGCCTGGTGATTGATACCTTAGTCGCCACTGACTACGCGGGTGTGATAGAGGCCATGTGCGCAGAAGAGGCAAAAGCCCAGATCGGCTCTCTGGCAACCTTCTCTTACCTTCTCGCCAATGAGAAATGCGGCGTGGAGGCTGAGTTGGTTGCCGTACGTTATGGCAGCGCGACCTACAAAGGGCAGATCTTCGTACGAAATGACAGCGGCATCACTGAGCTTGCGCAACTTGCCGACAAAACCTTTTGCCGGCCAGACCCGCTCAGCACTAGCGGTTGGATCGTTCCGAGCATCCAGCTGCGCGCCGCTGGTGTTGACCCGGCTACCGACCTGGCTGAAATCGTGGATGCTGGCGGACACAGCGCCTCAGTGGCCGGGGTGTACAATGGCGACTGCGATGCGGGCGCCTCCTATGTGGATGCGCGCGGAAACATTGAGGAGGATCATCCCGACGTGATGGATGTGCTCGAGGTGATCGCTACCTCGGTGGATATACCCAATGATGGCGTGCAGTACGCGCCGGGGGTTTCGCGTGAACTGCGCGATCAGTTGAATGATGCGCTGATCGCTGTTATGGAGACCGAAGAAGGCGTGGCAGCCATGGACAAAGCATATTCGTGGACGGAGTTGGCATTACACGACAACTCATTCTACGATGATTTCCGTCAGCTTCTGGATGCAGCTGGAATGGCACCAGAGGACCTGATGACGGATTGATTTGCCCAGCCACAAATAGGGGACATCTGACAGTCAAAATGGGGGGACGCAAAAGTCCCCCCATTTTTTGTATCACATATCTAGTTTGGAGGACGCTGAATGCTTGAAGTGCGCAATCTTACTAAGGTATACGGTGATGGCACAATTGCGCTGCGCAATATCAGTTTTCAGGTGGAGGATGGGGAGTTTCTAGCCATCATTGGATTGAGTGGGTCCGGTAAATCCACTCTGCTGCGTTGCATCAACCGTCTGATTGAGCCAACTGAAGGGAGTGTCATATGGGATGGTGTGGAGCTGACAAATCTCAAAGGCGATGAACTTCGCAAAGTTCGTCGCCAGATCGGGATGGTGTTCCAACAATTCAATTTGGTAAAACGCTCTTCGGTCCTCGCCAACGTGTTGGCTGGACGACTAGGTTATGCGTCGACATGGTCCAGCCTGGCGGTGAGTACATTCTCCAAAGAAGATCGCGAGAAGGCTATACAAGCTCTTGACCGATTGGATATCACTGACCAAGCACACAAACGTGCGGATGAGTTGAGCGGAGGGCAGCAACAACGAGTAGGGGTTGCCCGGGCGCTCATGCAGAATCCAAAGATGATCTTAGCTGACGAGCCGGTCGCCAGTCTGGATCCGGTGCTGGCGCACTCCATCCTAGGACACATCGAACGCCTAAACCAAGAGGATGGCATCACCATCCTGTGCAGCCTTCACTACCTCGACCTGGTACAACGTTATGCGACCCGTGTCATCGGATTACGTGACGGAGAGATCGTGTATCACGGCAGCCGCGCCGACATCCAGGCGATGACCGACACTGAGTTTCGGGAGATTTACGGCGAGGACGCCGAACGCGCCGGGAACCTTACCGGCGAACTGGTCGACCCTGTTGGAGACAGTCGGTGAGCCTCCGCACACGCCCACCGGAAACCAGAAAACCCAGCTTGGTCTCCGCACCGGTGGCAGCTCTGTGCTCACTGGCAATTCCCGGTTTGGGCCAGATGATGGCCCGCTCCGTACGCCGGGGTTTTATTCTTGTGTTCAGCCTGGCATCCAGCACCACACTACTGGTGTGGCGTATCCGGGTCACCGCCCGGCGTGAAGTGGGTTTTCCGGCACAAATCGCGAAAGCCTATGATCTACAGCCTACATTACTTTACCTGACCATCGCTATCGCGCTGCTCTATCTCTGGGTGGTGCTGGACGCATATTTGCTTGCCCGGCGCCCTCAGTCACAGCAGTCGGCTGGACCATTCATGCTGATACTGGCCGTTTTCTTTAGTCTGGGATGGCAAATCAGTGAGATAGATTGGGTCTCCTTTGCCACACAGTTGGAGGACGGCAAGCCGACCATCATGAAGATTATGTGGCCATGGGAAAGGGCGCTACATTATCCGAAGGAGTATTTGATAGTCCGCACAATTGTGGAGGTTCCCTGCATCGGTGAGGCCCCTGCGGATGTTCTCGTTCCGGAGGATGAACCTGCTTTGCATGTGCAACCGAGCTGCGGCGTACTTACTACCCGTGACACAGAAGGTACAACCATATCAGTCATAGGAACGAATCTACAACCAAAGACCGAAACAGCAATCTGGTGGAAAGACCCGGAACACCAGGAGTTCCGACAGCGAGAGGGTGGCGAATCAGTGGTAGCCACTACTGATGACGCTGGCAGCTTCCAGATTGATATATTGATGCCCAAACGTTTAGTGGGGAGTCAGAGTGGGCGCGACTACAGCGCCGCTGCTAGGGAAGCAGACAAATGGGAATTGCAAGCCCGGCAGCTGGCGAGTGTGGGAGAGGCGGAGTGGAGCACCGAGATCAAGTTAATCGTCGAGAAAATGGTTGAGACCATTTTCCTGGGAATGATGGCCACATTCTTCGGGGTGATTCTGGCCATTCCGGTCAGTTTTCTTGCGGCACGCAACCTGATGTCGGCTTCACCAATCACGCTCGGGGTCTATTATCTGGTGCGCACCGTGATGAATGTCGTGCGATCCATCGAGACCGTTATATGGGCGGTCATCTTCGTGGTAGTGGTCGGCCTAGGTCCCTTTGCGGGAACGCTAGCATTGACGATCCACTCCGTCGCCGCACTGGCGAAACTTTACTCCGAAGCGATTGAATCCATCGACCACGGCCCCATCGAGGCCATCCACGCCACCGGAGCTAACTGGGTACAGACCGTGGTCTTTGCAGTCGTGCCGCAGATTGTGCCGCCGTTCGTCTCCTTCACAATTTACCGATGGGATATCAACGTGCGCATGTCCACCATTATCGGTTTAGTTGGGGGTGGAGGAATAGGTTTCCTTCTGATACAGTGGATTAGACTGTTGGATTACCGCGCCGCCGGCATCGCGGTGTGGTTCATTGCGGTGACGGTCGCCATTCTGGATTACGTCAGCGCCGAAATCCGCGAACGCTTCGTTTGACCGACTGCGGACCCGCCCCACCGGCCTGCCCCGAGGCCGCCGGCCAAAGGCTGGTAGACATGCTGCAGCGCGCCCAGGCACAGAATGTCGAGAGAAAAAGAAATATACCGGCAGCACGCAGACCGGTATGACCTTCTCGTATCGCGCGAGGATTGCAGGTCGAACATCCGGCACACTCTGGATGGTATCGTGCACCTCGATTCAAAGGACATCGTTGACCTGGGCGCGGGCACGGGCAGATTGACTCTCATGCTGGCGCCGGTAGCCAGAAGCATGCACGCGCTTGACCTCTCGCAGCACATGCTCACGGTGGCCGCGGAAAAACTAAAAAAAACCGGGTTGCAGCACTGGGCGACCACCGTGGGAGACACCCGTGGCCTGCCACTACACGATCGCTCGGCTGATGTCGCCGTCGCTGGATGGAGCATGTGCTATCTGGTCACGTGGAATGAGCACGACTGGCATGTGGAGCTTTCTCGGGGAATGGCGGAAATGCGCCGCGTGCTGCGACCGGGCGGCACCGCCATCATTCTCGAGACCCTGGGCACCGGCCACGCCAGCCCGCATCCACCGGAACACTTGATAAAATACTATCGCTTTCTGCGCCAGAGCGGCTTCAGTTCCACCTGGATTCGGAGCGACTATCGTTTTCAGTCGCTGGCCGAAGCAGTGGAGCTGAGTAGTTTTTTCTTCGGGGATGAATTGGGGAAGAAGGTGTCGCGGGCAGGCACAGTCACCGTGCCAGAATGTACCGGGGTGTGGTGGCTGAAAATGAAATGAGCAAATGAGAGCAGCACTGTACCGGACGTTCGGCGGACCCATCAACATTGAAGAGGTGCCCGACCCGACTCCGGCCGCCAACGGCGCAGTAATTGAGGTGAAGGCGAGCGGGCTTTGCCGAAGCGACTGGCATGGATGGAAGGGGCACGACGCCGACATCACCACCCTCCCGCACGTTCCCGGGCATGAGTTCGCGGGCGTGGTGGCCGAAGTGGGAAGAGAGGTGCGTAGTGCGCGAGTGGGCGACCGCGTGACGCTGCCGTTCGTGTGCGCTTGCGGCCGTTGCCCGCAGTGCATTTCAGGAAATCAACAGATTTGCGACCGCCAGTTTCAACCCGGGTTCACCCACTGGGGATCTTTCGCCCAGCGTGTGGCCGTGGGGCGCGCAGACATTAACCTTGTGGCGCTGCCCGTAGAGATAGACTTCGTGGCCGCTGCAAATCTGGGTTGCCGTTTCACAACCTCCTTTCGGGCGATGGTCGACCAAGCCGAGGTATCCCCAGGGCAATGGGTCGCTGTGCATGGCTGCGGAGGCGTAGGCCTATCGGCAATAATGATCGCCTCCGCGCTCGGCGCGCGCGTTATAGCCATCGATATAGCCACCGAAAAACTCGACTTTGCCCGTACTGTTGGCGCGCATCGCACTATCCACGGTGATAGGGAGAATGATATCGCCGAGCGCGTGCGAGAAATCAGCGGCGGTGGAGCACATGTGTCAGTGGACGCGCTCGGCAACTCTGTGACGTGTCGCAACTCAATCTCGGGTCTGCGCAAGCACGGCAAGCACATTCAGGTTGGATTATTATCCGGGGCTGAAAGCATGCCAGCGATACCGATGGATTCAGTCATCTCCAATGAGCTAGAGATTCTCGGCAGCCATGGCATGCAGGCACACCGCTATCCGGCCATGCTAGATATGATTCTGGCGCGCAAGCTGCAGCCCGCAAAACTGGTGGGGAAGACAATTCATCTTGATGAATTGCCCACGCACCTCGCCAAGATGGACGGTTTCAACGGGACAGGAGTGACTGTTGTTGACCGTTTTAGGTAAGGGGAAGGCCTTACCAATTTCACTGGTCGCTACCCACCCGCTAAGCTCACGCTAAACGCGCTACCATGAATTACGCGCGAGGTTAAAGAACAGCAACGTGATTGAATTACACCTGAAGGCAACTTAATTTGATGCAGATATGGGGCAACACATGTTTTTTGGGTGCTCAGATATAAATCAGACGAACAGCGAGACCTCGGCGTCGGCAGCATATTCCAAGAAAGTGGCCGCGCCGCCGATTTCGCACCCCGAAATGAAATCGTCGCGCCCGAAGCCAAACACATCTATCGTCATCTGGCAACCGATGAGGTCCACCCCGAGTTCCACAGCCACATCACGGAGTTCGCCCACGGCGGCAACGCCCTTATTTTTGAAGGTCTGCTTCATCAGGCCGGTGGCCACGCTGTTGAAACCGGGGAGAGACATTGCCGCCTGCGGGATGGGCCAGTTGAAATTCTGGAAGCCTTCCGGGCCAAATGGCATCTTCATCGGCATGGCCGGGTTGCCCAGCGGGGTGACTTCCGCCTCGATGTCGTGCTTGAGCAGCGTCAGGCCATAAAAGGTGAAGAACACGCCCACCTCCCAGTCCATCGCGGCAGCGGCGGTGGCCAGAATGAACGGCGGGTACGCCCAGTCAAGTGTGCCCTTGCTGGCAATCAGCGCCAACCGCTTCGGGGCATCAGGGTCAGATTTGGACATCATTAGCCTCCTGCGGTGGCTATTTGGTGCGGCGGAAGTGGAAGATATAAGCGCCGTCTTCCTCCACTGACTGCAACAGTTCGTGGCCGGTCTGGCGCGACCAGGCCTCCATATCCGGCGGTGCGCCGGGGTCGGTGGCAATCATCTTTAGCACCTGCCCAACCTCCAGTTTTTTTATTGCTTGCGAGGTCTTTACCACCGGCATCGGGCAGAGCATTCCACTGCAATCCAGTTCGCCATCAGCCTGTATTGTGTTCATTGTTCACACCCTCCTATGCGCGCTAATCTGATAGATTCAATTCCGTTGATATTTCGATGCTGTCCTTGACCGACCGGGCCACCGGGCAAGAGTCAGCGTGCAATCCGTGTACGCGCTTGGCTGTCTCGCGCTGCTCGGCGGACACGCGCAGCTGGTAACTGACGTGAATCCGCTTTATCACCAGCACCTTACCATCCTTTTTTATTTCGCCGCGCGCCTGAGCGCTCAGCCGGCCTTCATCTGCGGGGATGCCGCGCGCTTCCAGCACGCCTCCAAAGGTCCCCGTCAGTCAACCGGCGGTGGCTGCCACCACATAATCGAGCGTGGTGGTGTGCGGAGCATGCACGTCCTCGTCGACGCCGTAGTGCGCGGCCACCTCCGAGTGCACCCCGAACAGAACCGGGCCCTCGTGCGCCGGAAGATACGCTCGCCGGAGTGGCCCGGCAATGCGTTCGATGCGCGCCTCCGAAACGTAAACGACATCTGTTCTCATCTGCTCGCCTGTTGCCAGTTATCCCTGAAAAACATCAGAATGTCATCACTTGATAACCCTGCGCGACCAATTCTCTGATGCTCGGGTGCCCATCGAAATCAGAAACCATTCTAGTGCCATGCTCCTTCACGGCGTCACCGACGCCGAATGCGTTCGTTCAATAACGGCAGCGGCGCAATCCTCCACCCCCGCAAACAGCCCGGCAAATTTGCTCTCCCTCTGCGCGAATTCGCGGATCCATTGAGTACCGGCGCCATCGAAAATCAGTTTAATATCGTCGCCGGGTTCCTTAAATTCCCGCGCGGACTGCAACGCGTTGACCATGCGCCCAGTGCTTTCCGGGATCTGCCCGGTTGCGAAAGAACGACAATAGCTACTTATTGCACGGAAGCACCTTTTCTGGATCATTCCCTTTTGACGCAGCGCGCGCCACTTCTTACCACGGCTTTTCCGGCCACTGCGAGATGACAATAGTGTATCACTTTTCAGCCCAGTGGCAGCATGAGCGGCAACCAGACAATCTCAGCCCTGTTTCCCGCAGGATGACTGCGGCGATAGCCGGGTATGCTAAGCGAGCCTATATGCCGTTATCAGCAAAACGGAGAAAACCACAGTGGCACCGACCTGCGCGAAACCCAGCCGGGTTGGCCTGACCCCGACAGCTGGACGCAGAACGCCGTAGACAGCATATACCCACATTGCGGCAAAAGGCACAACAGTCAAGCGCGGGGCAAAACCGAGCAGTGCGAGGGCGAGCGACCCGATGACATTGAATCCGTGATAGAGCATCGCGCGACGCCCCGTGCGCCAGCGCACGGAAGTTTCTGGAATCTCACTCAGGCGACGCTGCGCAAGCCGCAGGAAGACGAAGACCACCGCCGCCGCAGATTGGAACCAGCACAATGCCCACAGCATCCAGGCCGTCCCGGTGATTTGCCCGATCACGACGGCGTGCGCAGCCGGAGCGGCCAGCGCGAGCACGCCTGCGCCCACTATGTCGGCACCCATATGGTCTCGTTCCGCACGCCGCGCTACCAGCGCCAGCTGCCACCCTAGCACCGGCAGCGCAGGCGCCCCGAACCACAACACGGTTGCATGACCGGCTCGAGTGAGCGCCAGTGAACCGGCCGCAATCAGGCTGGAATACGCGAGCATCCAGATCAATGCCGGCATCACGTCCGCTCGCGAGCGCCGCCCGGCCAGCGCTTTCACCACAATCACGGCCGGTTGCCACACCATGAAAGCCGCCAGCCCGAGAGCGAACAGCAACGGCAGCGCCTCATTCCACCCGCCGGCCACTCCAATTCCGACCGCAAACGGGCCCAACCACAACGCCCAGCCGCCGTGGTCGCCGGGAACCGCCAACCGCCGACGGCAGAATTGCGCCCAACTAAACCGAGTCACGGGCGCCATTATACGCCTCCACAGGCGGCTTGCCGCGCACCCGCCACGGCCCTAAAATCAGGAAACGTGACTCGATCTGAAACCGCCATCGCCGTACTAGTGTTGCTGTCATTCCTGGCAGGCGCGGCCCTTTACCCCCGCCTTCCGGAGCATATGCCCTCTCACTGGAACGCGCAGGGTCAGGTTGATGACTATCTTCCCCGCTTCTGGGGCGTGTTTCTGCTGCCGCTTATGCTCACCGCGCTGTGGTTGCTGTTCGTGGCCATCCCGCGCATCGATCCGCTCCGCGAAAACATCGCTGCTTTCCGCAGGCATTACGACCGGCTGGTGCTGGTCATCACCCTTTTCATGCTGGCCGTTTACGCGCACACGCTGTTGTGGAGCCTGGGTATCCAGCTTGGCACCAACTACCTGATGTGCGCGCTGACCGGGCTATTGTTGTTCTTCGTTGGGGTAACGCTACAGCACGCAAAAAGGAACTGGTTTGTGGGCATCCGCACGCCCTGGACGCTGAGCAGCGACGCAGTCTGGCAGAAGACACATCGCCTCGGCGCGAGGCTCTTCAAACTGACCGGAGTGCTGGCGCTGCTCGGCCTGCTGCTGCCGGCATTCGCGATTTACCTGGTGCTCGTACCGGTTGTGACGGCATCGATTGTCATAGTGGTGTATTCGTATTTCTGCTACCAAACAATGGAAATGGAGTGACGGCTCAATCCGTGCCGCGGGCGCTGCGGTCCTCAATTGCCTTCCGGTAAAGCGCCTGATAGCGACGCCCAGCGGCCGCCCACGAGAAATCCAGTGCCATGCCCCGGCGTTGCATCCCCCGCCAGAATGACCGGTCTTCGAAGCGCGTCAGCGCGCGCCTTAGGGCAGCGCGCAGCGCCCGCGGCGTAAACGCGTCAAACACGAAGCCGGTTCCGCTTGCCGGGTCAACGTCGCAATCCGTCACCGTGTCGCGCAGCCCGCCCGTGGCGCGCACCAGCGGCACAGCGCCGTAGCGCAGCGCAATCATCTGCACCAACCCGCACGGCTCATATCGCGAGGGAACCAGCATCATATCCGCCCCGCCATAAATACGCCGCGCAAAGCCTTCATCAAAACGGAAGTTCAACAATACCCGCTCCGGGAAATCAGCGGCCAATTGCTGTAGTGCGGCCTGGATGTTTCCGTCGCCGCTGCCAAGAACCACCAGCGCGGCTTTGCCTTCGCGCAGCACCGCCGGCAGCGCCCGCGCCAGTAAATCCAGGCCTTTCTGGTGGTCTAGCCGGGAGACCATGCCTAGCAGCGGCGCCGGCCCAACCGGAAGAACGGTCTCTTGTTGCAGTGCACGCTTATTTGCCTCACGCGCAGGCAGCGTTTCTGCAGTGAAGTTTCGTGCCAACGCGCTGTCCGTCGCTGCATCCCAGCACTGATAATCAATGCCATTGAGAATCCCGCTCAGTCTCCCCGCGCGTGCCAAAAGCAACGCGTGCAGCCCCGCGCCGTGCTCCTGCGCAACAATCTCTTTCGCGTAAGTGGGACTGACTGCGTTAATCCGGTCTGCGGCGCGGATCGCCAGCGCCAACAGCCCTGCGCGCGCCCAGGTTGGCACACGATTGTCGCTGGCCGGCTTCAGGCCACCCAGCGCAAGCGCCTCTGCAGCCTCGTTATATTGATACACCATGTTGTGGATGGTGAGTACTCGCGCCGTTCGCCGCCAGAACGGCTCCGTGCTCGCAGCCTGCTGCAGCCAGTGCACCGCCGCGCCCGGATGCGCGTCGTGCACGTGCACCACGTCCGGCTGAAACCCCAGCGCCTGCACGTGATGCAGCGCCGCCAGCGCGAAGAAGACAAATCTTCGGATATCAATTGCTGCGGTCTGCGCATACACGCTTTCACCCGGCGCGATGGGTCGGCCGCCTATCAGGAGACAGGGGGTCCCTTCGATTGCCGTCTCTATGCAGCTTGATTTCACCTTAGCCCGGCCCCATCTGACTGACAGCACAGACTGTGATTCTCCGGCTGCCGATATGAAGCCATAATGCGGAAGCGCGATGCGCACATCATGTCCCAACGCACGCAGCTCCGCCGAAAGTCCCCCGACCACGTCCCCCAGCCCGCCCACCTTCACAAGCGGGGCGGCCTCTGCCGCAAGCATTAGGACTTTCATTTTCCTGTTCTGCTATGAACAACCTACTGGGCAATATGATCAGGCTTAACGAGCTAACTGCGCCTTGCGCCTGTACCCCGGCAGCCGCAATCTCACTCAGCCGGCCTTTCAAACATGGTAAGGTTCAACCTCTCCCCGTTATAGGGGTGACAGGCCGCGACCTCTTCGTCCAGCTCAACTCCCAAACCAGGTTCAGTAGGCGGCAGTATGTATCCATCCTCCCAGCGAATGGGCTTTTTCAGGATTTGCGCATGGAAGCCGTCCCATGTCTCAATGCTCTCTTGAATCAGGAAATTAGGGCTGCAAAGGCCAATCTGAATGTTGGCCGCTCCCTCAATCGGCCCACAATACAGATGCGGTGCAATCTGCGCGTAGTGTGCTTCGGCCATACCCGCAATCTTCTTTGCCTCCAAGATTCCACCGACACTGCCCAGCGCGAACTGCAGGATGCTGGCAGCCTTCCGCTCGAGAACCTGCGCAAACTCGTACTTGGTTGTTAGCCGCTCGCCAGTTGCAATCGGGATGGAAGTCATGGCAGCAACGCGCGCCATCGCATCCACATTTGCGGGCGGCACCGGCTCTTCCAGCCAGAGCGGGTCATACTTTTCCAACCGGCGCGCCAGCCGAATGGCGGCAGCCGGAGTCATCTGCCCGTGCGCTCCGACAAGCAAATCGCACTTGTCCCCTACGGCCTCACGTATTTTCCGCAAGAAACGTTCCGTTCGGCTCTGGGCATCCAGTGAGAGCTGTCGGGGATCGAAGGCGCTGTAGGGCCCGAGTGGATCCAATTTCAGGGCGGTGAAACCCTGTCGCACGTATATGCTTGCGCGCTCAGCCGCCATGTCCGCATCAGTGTAAACGCTTTTCTCCTCGCCTTCCGGATAATTGCTGATCGTTGGGGAATCCTCCGGTTGATCAGGGTAAATGTATGTGTAAGATCGCAGCCTTTCGCGCACTCTCCCGCCGAGCAACTCAGAGACAGGCTTTCCCAGTTCCTTGCCGACAATATCCCAGCAGGCCGTTTCAATCCCACTGAGCACGCCCATTAGAGAGATATCCGGTCGCTGCGTGTAACCGCTGGAGAAGACTACGCGCCATAACCGCTCGATGCGAAACGGGTCTGCGCCGAGCACGCATCGCTCGCACACGTCGGCAATCATGCGTTCCACGGTATGCGGGTGAAAAGGCACCGAGTACACCTCCCCGTACCCAGCAACCCCACTGTCGGTAGTTAACTTGACAAATGTCCAGTAGATACCCCCGTGGTGCGGCGCCGGATTCGCAACCACAAAGGTCTGGTAATCAGCAATTTTCATTGATACTTACTCCCGAATCTCGCCGCGCGGATTCCTGCTGCTGAGCCCGACCGGAATCTAGCGGGAATTTTTTCTTGAAGCCAATCACTTTAGCGGAGCACAAAGGTCGTAGGCGCGACACGCACCGTTTGTCCTACGCAACGTTTCGCACCACGGGGACTTTCATGGCTATATCCACTCCGCCGCAAATTGGATTGCTCACGTAATTATCAGTGGCACTTGGCGAAAAGTCAATCGCACCGGGGCATCCGGTTAGTTCCACCGCTACCCTTAGTCCGGTTTTGATACACGACAATTTAAGGGAGAATTGTTTTTTGGACCACCCGTTGCTGGGATACAATACAAACATGTTGCGCATCACGCAAAGCACGAAAACGCAGGGCGGGCAGCGGAAGCAATGCGCCGCATAGGCATCCTCACCGGTGGCGGCGACGCGCCCGGCCTGAACGCGGTCATCCGCGCGGTAGTGCACACAGCGAAGAACGAATTCGATCTGCAGGTGCTCGGGTTGCGAAACGGCTTTGATGGTCTGGTGGAACCAGAGAGCGTGCGCGTGCTCAGCCGGTCTGAGGTGCGCGGGATTCTCTCCCGCGGCGGCACCATTCTGGGCGCAGCCAACCGAGGGAACCCTTTTGCCCGCAAGATAATTGTGGATGGGCGGGAGGAAGTCAGAGACGTGTCCGCGCAGGCACTGCACAACATCGAGCAATTGAAACTCGATAGCCTAATCGTGGTCGGCGGAGACGGCACGCTGCGCATTAGCAAGGAGCTGTGCGACCGTGGCGCGCCAATTATCGGCATCCCGAAAACGATCGACAACGATATAGGCGGCACCGACCAGACCTTCGGCTTCTCAACCGCCATGCGCACGGCGACCGAAGCCATCGACAAGCTGCACACAACCGCCGAGAGCCATCACCGCGTGATGGTGCTGGAACTTATGGGACGCGACGCAGGCTGGATAGCGCTGGCCGCCGGCATTTCCGGCGGCGCGGACGTCATCCTGATTCCCGAAATACCGTTCGACCTGCAGCCCGTCATGCAGATATTCCGTGCGCGGGCGAAGCGGGGAAGCTACTTCAGCATCATGGCCATTGCAGAGGGTGCGCGCCCGAAAGGCGGTCAGCAACAGTTTAAGATTCCAGCTCACGGATTGCACATTCCGCGTCTCGGCGGCATCGCCCAGCAGGTGGCCGATCAAATCCATGAGAAAGCAGGGGTGGAATCGCGCTGCACTGTGCTCGGACACCTGCAGCGCGGAGGCACTCCCACGCCCTTCGACCGCTGGCTGGCCACCCGTTACGGCGCTGCCGCCGTTCGTCTCGCCGCCGCGGGTGAACACGGCCTAATGGTCAACCTACGCGGGCGTCACATAGGCTCGATGCCGCTCGATGAAGCGCTAGCGCAAACTCCCAAACTAGTCGATCCGGCCGGGGAGCTAGTTACAACCGCACGCGGTCTCGGAATTGTCTTCGGAGACGAGTAGCAGGGGCAAAACAAAAGGCCGCCCGATTCAGAGCGGCCCTTTGCCACGCCGGGGCTTGTCTCTCTATGTAAGACGGAGGGGCGCCCCGGCGCTGGTCGTACTGTTACTAATCATGGGCACCACCTCCCGTTATGAAGAATAGCCGTGTCGCAATAAATGGCCGCGCAGGCCAACAATGTCATCATTATGCCAGACCTGAATCCGAAAGTCAAGCCGGGCAGCAATGCCACCGATTGACCGCCGTTCTGACTCCAGCCATAATAGATAAAATGCCACGCAGATTCACACTGTTAATCTTTTGTGGTCTAGCTGTTCTGGGGATGGTCGCATGCCAACGGGCCGAAGCACCGGCCGACGCCACACCCTTTGCGCTCCCGAACACCAGCACGCCCGCTGCCACGCTGGCTTCCGCAACTGTGGCTCCGCTGCCCACCGCCACCGAACAGCCCTGCGAAAACGACGCCGTCTTCATGGCCGACCTTACCATCCCGGATTTCAGCGAAGTGATGCCCGGCGAACCGCTGCGCAAGTCCTGGCAGATTCGCAACACGGGCAGCTGCTCCTGGGGGCCGGGATACCACGTGGTTTTCAAGGAAGGCCACGCCATGACCGAGCGCCTACAGCACGCACTTTACCCCGCCCGACCGGACGCAAACGCCGTGGTACAAATTGATATGACCGCGCCCGAGGCTCCCGGAGATTATGAGGGCTTTTGGCGTCTGTACGACCCGGACGGAAACGTGTTTGGCCACAAGTTGTTCATAAAACTCTCTGTGGTCTCTCCCGCTTCCACCCCCACTGCCCCGTAGTCCTGCAACAGGAAAACTCTGCCGGGCTACGTGCCCTCATCCCACGAGTCAAGGTACTTCTCCTGTTCCGCGGTGAGCGCGTCAATCTCTACACCAATGGCCTCCAGCTTCAGGCGCGCGATGTGCCGGTCCACCTCTTCGGGCACAACATAGACCTCGTTGCCAAGGTCCTGGCTGTGGGCAAGCATGTATTCCGCGCCGAGCGCCTGGTTTGCGAAGCTCATGTCCATCACGCTGGCAGGATGCCCCTCAGCAGCGGCCAGATTAATCAACCGCCCCTCGCCCAATAGATTGATTCGCCGCCCGTCCGGCAGCGTGAATTGCTCCACGAATTCGCGCACTCGGCGCACCTTGCCTGCTGAGAGCTCCTGCAGCGCCGGTATATTGATTTCCACGTTGAAGTGACCGGAATTGGAGACGATCGCGCCGTCCTTCATCACTTCCAGATGATGCCGATCGATTACGTGTTTGTCACCCGTCACCGTGCAGAAGAAATCACCCAACGGGGCCGCCTGCATCAGCGGCAGCACCCTGAATCCATCCATCACCGCCTCGAGCGCTGCTAACGCATCCACCTCAGTCACAATCACGTTTGCGCCCATTCCGGCAGCGCGCTTCGCCAGCCCCTTTCCACACCAGCCGTAGCCGCAGACCACGAAGGTCTTCCCGGCCAGCAGAACATTGGTGGCACGAACGATGCCATCGAGTGTGCTCTGGCCGGTGCCATAACGGTTGTCGAATAAGTGTTTAGTCATGGCGTCGTTGACGGCCACCACCGGAAACTTGAGCGCACCGTCCTTGGCCATAGCCTTCAGCCGAATCACACCGGTGGTGGTTTCCTCGGTGCCACCCACGATTTCACTCAATTGACCCACACGTTCCTTGTGCAGTGTGCTCACCAGGTCCGCTCCATCATCCATGGTGATTCGCGGATGATGGTCGAGAGCAGCGTTAAGGTGGCTGTAATAGGTCTCGTTGTCCTCGCCTTTGACAGCATAGACCGGGATCTCGTCATGCACCACCAGCGATGCGGCCACATCATCCTGGGTGGAGAGCGGGTTGGAGGCACAGATGACCACATCCGCGCCGCCGGCCTGCAGGGTGCGCATTAGGTTCGCTGTCTCGGTGGTCACATGCAGGCAGGCAGCCATTTTCACCCCCTGCAACGGCCGTTCCTTTTCAAAACGCTCCCTTATCTGGCGCAGTACCGGCATCTCCTGCTCTGCCCATTCAATGCGGTGTCGACCGCCAGGAGCGAGGTCTACGTTTTTTACACCAAATTCCATTTGATTTATCTCCTTTTTGTTATCAGGTTTCGGATTGAACGTTGAACGTTTCGTTAGATTATCAGCTCTGATTATTATTTCTGCTAGTCCAGCAGCATATCAAGGGCGCCCTCGTCATCAAAGTGAATCCGAAAGCGCTCGGCGAACGCGGGCGGGGTGTAAGTGTGATTCTGAGTGCCCACCTGCTCGAGGCAATAAGTGGCGGCCAGCGCCCCCACCATCCCGCACATTTCCCAGGGCAAATCTGCAGCTACGCCACGCAGAAAACCGCCCCGAAATGCATCTCCTACACCGGTGGGGTCGCGCATTTCGTCCGGAGGGATTGCCGGGGTCTCGTGGCGCGCGCCCTGCGCGAGGATGACCGCGCCGTGCTCGCCGCGCGTGATCCCAAGAATTGCACCTTGGTCCGTAATGGCGGCTTCATCTAGGCGCAGCTTTTCCTTTATCAAACCGAATTCATAATCGTTCACGACGAGCATGTGCGCGCCGACGATTCCCGCGTGCAGGTCTTCCAGTTCCATGCGCACAATCTGCTGACTGGGGTCATAAAGATAGGGTATTGCCATTTGCTGACATTCGCGCACGCGCGCGCGCATGGCCCCGGGGTCATCTGGAGAAATCACCACCAAATCCGGCCTGAAGGGAAGGTCTGCCAGTTTGAGTTTGGCGGCGTGCGCCATCGCGCCCGGGTAAAACGAGGCAATCTGCGCATTGCTGCTGTCGGTGTTGGCGAAGAAGGAAGCAGTGAATTCGTCCGGGATTTCCACGATGCCGCCCGTGTCCACCCCGACGCTATCCAGCCATGAGCGGTATTCGCCGAAATCCTGCCCGACTGTGCCGAGCACAGTCGCCTTCCCGCCCAGGAGCGCGTGATTGTAGGCGATGTTCGGCGCGGTGCCGCCACGGTGACGCGTCATGCTATCGGTCAGAAAGCTCAGGCTGAGCGATTCAAGTTTGTCCGGCAGAATATGGTCCTTGAAATAACCAGGAAAGGTCATCAAATAATCAAATGCAATCGAGCCTGAAAAAACAATGCGCATGTCAATTCATCCCTGCTTGAACACCGGCGACCAGCCCAGTCGATCGCGTATTATGACCCACAGCGCCCGCGCCCCATCCAGCGCAAGAATTTTCTTCCCCTGCGAATAAGCGCGAGGCTGATAATCCAACGCCACCTCATGCACAGTATGCCCGGCTAGCAGCAATTTGTCCACCAGTTCGAAATCCAATTCGAAGCCGTTTCCCACGAGCTGTAGCGATTTGAGCACATCGCTGCGCACCAGTTTAATGGCGGTGGCAACGTCGGTTAACCGACTGCCGTAGAGTAGATTGGTCGCCGCGGTCAGCAGGCGCACGCCCAGATATGCATGGTAATAGATGTACTGCGAGTGACCGCCCAGCACGCGCGACCCGAGCACAGCAGCAGCGCCATCACACTCAGCTTTATTCAACAGCCGGGGCAACTGGTCTGGATGGTATTCTAGATCCGCGTCCTGAATGACCGCGTAATCACCGCTCAACCGGCTGATGGCAGCACGGATAGACCCACTCTTGCCAAGATTGCGAGGGTTCAGGATGATTTCGGTATCTGGCCAGCTGCCTGCCTGCAGCAACTCGCGCGTCCCGTCAGTGGAGCAATTGTCCACCACCAGCACTTCCTTCGTCCAGCCCGCGCCGAAATCCACCGCGTAAATGCGCTCAAGCACTGTCGCGATGGTGTCGCGCTCGTTGAACGCACACACGATGATGGATATCTTCATGCTTTCAACGCCCGCGTGCAGCCGCAATCCAATCGCGCATTATCACCTGGAAAGCGCGCAGCCCGTCGCGCAACCCTATTTTCTTTCCCTGCACGTAGGTGCGCGGCTCAAAATCAATGGGCACCTCGGCAATCTTGTCCGTCGCCAGCGCAAGCTGGTTGCTCATCTCAAAATCCAGATCGAAGCCGGAGCAGCGCAGCTCCAGCGATTGCAGCAGTTGCGTGCGCACCAACTTGTAATTCGTGGCCACATCGGTGAAGTTGGCGCCGAAAAACCTGTTGGTCATCCAGGTCAGCGCGCGCACCGCCAAGTAGTTCACGGCGTAATGATGATAACGTTTCCCGCCGAGCACCCGCGACCCATAAACCACGTCTAGGTCATTTGCAAGCGCGCGCGCCAACAGGTTGGCGTACTGGCGCGGGTGATATTCCAGATCGGCGTCCTGGGTGATGGTGAAATCCCCGTTGCACAACGGAATGGCAGTGCGCACCGAATGGCCTTTGCCCCTGTTCTCCGGCTGCATGACGATGCGCGTGTTCTCGGCATGGTATTCGCGCAACAGCTCCCGAGTGCCATCCGTGGAGCAGTTGTCTACCACGATCATTTCTTTCTCCCAGTTTGCGCGAAGTTGGGCCAGCTGCACGCGCCGCAAGACCTCCATGATGGTTTCGCACTCGTTGAAAACACAGATGATTATCGAAAGCTTCAACGGAGATCCGCCCGCATGAAATCGGCGAACACTTCCAGTATATAGTCAATGCGCGCCTCGTCCAAGCCGGGGTACACCCCAACGAAGAAAGTGGAGCGCAGCACGCGATCGGAAACCGGAAGCTCACCCACCACGCGGCAATCAATACCGGAGAATCCCGGCTGGCGCAGCACGTTCCCCGCGAAAAGCACCCGTGTTTCCACCCTAGCACTCTCAAGGTGACGCATGAGCTGCTGCCGATTAAACGGCGCGCTGGCGCGCACACTTATCGGAAAGGCAAACCAGGATGGGTCCGCCTTCGCGTGCCAGCGCGGCAGCAGCAGCTGCTGCTCCCACTCCTGCAAGCCAGAATACAACTGCTGGAAGTTTCGCTTTCGCGCGGCGGCGAAATCAGGCAGTTTCTCCAACTGCGCCAGACCGAGCGCCGCCTGCGGGTCGGTCAGCTTCAGGTTGTAGCCAATCTCGGTGAAGAAGTAGCGATGGTCGTAGTGACCCGAAACACCGGGCACCTCCCGCTCGAAACGGCGGCCGCATTTTCCGTCTGGGGGATTCTCGTATCCACACCAGCAATCCCGGCCCCAGTCGCGCACGCTGCGGGCTATGCGCGCCAGGCGGGGGTCGCGGGTGAACACCGCTCCGCCCTCCCCGAGCGTGATGTGGTGCGC
>Ga0187833_10002598_pt1 | contig 19181 bp, 26 predicted proteins | sample ETNtaG_37_FD_167968 | JGI IMG/M metagenome (GOLD analysis project Ga0187833, IMG submission 167968) | Marine microbial and viral communities from oxygen minimum zone, Eastern Pacific Ocean - ETNP2014_SV_400_PacBio MetaG (Illumina Assembly) | ecosystem: Environmental > Aquatic > Marine > Hypoxic...
GTCCAAAGAGTAATTGGTGATTTTGGTTCACTTATTGCTTTTTCTCAAAGCGTAGATAACTATAGAATTAACAGTTATTTAGCGTTTATCACTCTGCTAAAGCAGAGTACGGAATTCTCCTTTAAACTCTACTGGAATTTGGGCAGGATGCTCATATTTGAACCACCTACTGGTCTCGGTGATATTGTTAATCTCCGACCAGAATATACAACTGAGTTATCTGGAGCTTTTGATGTTTGTGGACCTCATACTGGAAATGAATTGCTGGCGTTACAAGGTATTGATGGTAAACCCCATCTTAATGATCCTGAAGGTTTACTGGGTGACGTTAATTATGACACTATGGAAGCGGGTGTTGAGGCACTGTTACGCTATACTGCAGGAGTACAACCTGTTGATCAGAATCCAAATCCTTCCCCAGATGATGGGCCAGGAGTTATTGGCAAAGATATATTTGTTCATTAACTCAATGATTAGGTAAACCTTTAATAATTCTTACTTGTTCTTTATTTATATGAAGATTGTTAGGAGAGAAAGTTTGGTTGTTGATGTAGGTGGTGTTGGCATTGGAGGTGATAATCCTATCCGTGTTCAATCTATGACGAATACTGCTACTTCGGATGTTGCTGGAACGGTTGCTCAGATTAAATCATTGGTTGATGCTGGTAGCGAGCTTGTTCGGATTACGGTGATGGATGATTCTTTTGCTTCGGCTGTAGTTGCAATTAAAAAGAAATTGGTGGAGGACGGTTATGATGTTCCTTTAATTGGTGATTTTCACTTTAATGGTCATTTGTTGCTTGATCGTTTTCCTGCGTGTGCAAAAGCTTTGGATAAATATCGGATTAATCCTGGTAATGTTGGAAAAGGTGAAAAACATGATACTAATTTTAAGTCACTTATTGAGAAGGCTGTTCTTTATGGGAAGCCTGTTCGGATTGGGGTGAACGCTGGTTCATTGGATCAGTCGGTGTTGATGCGCTTGATGGATGTTAATAGTGCTTTGTCTGAAGTTGAACAAAAGGATTCTGAATCGATTCTTGTTGATGCGATGGTGGAAAGTGCATTGGAATCGGCTAAGATGGCTGAATCGTATGGATTGGCTAGCGATAAGATCATTTTATCGGCTAAGGTGAGTAATGTTCCTCAATTGATTTCAGCGTATACTCAGCTTGCTGCTGATTGTTCGTATCCCTTGCATGTGGGGTTGACGGAGGCTGGATTAGGAACTAAAGGTATTGTTGGTTCGGCTGCCGGTATTTCGCATCTTCTTCAGTTAGGGATTGGGGATACGATTCGTGTTTCTTTAACGCCTACTCCTTCGGGTTCTCGTACTGAGGAGGTTTCGGTTGCACAGCAGATTCTGCAGTCGAATGGTCTTCGTGATTTTATGCCTACGGTGACTTCGTGTCCGGGGTGTGGTAGGACTACTTCTACTGTCTTTCAGGAGATTGCTCTCGAGATTACCTCTTTTCTTAAGGAACGTACACCGGAATGGAAGAAGAAAGGGTATTCTGGTTTCGAATCTATGACCGTTGCGGTGATGGGTTGTATTGTGAATGGGCCCGGGGAATCGAAGGAAGCGAATATTGGTTTGTCTTTGCCTGGGGCGGGGGAGAATCCTACGTCTCCGGTATTTATCGATGGTAAGCAGGTGTGTACGTTGAAAGGTGAAACGCGGATTGATGACTTTAAGCAGATGATTGAGGAGTATGTTGTTGAACGCTACGGGTAATCTTTTTATAGTGTTGTAGAGTTGTTCTTTGTATGGAGGGGGAATTTCGTAAGCTACTTGAGTTGATTGGAGAGGATGGCAATCGAGAGGGATTGAAGGATACTCCGTTGCGTGCTGCTAACGCTTTTAAGTTTTTGACTTCTGGTTATGGTAAGGATATTCGTACGGTTGCGAATGGTGCGTTATTTGAATCTGATAACGATGAGATGGTTATTGTAAAAGATATTGAGTTTTATTCGTTGTGTGAACATCATATGTTGCCGTTTTTTGGTAGGGCGCATGTTGGTTACATTCCTAAGGGTAAGATGATTGGTTTGTCTAAGATTCCGCGCTTAGTTGATATGTTCGCTCAGCGGTTGCAGACTCAGGAGCGGATGACGAAACAAATTGCGGATGCTCTTTATGAGTTGACTCGCGGCTATGGGGTTGGTGTTGTGGTTGAAGGTCAACACCTGTGTATGAAGATGCGCGGTGTTAAAAAACAGGGTTCGTCTATGAAAACTTCTGCGATGTTGGGTACGTTTAGATCGCTTGCTGAAACTAGAAATGAATTCTTGAGTTTGATTCAGTGATTTTGGTGGAAGTCTATTTCCTTGGTGTTTTCATCTACTTTTGCTCTCTCTTCTAAGTCTTTGAACATTTTTCTTTGTTCTTCTGGAGAGACTCCCATTTTATCTGCTCGTAATTTGTAGTGTTCAATCGTGCCTTTTCCTGAAATGCCTAGCAGGTTGATGGGTGTTTTCTTTAGATAGTCGTTTGTGGTGAATGGTTTTTTGGAATTTACTAGCTTGTCGTATTTCTCGAAATCTATCCAGGTGTGCCATTCTCCGTTGATATTGAATTTCTTCTTTGCTAACATGACGACTCTGGAAGGGATGTGCTCGGAGACGATTTCGTATTCGTCTAGGTGTTTAACTAGCTGTTTGGTGAAGGTGATTACTTCTTCGTGCATGGGCATGTTGGATTTTTCTAGTCTCTTTACTGATGCGCCGATCCACATGTAGGCTTTTGCCTCTATGAAGTCGGGATCGCCGCGCTTAATCATTTTTGCATATTCTTCTGGGTCTTGCATATTGAGGTCTTTGATTAACGTTAGACGGATGCAGGTTCGCTGTTGCTTTTTTGCTAGATGGTCTAGGGATTGGTTTAATCTTTCCCAGTAGTCGTCGAAGAGCGGTAGATCGATTTCTTTGAGGAGTTTCTTATTGGGAGCGTCTAGGGAGATGTAGAGTTGTGTAGTTGGAGCTAGATCTCTTACTTGTTCGGGATATTGTGCGTTAGTGACTAGGAACGTTGAAATTCCTTTTTTGTTGAATTCTTTAATTGCTTCGTTGATTTTGGGATACATTATTGGCTCGCCGGTTAAGCTGAGAGCTACGTGTTTTACTTGCCTTGATTTTTCGTATACGGGTTTTGAGGCTGATTTGCTGCCTTTGAATCCTACAAGCAGATCGTGGTGTGCTTGTATTGATTCATCTACGATGAACTCTGGCTCGTCTTGTTTCCAGGTCCATTCTTTTGCTACTGGTGATTTGTAGCCGCGCCAGCAAAAACTGCATCTGTTTGCGCAGCTGATAGAGGTGGTCATTTGGAGACATTGATTGGACATGATGCCGTAGAATTTGAGTTTGTAGCAGCCTCCTTCGCCACGAATCATGTTTTTGGTCCAGCCGCAGGGCTTGACTGCGGAATGGGAGCCGATGATTCGATAATGTTGCTTGGTGAGGTTGTTTTTAGCAGAATCGGTGAGTTGTTTCTTTTCTTTGTTGATCTCTGGCATGGTGTAAGTAGTTGGAAAATCGGTTAAAAAGGTTTTGGATTCCGAAAGCTTTTAGAATGGATACTGAACATTGATGCCTATGGAAATGTTGTTGCATATCGTTAATATAGAGGAGGGTAGTTCGCCGATTGAGATTCCTTTGACGGATGAACCCATCTACATTGGACGTATTAGTGAAGGAGATGAGATGAGATTTGTAAAAGGTAAGCAAGATATATCTTCTAGGTTGGGTTTTCCAGACTTATCTATTTCCCGAGATCATGGTGAATTACGATACAATGGTGCTACCAAAACGCTGGAATATATTGATCATGAGAGTAAGAATGGGGCTGTTTTGACTGAGCGAGTGGACATGGGAATGATTCGGAGACGAGTCGGGAAAAGATGGAATTCGCAAGGAAAGTTTATTAATCCCGATGATCCAAGTATTACTGATAGGGGGCCGTGTCTCAAAGCCTCCATCTCGCTTGGGGAAGAACTCGGTTTGGGAAAGTATGGCGGGCACTATGGTGAGCATTATGCTCTTACATTAGGAATGAGGGTAACGGGTTCATAATGTCGAAGGTACATGTGATTACTCAGGGTTGTACTGCTAATCAGGCGGATAGCGAGATTATGCAGGGTCTGTTGTTGAAGCAGGGTCATTCTCTCGTTGGAGAGGATGAGGCGGATGCGATTGTGTATAATTCTTGCTCGGTGAAAGGTCCTACCATTACTGCTTTCAAGAAGAAGTTGAAGTCGTTGCGGGATGCGGGTAAGAAGGTGATTGTTGCTGGGTGTATTCCGCAAAGTAATAAGGGGATGGGGGAACTTTCTGGACATTCTTTATTGGGAACGGATCAGGTTGATAAGATTGGGGATGTTGTTGATGGAACGCTTTCTGGTCAGGTCGTTTCGCATCTGGAGAAGTCAGACTTGGTTCGGATTAACTTGCCTTCGGTGCGCTCGGTCAGTTTTATTGAGGCGGTTCCTATACTCCAGGGTTGTTTATCCTCTTGTACATTTTGTAAGACGAAGCATGCTCGTGGAAATGCGTTTTCGTATCCTATGAATGATATTGTTCGTAAGATAAGTTCTTCTGTAAAGGAAGGTGTTAAAGAAATTTGGTTGACGTCGCAGGATAATTCGGTGTATGGTTTTGAGAATGGGACTAATTTGGCGGAGTTATTGGTTGCAATTGATTCTATTGATCGTGATTTTAAAGTTCGGGTGGGGATGGCTAATCCTAAGCATATGTTGCCTTATTTGCCTGCTTTAATTTCTGCATTTAAACTAGATTCAGTGTACAAGTTCTTACATCTGCCGTTGCAGGCGGGTTCTGATCGCGTGTTGGAGGAGATGAAGCGAGGGTATACGGTTAAGGAATTTATGTCGATTGTTGATGCGTTTCGTAAGGAGATTCCTTCGATATCGATTTCTACCGACATTATTTGTGGGTTTCCTACTGAAAGTGATGCTGATTTTGAGGAGACGCTTTCGGTTGTTAAGGAGATGCGTCCTGATACGATTAACATATCTCGGTTCTGGCCGATGGAGGGTACTCCTGCTAAGCGGATGAAACAGATTGAGGGTGGCGTGATTAAGGAGCGTACTCGAAGGATGACTGAGTTGTTTCATTCTGTTGCTTTGGATAGAAATAAAGAGTGGATTGGTTGGTCTGGCAAGGTGTTTATTGACGAGGAAGGTACACCTGGTTCGTGGAAAGGTCGCAACTATGCGTACAAGCAGGTGGTTGTTAGAAGCTCGGAGAATTTGTTGGGGAAGTCGATCTCGGTGAAGGTTATTGATGCGAGTTCTTTTGATGTTAAGGCGGAAATCGTTTCTGAATAGTTATCTTTTTATATAAATTATATCTCTCTGTGTGTATGAAGAATCCTCCTAAGTATTTTGAGCATGCTGTAGGATACATGCGTAAGCTCTATAGTGAGGTTCAGGATCGGAAAGGAGATGTGCCTATTGTTGTAGATGGATTTAGACAGAATCTTTCTCTGAAAAATGGCCTGAAGTTGTCCCAGGATAGAGAAACGCGCCGGGCGATCAATAGTGCTATATTTGAAGAGATGGCGGATCCTTATGCCTCTGCAGAATTTTCAGTGTCTGATTACGATCCTGAGTTAGATCAGTACAAAGATCCTGAGCAGCTCAGTACCGATCAAGTTGCTCGGTACTCCTTCGCCACCGATTCCGTTACTCTTGGATTGAATCAGCTCGTTCGTTTTTATCAGGTGTTGTCAGATGGAAGGGGTGATCTCGCTCATCGTCCGAGAGAACTTATTGCAATCAAACGTACCCCGGTTATTGAAGACATTGCTCAAAACAGCAAGGATGGCTTGTACCGTCTCGAGGATGAGAGCTCATTAAGTCGCTATCTTGGAAGTCTCTTTTATCCTGAAGCGATTATGGAGTCTTGTGCGCTGTGAGATTTTGGAGATACACCCCTGTTTGCCAAATATCATGCATCGGTTCGTGAGGATGCTGTCGATTATCTACACTCTTTTGGAGAATCTCCCCCTGTGAATGAGATGGAACTTTTTCCGTTGGAGAACGAGAATATTGCTAAGCTAGAAGAATTTATTTCGTCTAGAGCTGTTGATAGATTTATGTCTCTGGTTTCTGAAACAGTAGGGTTGCAGTTTAGATATAAGCGCCTCATCACGCTGGGTCGAGGAGATCATATTGATCCGCTCGATACTCATGTTGTGGATTGGCTCCTGGGATATTCCTCGGTTAACGGCCATGACACATTGATGCCCTATGCGAAGAATAAAATCTTTGAGGGAACCCACCATGGTGCCTCTGTCCTCCATAATTTTCCTCAGGGCGATTGGCCATTAATTACTGCACTGACTGAAGAAGCGTAACCATTAAATAATTCTTTTAGTTGCTCATTTTATGGAAGCTTACCTGTCAATTGTTAGGGATATTCTGGAGAATGGAATTGTAAAGGAGAATCGGACTGGCGTTAAGGCTAGAACGATCGCTGGTGCGATGTTTTCTCATGATATGTCTACTGGATTTCCATTATTGACTACTAAGAAAGTTCCGTTTCGGAATATTAAGTCGGAATTGGAGTTTTTTATTCGAGGGATAACGGATAAACAGTGGTTGCAGGATCGGAAGAATCCTATCTGGAACGAGTGGGCGAATCCTGCTAAGGCTGCATATGGGCATTCTGATGAGGCTAAGGCCGCGATGGAGAAGGAGCGTGATTTAGGGGCGGTGTACGGCTTTCAATGGAGGCATTTTGGTGCTTCGTATGACAACTATGATACTGATTACTCCGGGAAAGGTGTTGATCAATTGCAGAATGTTGTGGATTTGTTGAAGGATGATCCTTCATCTCGACGTATGATTGTTAATTCTTGGAATCCTACTGTTATGTCTCAAATGGCATTGCCGCCTTGCCACTATTGCTTTCAGGTTACGGTGATTGATGGTAAATTGAATTTGTTATGGAATCAGCGTTCGGTTGATACTATGCTGGGGTTGCCGTTTAACATTGCTTCGTATGGGTTGTTATTGCATCTGCTTGCTAAAGAGGCTGGGTTGAAAGAGGGTAAGTTAGTTGGGTTCTTAGGAGATGTGCATATCTATGAAAATCATGTTGCTGGTGCTGAAGAACAGCTTAGTCGGGATGTTACTCGTTTTACGTTGCCTAGGCTTACGACAGATCCTTTTACTTCTATTTTCTCCTGGAAAGCTGAGGATTCTACGGTTGAAGGGTACGAGAGTTTTGAGAGAATTAAGTTTGATATTGCTGTCTGATTCTCTACCTGAACATACTCTTCTGTTTGTAGCTCGGTTTTACTTCGTAAAGCGATACCTTTATAACTATAGTCATAATTATAGTATTATGGCAACTACCATACAGGTCTCTGACACGACCAAGCAGCTTTTGGAAACGTATAAAGAGGAAAAGCAGGCGTCATCCTACGATGAAGTCATCCATTCCCTCATGGAGAAAAAGCTCAACATTCCAAAATCTATGTTTGGATCGGCAAAAGGTCTCAGAAAGGGATTTGTGAGAGATCGTAAGGAAAGAATATGAACATTGTCTTCGATACCTATGCGTGGATTGAGTACTTCGAGGGTAGTGCTGCAGGTGAGGCTGTAGAGCGCTATATTGAAAGCGAGCACTATGCCATCACTACACCTTCAATCGTCCTGGCTGAGCTCTCTGATGCCCATGTTCAAGGAAAAGTGCAAATGCCTTGGGAAGATATTCTTATTTTTATTAGGTCCCATTCTGAATGTTTGGATCTCGGAGAGGAGATTGCAACAAAAGCTGGACCTCTTAAAAAAAAGCTACGGATGAAATCTCAAGGAGTAGGCCTTATTGATGCCATTATTCTCGCAACTACAGCTTATTTAGGTGGAACACTTTTAACGGGGGATCCGCATTTAACTGGAGAAGAGGGTGTTATTGATTTGTCAACGCTAAGAAAGCAAGACTGAAGTGAAAAAGATTAACTTTTCTCAAACAACTTTTCGTATCCTTCATATCCTTCTTTTTTTAATTCTTCTTTCGGAATGAACTTTAAGGCGGCTGAATTCATGCACCATCTTTGACCGGTCGGTTCTGGTCCGTCGGGAAAGACGTGGCCGAGATGGGAGTCTGCATTTTTTGATCTTACTTCTGTTCTTGTTGCTAATAGTTTTTTATCGGTTCTTGTTACAATATTGCTGTTTTCTAAGGGTTTCGTGAAGGATGGCCAGCCGGTGCCGGAGACGTATTTGTCTTGAGAGCTGAATAAGGGTTCTCCCGATACTAGATCAACGTAAATGCCTTCTTCCTTATTATCCCAGTATTCATTTTTGAAGGCGCGTTCTGTTCCGTCTTTTTGAGTTATCTTGTATTGTTCTGGTGTTAAGGTGTTGCGTAATTCTTCATCGCTTGGTTTTTTGAATTTCATTAGTAGGAGTGCTTCCTTTACCCTTTTTATGGTTTCTGCGTCCCAGATGGTTTCTAGGTATTGATCTCGTCCGGAACCTTTTCGGTATACTTTGTAGCGTACTGGATTTTTTACGTGGTAGTCTTGGTGGTAGTCTTCTGCTTTGTAGAATGTTTTGAATGGGGTGATTTCTGTTACGATGGGCGCGCTGAAGATGCCTAATTCGTCTAGTTGATCTCTCGTTGTTTCTGCTGTCTTTTGTTCTTCTTCGTTTTTGTAGAAAATTGCTGAGCGGTATTGATTGCCGCGATCTACGAATGAACCCTCTGCATCTGTGGGGTTAATTTGCTGCCAGAAGACTACTAGAAGTTCTCCATAGGAGACTTCTTTCGGGTTGTAGGAGACTTCAACGGTTTCTGTGTGTTGTGTTGCTCCTGAAGCTACTTGTTTGTATTCAGGGTTAGCTACTTCGCCTCCTGAAAATCCTGAAATGACTTCGTGGACGCCTGGAACTTCTTCAAAGGCAGATTCTACGCACCAGAAGCAGCCGCCTGCGAAATATGCTTTCTCTAACGATGGTTTTGGCATGCCTGGATGTTCTCCGGGAAGCTGAATCATCTCTTGGCTTTGGCAACTTACTAAGAGTATTGCTAGGGCAAGTAGGATGTAATGCTTCATGCATTAATTTTACACTTTGAGTATTTAACGTTTATGTAAAAGATAGGTATTTATAGCTCAGGTTATTCTGTTTAGTTATGATAGCAATTATATCTGCGATGACGAAGGATAACGTTATTGGTAAGGATGGTGGATTGCCGTGGAAGATTAAGGAGGAGATGCTGCATTTTATGCATACTACGTTAGGAAATACGGTTATCATGGGCCGTACTTCTTTTGATTCTTTGAAGAAACCTCTTCGCGATAGAAATAATATTGTGTTGACGTCTCAGGATATTTCAATGGATGGGGTGGATGTTGTGCATGATGTTGAGTCGGCTTTGTCGAAAGCTAAGTCGTATGGTAAAGATATTTATGTTACGGGTGGTTCGGTTGTCTATAGACAGTTCTTGCCGTTGGTTGATACTTTAATTATTTCCTACATTAAGAAGTTTTATTCTGGTGATACGTATTTTCCTGATTTTGATGAAAGTGAATGGGAAGTTGAGAAAAAAGAAGAGCATGATGAGTTTGATATTGTTTGGTATACAAGAAAGTAGTTATTTATTGTAATATGAGTAGTATTTTTAAATGAAAATGCGTTCTTCAGTGTATGTATCACGTAATGCTAAACATTGCACCGGATAATGGTGCTGCCTACAAAAGGCTTTATGTATCAGAATTAGAACCTTCTGACATGCTCACTTTGGCAGGTTGTGAAGTTGAGGGGGTTGTTACGTTGGAGGCCCATAAGGATGTTGGGGAAGGCATGGTCATACAGGAAGCTAGTAGATTGAAAGCATTGTACCCTAAGTCTCAGGAAGCTACTTCTTTTCGCCCCAGGATTACTCCTGAGGGGAAATACGCTTTTACGGACTATCAAGGGGATGACTTGCTCCTTGCAAGACGAATAGTCCAGGATGAGGAACTTGAAATTGATGGAGAGACAATGGATGATTCTAGTCCGGTGTCGTTTGCACTAGCTAAGCATGGGGGGATGAATTACTTCTTTTTAGATCACCTACTGAAGCGGGTTTGGAAGCATTATTGGAAACGGAGAAAAAACAAAAAGGCCCCTTTCTTACTGTGCTTGCACAATATCGTAATATTCCTCCGGAACAGGAAGTATATCTTCACTGTGTAATGGAGATTGGTTCCAGAGGACTAGATTTGCCCCTGGATAGAATTTTGGAAATGGGTCAGTCCATTTCTGCTGCTAGTAACTATATCTCTGCTTCAGGAATAGAATTGGATGATTCGGATGTAGGAGGATATGTGTTTAGTCTCATTGAGATGGCTAATGTCTGGGAGCGTCGTAAGGGCTGGATATATTCATTAGGTGGCGAGAAGATACCTGGTGCTGGAAGACGTCAGAGAGAGTTAAGTGATGGGGAGAAAAAATTAGCATATCGATATGCAGCCCACTCCTTTAATGAGGCGAGTCTTAGAATTTCAGAGATTAGAAATCAGACTGCTGAAATTTCGCTGACACCTGAAGACTTTCGACATATGGTATCTGAGTCAGTAAAAGCGGCTCTTGATGAACTTCATGATCCGTTTTGAGGGTTTGATTATTTCTTCTGGAATAATGCTCTGATTTCTTTTCCGACGACTTCGATCGGATGTTTTGCTTCTTCTTCTCGCATTGCTTTGAGTTTTGGAAGTCCTTGTTCGTATTCGTCCATCCATTCTTTAGCGAATGTGCCATCTTCTACGTCGTCAAGCATTTTCTTCATGTTTTGCTTGACTTCTGGGATGATGATTTGTTTGCCTCGTGTTCTTCCACCATATTCTGCGGTGTTACTTACAACATCGTACATATGGGTGAGGCCGCCTTTGTAGACTAGGTCGACAATTAATTTCATTTCGTGCATGCACTCGAAGTAGGCCATTTCTGGAGGATATCCTTTTTCAGTTAATGTTTCGAAGCCGGCTTTCATTAGCTCTGCTACTCCTCCGCATAATACTGATTGTTCTCCGAAGAGGTCTTCATAGGCTTCTTGCTCGAAGGTGCACTCTATGATTCCAGCTCTGCTTAGACCACAGGCTTTTGCCATGCTTAGTGCTACTGCTTTTGCATTCCCTGAGATGTCTTTATGTACTGCAATTAATCCGGGAACGCCGAAACCTTCTTCGAACGTTCTCCTGACTTCTGTTCCGGGTGCTTTAGGAGCTACCATGATTGCATCTACGTCTTCAGGAGGGGTAATGCGGTTGAAACAGACGTTAAAACCGTGGGACCAGGATAATGTTTTTCCTGCTTTAACGTGTTGTTTGATGTGTTGCTCGTAGACTTCTTTCTGGCATTCATCTGGGATCAGAATATGGATGATGTCGGCTTTCTGTGCTGCATCGGAAATGGTTGCAACTTCTAGGCCCTCTTCTTTTGCTTTATTCCAAGAAACTCCATTCTCTCTTACTCCTACGATAATTGAGATTCCTGAATCTTTCATGCACAGAGATTGTGCTCGGCCTTGTGCTCCATAGCCAATAACTGCTACGGTTTTGCCTTGTAACGCATCTAGCGTTGTTTGATCGTCTGTTATTACATTTACCATTTACTGCACCTCGATTACTTCGATACTATCGTTTAATTTGTTTAGTTGTCCTAGTACTATTTTCTTAATATAGTCGTCAGCGGGAAATACGATGGTGACTTCCTTGTTGTTTTCTTTGCTGATTGCGTGGATTTCTTCTATTGCGAAGCCACGACGTGCGAAGATTTGTATTACTCTGGGAAGTGCTCCTACCGAATCTTTGATGGTTACTTTTACCGTTTTATTCTCCATCGAAATACCTCGGCTTTACTAATGGACAGTTTCGCCCTAGAAGCATTTCGGTGTTCTTTCCTAGTGGCGGTACTAAGGGTATGCCATTATCTACTGGACTTGTTGCTATATCGACTAAGAATACTTTATCGGATTCCATTCCTTGTTTCATTGCTTCCTGGATTTCGGAGGTTTTTGTAACTTTAATGCCCTCTGCACCGAGAGATTGGGCAAGTTTTACGAAGTCGGTGTGTTTGCCAAATTCTGTGGCAATCTTGCGTCCTTCGTAAAAGGTTTTTTGCCATTGCTGTACGATGGCATAGCCACCATTGTTCAATAATGCTATTGTGAGGGGGATGTCGTTTTCTACCGCTGTTGCGATTTCTTGACAGACCATGATTAAGCTTCCATCTCCGGAAATATCTATTACTGGTTGATCTGGTTTAGCAACTTTTGCTCCGATTGCTGCGGGTAGACCGAAACCCATGGTTCCTGCTCCGGCACTGGTGAGGAAATTTCTTGGATTCTTTACATTCAGGAAATGAGTTGCAAACATCTGGTGATGGCCTACTTCGGTGGTGACGATGGCGTTATCTGGCAAGACTTCATTAATTTCTTTGATGATGGTTTCTGGTCTGATGGGGGTTTCATCACTCGCTATATTGCAGCTGCACTCTGTGTCTAGCGCTTTTACTCGTTTTCTCCAAAGGTTTTCTTTTCCCTGAAGTTGCTTTTCCGCTGCAACTGCCAAAATTGATTGTAATGCTGTTTTTGCATCGGTAACAATGCCCATTTCTACTGCGACATTCTTTCCTATTTCGGTAGCATCGATATCGATATGGATTATTTTTGCGTTGGGTGCGAATGCAGAAATATCGCCGGTGATTCTATCTGAAAAGCGTGTTCCAATTGCTAGGATGACATCGCAATTAGCTATTGAGTGATTAACTACCTGGCGTCCATGCATTCCGATCTGACCCAATGCTAGTGGATGCGTGGTAGGGATTGCGCCTTTCGCGGTGATGGTTGTAGCTACGTAGCACTTTAGGAGTTCTGCAAGCTTTGTTAGTTCAAATCCTGCATTAGCGATGGTGACGCCGCCTCCTGCTAAGATCATAGGACGTTCTGCGTTAAAGATAATGTCTACCACTTTGCTGAATATCTCTGTAGATACTGCTGGGAGTGTTTTTAGTGGGGCGTATTTGAAGGTATCTTGATTGAGTTCGAAGTCTCCTACCATGGTGTCTTTTGGAAGGTCAATGAGGACGGGTCCTGGACGTCCGGAAAGAGAGATATTAAACGCATCACGCGTATTTTGATAGGCATCTTCAGGTTTTTCTAGTCTGAAATTGTGTTTTGTTATCGGTAAGGTTACTCCAAACGTATCGGTTTCCTGAAATGCATCTTTTCCAAGTAATTTTGTTGGAACTTGACCGGTAAGTGCTACAATCGGAACGGAATCCATGAATGCATCTGCTATTCCTGTGATTAGGTTTGTGGCTCCTGGACCAGAGGTGCCCATACAGACCCCTACTTTTCCGAGAACTCGTGCATAGCCTTCTGCTGCATGTGCTGCTCCTTGCTCGTGCCGCATATGAATGTGTTTTATGTTAGATTCCTTATGAAATTCATCATATAAGGGTAGGGCTGCACCGCCTGGAATGCCAAAAAGCGTATCTGCTTTTTCGTCTAATAACGCTTGAACAATGCCCCGTGCTCCTTTGATGGTTGTCATGCTGTTTTCACTAACCCGAATCTGGGACGATTTATAAATTTGATGGTACAAATGTTTTTAAACATAGTCAGAACTAGGACTTTATGGGTGAAGCGATTTTTTCTCTGTATTCAAGATCGGTGGGTGCAAAAGTATGTTCTGGCTTTTTAACTGCTGGGAGTTATGTTCTTCCGGTGGTTTGTGAGGAGGCTGCTAAGCCACAAACAGAGTTAAGTCCTCTTGAAAAGATGGAGATTAAACCGAATTACCAGGGGATATTTGATGCACTTAGGACTGCAAAAGGAGTAAAGAGGGTACGGGATAAGGAGACTGATTCTTATTCTATCGATTTGATTTCTGGTCCTCGGTATGTGTCTGATGATAAATCGTACAGGATTAAGTTCGTTGAGGCTACTTTCCTTGATGCAGGGAAAAAAGGGGCGGTGGATCATGATTTCCTTGGAGTCCAGATGGTGTACGAAAAAGGTACTGAAAAGCGAGCTTTTTGGATCAATTATTTCTTCAAGGATAAACATACTCTGGTAGGTACCCTCATGAAAGGCGGGGATGGGAAGGATGCTGATGCACAATTTGGGCATCTGAAAGAGGAAGTTCTTCCGTTACTGAGGATTGAGCTTGAGGGGAGAGCGAAGAAGCAAAAGAAACCTCCTAAGCGAGATAGGCGTTTTAAAGCAGATCCTTCCTCTTTTGCTGGAAACGTTCCTTCCTTTCAAAGGATAGGTTCTCGAATTCCTCGAAGAGTGCAACATCGCTTCTCATAAACCATACATTTTTTAAGTATTAGAAAATTAATGTAGTTATGAAAGTACTCATTCACTACAACGAGATTGGATTGAAGGGGCGTAACTTGCCTTTCTTCGAGAAGACTTTGTCAGATACTATTCGGAAGCGTTTTTCTTCTGTTAAGATTGTTAAGGATAGTAAGCGGTTTATTGCTGATTTAAGTGGGAGTCGTAAATCTATTTCAGCTGAGCTGAATACCCTCTTTGGTATTAGTTCGTTTTCTTTTATTGAGACTTGTGATGCGGATGTGGAGGTGTTGAAGAAGAAAGCTGTTTCGCTGATGAAGAAGGTTTCTGATAAGAAGCACTTTGCGGTTGCTGCGAAGCGTTCGGATAAGAAGTTTGCTTTGAGTTCTCCTGAAGTTAATGTGTTGATTGGTAAGGAAGCTGAGAAGTTGGGTTTTTCTATAGATCTTACTTCGCCTACGGTTACTCTTTATATTGAAATTACGCACAAGGGCTGTTATTTGTATACGTCTAAGGAGCCTGGTTTGGGAGGGTTGCCGGTTGGAACTGCGGGAAAGGTGCTTTGTTTGTTATCTGGCGGCATTGATAGCTCGGTTGCTGCATATTTGATGATGAAGCGTGGTTGTCGCGTTGATTTTTTGCATTTTCACAATTTTTTGGATGAGAAGCGTGTTGAAAAATCGAAGATTCCTAAATTGGTGGCGGTTGCTGACAGATATCAGGGCAATTCTAAGTTGTTTTTGGAGGCGTATAGCTCGTATGAAGAGTTGACAATGGGTAAAATACCTGCTGCGTATGATTTATGCTTTTTTAAGAATTATATGTTGAGGATGGCTGATGCACTTTGCAAGAAAAAAGGGTATAAGGCAATTATTACTGGTGATAGTGTTGGGCAGGTTGCATCTCAGACGTTAGATAATTTGAATGCTACCTCTTATTTAGTGGATTCAACTATTTTGCGTCCTTTAATTGGTTTTGATAAAGAAGAGATTATCGATGTGGCTCGCGAAATTGGAACTTTTTCTTTAAGTGTTGAGAAGTATCAGGACTGTTGTAGTATTATGGCTAAGAAAGCTGAGACTTCTGTAAAGATTAAAATAATGGAAGAATTGTTGAAGAAGATTCAATAACCTTGGTGGTCAGTGAGCCATGTATACTTCATCGCTATCGGACAATTCCTCAGTCATTGGAGGAAGGTACGTTATTGGATTGGGTTGTGAGTCAGGATTGATACCGTGCCTTCTTGGATTGACTCCTAGGTTAGAAACATAGTTCCACATACTCTCTAAAACCGCCTGTATAACTCCCGGATCATAATCAGCATTCTTCACTTGAGAAACTGCATTCCTTAAAGGAACTCCTCTTAGGCCTGCTGTAAATTGATCTATGCTGCCATTTGCTTCTGGCATTGCCGTGTGCAAAGATGCACCAATGTCCTCAATCAATCCTTGAGGGATTTTCAGATCAGGATCTTGCCTCATCCTGTCTCGTTCCTTCATTTCGATTGGTAATTGTAGTCCTGACAATGCCATATTAATCATCTCCTGGTATATCGTTTATCGGTGGACTCTTCCTGGTCGCTCTCGAGGAAGTTCTATTCCCATGTGAGCGGCGAGTGTTGGATGAGCATTTCCTCTAATTCCTAATCCAATGAGATATTTAGCAACCTCATCTTCTGGCGTCTCTGTAAAGTAGTCTCCGAGTTTGTCCAATGAGACTCCTGGAGGGAGATTAGACCTTACTCTGGAAACTGCTTCATTAATGCCTCTCCCTTCTCCATCTGGAGAATCCTCCTCAATTTCGTCAAGACTATTCTGTAGGAAAGAATGTCCACGCTCGGCTGAAATTGGTCGTGTATTGGGAACCGTGAGAAGAACACTTACCGGTCTTCCTCCTGTGCCACTGCCAAAACCGTTAACTATTAGTCCTGCGTATCTATTCATCTTAACTTAACTAACTTTAAATTTAATTTATAAAGCTGATGACACAGTACAGTAAGATTTATATATTCTGACAAGATTCATGGCAATATGACAACTATCACTACAAAAGTTCATGGTTTTCTGCAGAGACATCCGGTGATTACTCGGTATCTGGATAAGGGGATTATTAATTCTAAGGCGTTGGCTGAGCTGATTGATGATGAGGAAAAACTAGAGGGTGCGTATCATGGGATTATTTCTGCGATACGTCGATTTGATATTCCTAAGCAGCGTCAGGGTATGAAGGAGATTGAAAGGGTTTTGAAGCACTCTAAGATCTCTACGAAAAGTCGATTGGTGCACATTACGTTGTCTCGGGATTTTGCTTTTCTCTCTGAGGCGTTTCCAAAGATTTTAGCTGCAATTAAACCTGATGTAGGTGAGGTGCTGCGAATTTCTGAGGGTCGGAAATCTTTTAAGATATTGGTCGATCAGGCTAATAAGGATGCGATTTTGAAAGTTATCAAAAAGGAGTATGTTCTCGATATTACTGAAGATCTTGCTGAAATCAATATTCAATTTGGGGAGGGTTTTGATAGAGTGAGGGGAATTCGAGCGACGATTCTTAATGAGATTGCTATTAACAATATCGATATTGAGGAGACGGTTGGATGTTTGCCGGAATTTATGATTATTCTGAAAGAAAAAGATATTGGTAAGGCGCACGATGCGTTGTTGACGTTCTTCTACAAATAGTTACTCAATCTTATTTACGTTTTCTCTTAGCTTGTGGAAGTCGAAGTCTTTTCCTGACTGGATTGCGAAGGGTGCTATAGCGATTGGGATTATTAATGCTACTATGAATGATTTTAGGAGATTTCCGCGAGCAAAGGTTGGATCGGGGAAGAGGAAGGCGCCTGCGATTAGGGCTGCTATTGTGCTTAGGATTGCTACTTTGCCTGAATATTTCTTATTGAATAAACCGAATAGGGTTGGGAAGACGGCTGCTACACAGATTAAATCTGCAACGAGGAACAGGTATAATACGCTGTATCCTTTTGATGCTACTAGAATTGCGATTCCTGCTAGAACAAGGGTGAAGGCGCGAGCTGCTCCGATTAGCTTTGCTTTATTGACATGAGGGATTACTCTTACAATATCTACTGCGAAGATGCTGACCATTGCGTTGAGCAGGGTGTCCATTGATGACATGATTAGGGTTGTTGCTAGAACCATGGTTGTTAGGAGTATCCATGTAGGGGTTGCGTGAAGTAAGAGTGTAAAGAGTGCTACTGACGGATTTTGAGCTTGTCCTGTGGGAATGGCAAAGAATCCTAATATTCCTACAATGAAAATCGTTACTAGAACGATTAATCCTGCTCCGATGAAGGAGAGAGACATGATTCTCTTGGTTTTGGGTGCATAGACACGCTGCCAGTTACCCTGGTTAAAGAGTTCTGCTCCGATGATTGCTATTAAGAGTGTTAGTGCGTATTCTATTCCGTAGGGGTTTGTTGGATTCAGGAGATCGGGGTTTGTGGATGAGACTTGAGTCAGGGTATCTTGGAAGCCTCCAAAAAAGGAGACGGTTGCGATGAAGATGATTGCTAAAAGTGGGAGAATAAACCAGGTTTGAATTTTGTCGGTGAATAGGGTTGCTTTTAATCCTCCTAGTGAGGTATAGGCTACGGTTGCAAGACCGATGATTGCGGTTGAGAAGATTAAGGGGGTTTTGAAGACTAATTCGTTGGCTTGTGCTATACCGGATAGTTCTGCTGTTAGGAAAACGGCCATGTACAAGAGCATGACGATGATAACGATATAGTACATGCCTTTGCCGTATCGTTGTAGGACGTATTCTGTTAGTGAATGTCCATTGGGCATTAGTGTTCTTAACCTCTTACCTAGCCAGGCGAAGATGAAGAGGGCTGCGGCTGATGCTATTGCGTATCCTATTAACGCAGTCATTCCTGCGGTGATTGCTGCTTCGGCTGGACTGAATAGGATCCAGGCGCCCATTCCTGATGCGACTAGGGATGCGATTGCTGCGCCTAATCCTAATGAATTTCTTGAAGAAAGATAGTCTTCAGCGGTGATATGGTGCTTTTTGCTGTAGATGATTCCTATTGCTGCAAATACGATTGCTGTTAGGATAATGAGTGTTAATCCGAGTGCTTCCATGGTGCTGTAAAACGGTATTTCTATTAAAAAGGTTTGGAAAATCTCTTATTATTCACATCCCCAGAAAATCTACTATTTTCGCTGGGTTGGGTTAATACGAGGTTTTTTATTCTCGGTGGGATTGCTTATGTCATGGGAACTGAAGATGCGTTGTTGGCATTGTTGCAGGCTAATACTAAGAACTTGCCGTTGTTTCCGGATGGGCGGATTAATTATCACGGTGTACGAGAGACTCCGGTGGTTACTATCTTTATTAGGTTTGAGTCGGAGATACTTCTTTTGCAGCGTAGTGAGAAGGTTGCTCACTATCGGGGTAAATGGAATACGGTTGCAGGGCATTTAGATGAGGTCAAGCCGGTGTGGGAGAAGGCTGCAGAGGAGTTGTCGGAGGAGGTTGGTATTACTTCTTCACATATCGCTTCTGTTAAGATGGGTGTTCCTTTCAAGTATGTGGATGAGTCTATAGATAAGGAATGGTTTATTCATCCTCTGCTTGTTGAGTTGAAGGATAAACCTGCTATTGTTTTAGATTGGGAGCATGATCGGTTTGTGTGGATTACTCCTGGCGAATTGGCTGGTTATGATATTGTTCCGAAAGTGGATGTTGGATTGGATCATGTGCTTTCTTTGGAGTAGATTTTTGAACTACCACTAGGCTAAAGCCATAGTGGAATCGTCAAAGTAATCACTTAGTCTCCTGTTCTTCTCGTTGGAATCTTGTTTTCGAGCATAATCACATTTTCGATCAAAATCCTCTCCAAC
>Ga0187833_10002601_pt1 | contig 19158 bp, 19 predicted proteins | sample ETNtaG_37_FD_167968 | JGI IMG/M metagenome (GOLD analysis project Ga0187833, IMG submission 167968) | Marine microbial and viral communities from oxygen minimum zone, Eastern Pacific Ocean - ETNP2014_SV_400_PacBio MetaG (Illumina Assembly) | ecosystem: Environmental > Aquatic > Marine > Hypoxic...
CAACAGGAACAATTGCTTCTAGAGCACTTGGAATACCGTTTGAATTAGGAGTCTGGATTGGTTTATGTAGTATCTTACTATGTTCAATGCTTGGTGGTATGAGAGCAGTTACTTGGACACAAGTTGCTCAGTACATCGTATTGATCATTGCATATTTAATACCAATTTTCTGGATGAGTAATAAAAATGGCTTTGGTATATTTCCGCACTTTATGTTAGCGGATGAAGTAGCAAGACTTGGTGAACTTGAAGCTCAATTTGGTTTAGTAAAAAATGCTGCAGCGGATGTAAAAGCTGCTGGTGTACCAGGTGGATTAAAATCGATCTCGCTTCCACACGCAGGAGTACTTTCGGGTGGTATGCATGCTTGGAAATTTATTTCATTAGCAATTTGTATGATGGTGGGAACTGCTTCTTTACCTCACATTCTAATGAGATATTTTACAACGCCTAGTGTTAAAGCTGCAAGAAAATCAGTGGCATGGTCATTGTTCTTTATTGCATTGCTATACACATCTGCACCAATGTTAGCAACATTGTCTAAGTTGCAACTTATGGATCCTAACTTAGCAACAGGTATAATTGGTAAACCTATTGCTGAAGTAATGCAGATTGAGTGGGTTTCACAGTGGGCTAATGTTAAACAAGCTTTCATAGCAGACTTTAACGGAGACGGAATTCTTCAGTTAAACGAATGGTTTATGAGAGGTGATGTTGTGGTTCTTTCAACTCCTGAAGTTGCTGGATTACCATATGTTATCTCAGGACTAGTTGCTGCTGGAGGTATGGCTGCTGCGATGTCAACTGCGGACGGTCTAGTTCTTGCAATCGCGAATGCTTTATCACATGATATTTACTACAAAATCATTGATCCAAAAGCAGATGTAAGAAAAAGACTATTAGTTGCACGAACACTTTTAGTCGTAATTGGTGCCTTAGGAGCATATATCGCCTCAATGAGAATCACAAGTATACTTGGAGCAGTTGCTTGGGCATTCGACTTTGCGATGTCTGGATTGTTCTTCCCACTTGTACTAGGAGTATGGTGGAAGAGAGCAACAAGAGAAGGTGCTATTGCTGGTATGTTAGCAGGTCTTGGATCAGGAACAGCATATCTAATCTATGTCGGACCAAAATTTATGGCTCAGACACCTTTGTTAGGTATTGACCATTTAAGATTTGGCATTGTTGGTGCTGTTGTATGTCTAGTAGCTATGGTTGTTGTAAGCTTGATGACAAAAGAGCCTGATAGTGCTACTCAAAGAATGGTTGACGAATGTCGTATACCAAGTGGCAGATCAATTCTTGGTAAACAACACTAAATAAAAATTTATTAGGGGGCGAAAAATCGCCCCCTTTTTTTCAATTAATGCCCCTATATATTTTAGTAATTGACTATATTCTTGGAGTTATAATGTGGACTTTAATTGGTCGTTCAGCCATGAATATTTTTCAAAGGGAAGATTCTGAATTTTTCTTTATGAGAATTTTCGTAAAATATACAAATCCAATTATTAGATTATTTAGATTTATAACACCTGGTTTTATTGTAGGACCACTAATTCCACTTTATGTAGCCTGGTTTTTTTATATGTTTAGATTTTATTTAATGCCTTATTTATTGGGCTATTCCGTAATGGGAATGCTGTCATTTCCATTAGAAAGCGAGATAGCATCAGAATTATACAGACTTTTTGGAAAAAATTGATTCAAATAAAAAACAAAAATTGATACTAGTAGTCTAGTACTCAATGAAAAAAATACAGATATCTCCATCTATACTTTCTGCAGATTTTAGTCAGCTGGGAAATGAGATTAAAAAACTTGAAGAAGGTGGCGCAGACATGATCCATGTAGATGTAATGGACGGACATTTTGTGCCAAACTTAACTATTGGCCCTCCGATTATTAAAACTTTGAGAAAGCATACAAAATTACCTTTTGATGTGCATTTAATGATTTCTCCTGTACATAAATATATTGGAGATTATTCCGAGGCAGGTGCAGACATTATAACAATTCATCCAGAAGCAACAAATAATTTAATTAATTCTATAAAACATATTAAAAAACTTAAAAAAAAAGTTGGTGTTTCGCTTAATCCTAACACAAAAATTAATATTATAACTGACCTGCTAGATCAAATTGATCTTGTTTTAGTAATGAGCGTGTTTCCTGGATTTGGTGGGCAAAAATTCATGCCTGAAGTTATAAGTAAAATTGAAAAAATGGAAAAAAAAAAAAAAAAAAAAAAATTAAATTACGATATTGAAGTAGATGGTGGAATTAATTTTAAAAATTATAAATTAGTAATAGAGGCTGGGGCAAATATACTTGTATCAGGTACAACAATTTTTAAAGAAAATAATGGAGATATTAAAAAAAATATTGATTCTCTCAAATTAATTTGAACTAATGATTTTGAAGAGTTCTTTATCTTTTATAAATGAATTTTTTTTTTATATAATTAATTACATAAGAAAAATTTATCTTAGTTCAGATATTTATAATAAAAAAATATCAAAAACAAATCAAAAAATATTAGAATATAAGCCAAGTCCAAATTTACTTGACTGTTTATTAAAATATGAAAAGAAAAAGAATAATATTGAAGATTTTTATGTAAATTCAATTTGGACAAGTGATAAAATTAATGAAAAAGACTTCAAAAAATTACATAGTTTCTTTTGGTTATTTAGTCTTGACTTAAAATCATCAAAAAAAATAACACAATCAATAATTTTAAATTGGATAGATGCCAATCAAAACTACAACCCTAAAAATTGGGACATAGATACTTTGTCTAAAAGAATTATTTCATGGGTTTCAATTTCAAAATTAACTTATGAAGATAGTGACCAAAATTATAAAGAAAAATTTAATAACAATATAAAAAAGCAAGTTAATCACTTAATAAATGAAATAAATAGATCTGCGTGGGTCGATGATAAAATGATAGGTTGTGCCGCTATTATTTTAACAGGACTTTCTTATAAAGATAAAGAAAAATATCTTAATTATGGACTGGGATTATTAAAAAAAATTATAAATTTTTCATTCGACTCGGAAAGTTTTCCAAAATCTAGAAATTTAAAACAAGTTATATTTTATCTAAAATACTTTGTTTTGATTAGAGAATGGTTAAAAGAATCTCAAAATGAAATTCCAGAATATTTAGATGAAATTATTTACTACCTCGGTCACGCATATAATTTTACTCAGCAAAGCACTAATCAAAGTTTACTTTTTAATGGTAATCATGAAGCGAATAATTCTGAATTTGATAAGTATTTAAAATTTTATGGTTATAAATTTAAAAATGAAAATAACGAACTTGGAGGATATGTTATTTTAAAAAATAAAAATGTTTTGCTTGCAGTTGATCTAGGACCATCTCCAGAAAAGAAATTTAGTATTGATTATCAATCAGGAGCATTATCATTTGAGATTATTTTTAAAGGAAAAAAATTAATCTGTAACTCTGGTTATTTTCAAAATTTTAAGCATCAACTTAATTCTATATCAAAATCAACTGCAGCTCATTCTGATCTCATATTAGATAATCGATCCTCATCTAAAATGAAAAAAAATTCAGATGGGATATTAATTATAGAAAAAGGATTAAAAATTTTAAAAAAATCGGTTATAGCAGAAGAAAATTACTGGAGCATTTATGGATCGCATGATGGTTACTTAAAAGAATACGGTATAATACATGAAAGAAAAATAGAGTTTTTTCCTGAAGCAAATAAATTCATTGGTGAAGATAAACTATTAAAAAAAAGAAAGTCAAAAAGTATTAATTTTGAAATTCGTTTTCATTTTGAACCAGGAGTAAAAATAACTAAAACCAAAGACGGAAGATCAATTTTAATTGAACTAAGTAATTCAGGATGGAGATTTTCTTGCAAAGATCATATAATTGATGTTGAAACTGGATTATACTTCGGTAAAAAAAATTCCTTTATTGAAAATCAAAATATTTTCATTTCTGGAGTAACTCAAAATGAAGATCAGATTATCCAATGGGAACTAATTAAAATTTAATGAAAAAAATTAAAAAAGCACTTATTTCGGTTTCAGATAAAAAAAACCTTTATTTGCTTTTAAAAAATCTTGCGAAGTATAAAATCCAATTAATCAGCTCTGGAGGAACATTCAAGGAAATAAAAAAGTTAGGCTTTAAATGTCTGGAAATTTCTAAATATACCGGTTCCCCTGAAATATTGGGAGGACGCGTAAAAACTTTACATCCAAAAATTCACGCTGGAATTTTGTGTAAAAGAAATAATAAATCTCATCTGAAAGATCTAAAAAAAAATAATTTTGAAAAAATAGATTTAGTAATAGTTAACTTTTACCCTTTTGAAAAAACCTTGGAAAGTACTAACAACCATAATAAAATAATTGAAAATATTGATGTTGGCGGACCTGCTATGGTTCGTGCTGCTGCAAAAAATTATAACGATGTTACAGTCATTACTAAACCCAAACTGTATAATGAATTAATAAAAGAATTGAATCATAATAATGGCTCGACATCTTTGGATTTTAGACAACAAATGTCGAAAGAAGCTTTTAATGAAACAGCTTATTATGATGCTTTAATTTCAAATTATTTCAATAAAAAATCAAAAAATTTATTTCCTCAAAAAAAAATAATTTTTGGAAATCTTATTGAAAAATTAAGATACGGTGAAAATCCTCACCAAGCAGCTGCTATTTATTCAAAATCTAATAAGCTTAATATTAAACAATTACATGGAAAACATCTTAGTTATAATAATTATAATGATATCTTTTCAGCACTAATAATTTCAAAATCACTTCCTAAAAATACCGGAACAGTAATTGTAAAACATGCAAATCCATGTGGAGTTTCTATAAATAAAAATAATCTTAAAAGCTATAAACTGGCTTTAGATTGTGATCCGATAAGTGCATTTGGAGGAATTGTTTCATGTAATTTTATAATTAAAAAAAAATTAGCTATTGAATTAAATAAATTATTTTTGGAAGTAATAATTGGAAATGGAATTGAAAATGAAGCTTTAAAAGTTTTAAAAAAGAAAAAAAATCTACGAGTAATTGATGCCAATCATTTAAAATTAAATGATTTACAAAATATAGTATCTAATTTTGGTTCAATTCTATTACAATCTTCTGATACCAATGCTTTTTCTCCTAAAAATTTTAAAGTAGTATCAAAGAAAAAACCTAATTTTAGGACATTAAAAAACTTAATTTTTGCATTTAATATCTGCAGATTTGTAAAATCAAATGCAATTGTATTGATTAAAAAAGATTCAACAGTTGGAATTGGGTCTGGTCAACCTAGTAGACTGGATAGTTGTAAAATTGCAATTAATAAAATGAGACAGTTTCAAATAAAAAATGATAGTGATGAAATTTTTGCTGCTTCTGATGCTTTTTTTCCTTTCGTAGATGGTATTGAAAAATTAGTTCAAGCTGGCGTAACAGCAGTAATACAGCCCTCGGGATCAATTCGTGATAAAGAAATAATCAAGTTTGCAAATCATGCTGGAATAATATTAGTTTTTTCTAAAACTAGACATTTTAGACACTAAAAATTTGGTCTATTTTAGAGACAAGTATGAAGTCATTTTCTGACAATCCATCTATTGCATGCGTAGTTATAATTATTTTTGCATATCCCCATCCAAATGAAATATCGGGATGATGGCCTTCTTTTTCTGAAATTTCTCCAACTTTATTTACAAAATTTTGGCTTTCTAAAAAATTTTTAAATTTAAAATTTTTTTCTAAAAAATAATTATTTTTTTCGTTTGGTTTTATATTCCAACCATCTACTTTTTTTTGATATTTGTGGATTTCACTTAAATCAAAAGCTGAAATTCCACCTTCACAAGAAACACATTTTTTATTTAATAAATTAGACATATTAGAATTAGAAAAAGATAATAGTTCACACAAACAGAACAACAAGGAGTGCTTCAATCTGTAAGGTCTTCACCCTATGCTGGTCTGAATGTTAGCTTTACGTACTTGTACAATCTGCGTCGAATCACCATTGCAATAAGTATTATAAGATCATTTTAAGTTGCATTCAATGAGAATTGACTAATAAAATATTTCACCTTATTTTAACTAAATATAGTTATTCTCTTTGAATTATAATGAATGAAAAAAAAAATTTAACCACAGAAGAAACTTTTGCCCTAGCCGTTCAAAATCATCAAAAAAATAATGTTCAAAATGCTGAAAATTTATACAAAGAGGTATTAAAGACAAATCCCAATCATTTTGAATCAATTTATAATTTAGGAACATTATTAGCGCAGACCAATAGATTTGATTTAGCGAAACCATTACTTCTCAAAGCAATTCAAATCCAACCCAATTATGCAAAAGTGCATAATAATTTTGGAAATGTACTAAAAGAATTAGGAGAACATCAAAAAGCAATAACTAGTTATGAAAAAGCAATTCAAATCCAACCCAATTATGCAGATGCTCACTATCATCTTGGAATAGTATTTCAAGAATTAGGAGAACATCAAAAAGCAATAAATAGTTATGAAAAAGCAATTCAAATCCAGCCCAATTATGCAGATGCTCACAATAATCTTGGAAATGTATTGCAAGAATTAGGAGAACATCAAAAAGCAATAAATAGTTATGAAAAAGCAATCACAATCCAACCCAATTATGTAGTGGCGTATAATAATCTTGGGAATACACAAAGAGAATTAAGAGAACATCAAAAAGCAATAAATAGTTATGAAAAAGCAATCCAAATCCAGCCCAATTATGCAAAGGCGCATAATAATCTTGGAATAATATTTCGAGAATTGGGAGAACATCAAAAAGCAATAAATAGTTATGAAAAAGCAATTCAAATCCAGCCCAATTATGCAAAGGCGCATAATAATCTTGGAAATGTATTGCAAGATTTAGGAGAACATCAAAAAGCAATAAGTTTTTATAAAATGGCAGTAAAATATGAACCTGAAAATTTGACTTACCTTTACAATTTGAGCGAGTTAGATGAAAAAATTTTATATCCAAATTTAAAAAACAAAATATATGAAATTATAGAAAAAAGTAATTCCACAAAAAAGAATATTGCCTATGGAAATTTTTTGTTATCAAGATACGAATTAAAGGCTAAGAAATATAAAAATGAATTTGATCATTTATTAAAAGGACATCAATATTATTTTGAGTCGGAAAAGAAAAAATTTAAAAAAAGAGTTGAATATTTGTTAAATGTATTGCCTAAAAGAAAGGAGCTAATTAATTTAAATAGACATAATAAAAATATTAAAAATGATAATTATGTGATAAAACCAATTTTTATAATTGGAGTACCAAGATGTGGATCAACTTTAATAGAAAAAATAATTGCATCAGGTAGACAATATATTCCCATTGGAGAAGAGGCAGTTATTATACATGCTGTTGTAGAAAATCTAATAAATCACAAGCAATCATTAAACTTAGATATAGAAAACTTTCAAACAATAATAGTTGAAGCATACAAACAAAAAGGACTAGTTCAAGAAAAGAGTAATTATATGTTTACCGATAAAAGCTTAGAAAATTTCTTCTATATAGACATAATCAAGGAAATTTTTCCGCAGGCAAAAGTAATTAACTGTAGAAGGAATGCTTTATCTTCTATTATGTCTACTTTAAAAAATAACTTAACATTGTTAGCATGGACACATAATTTGGAACATATTTTTAAATACTATGATATTTATTATCAAATGATTAAAAATTTTGAAAAGACTCTTCCCAATTTTATTTATGATTTACAATATGAAAAATTTGTTAGCGATCCGGAAAATGAGGCAAAAAAATTAATGAAATTTTGTGGTTTACCTTGGGATATAAAATGTTTGGAATTTTATAAAAGAAAAGATTTAATTTCTGAAACAGCGAGCAATGTTCAAATTAGAAAAGCTATTTATAAAGACGCGATAAACAAGTATTTACCATACAAGCAATTTTTATCTAAATATGGAAATAAATATTCTTGGTTTAATTGACCAAAATACCTGTAAAACCTTAAAACTTATACAGGAAGCTGGCGATTATTTACCCAGGTTAATTGTCAATTCCTTTTTAATTTTCTTATTACCGGTATCATATTTTTTCTTTCTAAAAGAGACCGTGTTGTGTCTTGAATAACTGAACGTAAATATTCATGGAGCGGGAGAAGGGAATTGAACCCTCGACCTAAACGTTGGCAACGTTTCGCTCTACCACTGAGCTACTCCCGCATTTCCAAGAAAGATTATAAATCAAGGTTTTTTACTAGGCAAGAAATAATAAAAATTTTGGACACTATTAATCAATTAAATTAGATCATTAAACAAGTTTAAAAAATCTTTATAATTATTACTTTTATTGACAGAATCTTTATATATTGGTTTTCTACTTTGATTAATGCTCACAGTTTTTATTGGATTTTTCTTATTATAAAATTCTAAACAATTATTTTGCCAATTTAAATCACAAAATTCTAGTATTTTTTTTATTTCTATTTCTTTATTTTCAACTAAATCTTCATATTTTAATTCATAAATATAGTTGCCAATCTTATTTTTCCAAAATTGCATTAAATCCTTATAAATATTTATATATTTGATGATATTTTTTTCATTGTATGTCCAGTCTGTTCTATTGCCCCCAAATAAATTTTTGTAAATTGATAAACAATTATCTTTAATATTTCTATTAACATGTATTATTTTTGAATTTGGGAAAAGCAATCTAATAAAACCTATCCAAAAAAAGTTGGAAGGAGCTTTATCAACTATAATTTTATTATTATTAAAATATTCATAATCTACACCAAATTTAAAAGATAACTCTTTTAAATAGCTTTCTTTAAAAAAAAAATTTTGAAAATTTTCACTAAGTAAGTTTTTATAAAAATATAAATTCAAAATTACTGATTCACCAACTCCATAAATTTCTGAATGAGCTGATAATATTTGATGAATTAACGTTGTTCCCGACCTTGGTAATCCAACAATAAATATTATTTTTTTATTATATAAATTATTATTAGTAATTGAATTAAAATCTATATTTTTAAATATTTCTTTATTTTTTTTGAAAAAATCTTCTTCATAACTTAGGGGATTACTTTTTACTAAACTGTTTCTCTCGTCATTTGCTATTTGAAAATATTCAAATGCTTTATCATAATCTTTTTGATCTTCATAAGATTTGCCCAAAGCAAAATACAATGAAAATTTATTATTTTGATAATATTTTTTATTATTAATTTTTTCTAGCATTGCTTGTTGATGTTCTTTATTAGTTGAATAATCAATTAAATTACTAAAATTATAATCAGCTACAAATAATTCTGGCTTTTCTTTAATAATATTTTTTAATAATTTTTTTGCTAATTCAAATTCACCACAAATTGAATAAGTATTTGCTAACTTAATAGCAATATTTTTAAAATTTAAATCTTTTTGATAAATTTGTTCAAAGATTTTAATAGCCTCTTGACAATTATTTTGATCTAATTTTAATTCCCCATAATTCATTAAAGCAAACAAATCATTGGGAACAATATTTAATGCATTCTTTAGTAATTCTTCAGATTTTGAAAGATTGTTAATTTTCCTATAAACTCTACCCAAATTAACCAATATATTCATGTTATTTGGATCTCTTTCTAATGCTTTTAAAAAAACCTTTTCTGCAAGATAAAGCTTGCCCTGCATTTCAAGTGATAAACCTAAAAAATTGCTAAATGCCGTAATTTGAGGATATTTTGAAATTAATTTATTTGTTCTATTAATTAGCTTACCATGATTTCCAATTTTTAGTAAAAAACTTAAATTTTTTATTTCTGACTCCAGTAATTTTAAATTTTTATCCATTTTAAAAAAATTAGAATATAATAATGATACAAAGTTACAAAATAGATTCATAATAAAATGAATATAAATAATTTATTAAATAAAACCTTTGATTTTACTGTAAAAAGGATATCTGAACTTACTGGTATACTATTGGTTGTTTTATCGATATTGTTATTTGTTGCATTGGTTAGTTATTCTCCCGAAGATCCAAATTTCATTTTTCCAGATAATACCAAAATAAAAAATATTTTAGGATTTAGAGGCGGTTTTATTTCCGATTTGTTTTTTCAAGCAATTGGGTTAATTTCAATTTTAGTATCAATAACTATTTTTTTCACTGGAATTAATCTTTTTAGAACAAAAAGATTTTTATTAATTATAGAAAATTTATTTTACACTGTTTTATATTCTGTTTTGGGTTCTTTATTTTTTTCTATATTTTATCCAAATTCTTTCTGGCTTACAATTAATGGCAATGGTGGATTTATGGGTAAATTTTTACTAGATAGTTTTTTATTATCTTTAATTAATTTAAACAAAAATATTTTTTATTATGTGCTTATTATTTTAATTTTGATTATTTTTTTAATAAGTATTAATTTTAGCATTAAATATTCAATTAATTTGATAAAAAAACTTTTTAGTTCTATCAAAGGTTTAAGTAATAAAGCAAATAACTTTGGTGAAGAATCTGGAGAAAGCTACAAAACAGAAAATAAAACTACTGAAACATTGGTTCAGAAAGATTTGCCATTTAATACAACTGTTTCAGAATCAAAAAATATAAGTCAAAAATTTAAATTACCTTCTATAGATTTTTTAAAAAAACCAATCAAAGAAGAAAGGGATAAAAATATATCTGAAGATAAAGTTGATGAGAGTTTATTAGAAAAGATTTTGTTAGATTTTGGAGTTGAGGGAAAAATAAAAAAAGTAAGTCGAGGACCTGTGGTTACTTTAAATGAGTTTGAGCCCGCAGCAGGAATTAAAGTTTCAAAAATTATTAATTTATCTGAAGACATTGCAAGGAATACAAGTTCTGAATCCGCAAGAATTTCTATAATCCCTGGAAGCAGTACTATTGGTATTGAATTACCTAATTTATCAAGAGAGAGTGTTTATTTAAGTGAAATTATTTCCAGCACAAATTTTTCAAAAAGAGATACCAATCTTCCTATTGCATTAGGAAAAAGTATTTCTGGTATTCCTATAATAGGTGATTTAGCTTCAATGCCGCATTTATTAATTGCAGGAACAACTGGGTCAGGAAAATCAATTTGTATAAATACAATTATATTGTCTCTACTTTACAAACATGCTCCTGATAAATGTAAATTAATTTTAATTGATCCTAAAATGCTTGAACTATCAACTTATGAAGGAATACCTCATTTATTATGTCCAGTAATAACTGAAGCAAAAAGAGCAGCATCGGTATTAGGTTGGGTCGTAAAAGAAATGGAAAGCAGATACAGATTAATGACTGAAGTAGGTGTTAAAAATATTGATGGATATAATTCTAAACATAGACTCGCAATGCCTTTCATAGTGGTGATTGTGGACGAAATGTCAGATTTAATGTTAGTTGCTGGTAAAGAAATAGAAGGATATGTCCAAAAACTTTCTCAGATGGCAAGAGCTGCCGGAATTCATATTATTATGGCAACTCAAAGACCTAGTGTAGATGTAATAACCGGTACAATTAAAGCAAATTTCCCAACTAGAATATCTTTCCAAGTTACTTCTAAAATCGATAGTAGAACTATTCTTGGCGAACAAGGCGCGGAACAATTACTTGGTAAAGGTGATATGCTTTATATGTCTTCGGCAAACAAGATTGTAAGAATTCATGCGCCTTATGTATCTGAAAATGAAATTGAGAAAATAAATAATTTTTTAAGATTACAATCTAAACCAGATTATGTAGATGAAATTTTTAATTTTGTTGATGAAAAAGAAACTGGTTTAAGTTTACTTAATAATGAAAATCAAGATGAATTATATCAAGCCGCACTTGAAATAATAAAAACTGAAGGCAAAGCATCTACTTCTTTTTTACAAAGAAAACTTCAAATAGGTTACAATCGTGCTGCAAGAATTATTGACATGATGGAGGTAAATGGAGAAGTTAGCAAAGCCAACCATGTAGGAAAAAGAGAAGTGCTTAAATGATTAAAAGAATCATTGTTTTGATGTTAATTATTAATATTAATTCTTTTGCCGAAGCTTCAATTAAAGAAAAAATAATTCTAAATTTTGATAAAATTGATAATCTAAGTTTTAATTTTAAACAAACTATTGACGAAAATACAGAGGAAGGAAATTGTATTATTCAATATCCAAAAAAAATTTATTGCGATTATGATAATTTTAAAAAGAAAATTATTGTTTCAAATGGAAAATCACTTGTAATCAAAAATCAAAAAACCAATCAATATTTTCGTTACCCACTTGATAGAACGCCCATGGAATTGATTTTAAATAAAAATTACTTAATTGAACAAATGCAAAAGTCAGATGGAAAGATAATTGATGATAAATATTTTACTTTTTCCATAGAAAACAAAGATAATAAAATAAATATTTTTTTTGACAAAAATTCTTATGATTTAATGGGTTGGCAAACCGAAGACATTTATCAAAATTTAGTTATTACCTTTATTTATAATATTGAAAAAAATAAGAATATTGATCAAAAATTTTTTAGATTACCTAAATGAATTAGTTTTAATTGATATTTATTAATTTAGTTTTAAATATTTTCATTCCTCTTGATAAATAATTCTTTAATGCATATTTGTGATCCAAGGAGCATGTGTGAACCCATACTCTTTTAACTCCAAGCCCAAATGATTTTTTTATTGCCTCAGATAATAAATATCCACCTAATTTTTTACCAAAATAATCTTTAAAAATTCCAAAGTATGCGATTTCACAATCTAATTTTTTTTTATTCAATATTTGCTCAAAATAACCAACTAAATTATTTTTTTCTTTCAAAACATATGTTTTGACATCTAAATTATTTACATATTCAATCCATTTTTTTTCGCTCCAAACTAATCTATCGGCCCACTTGCAATTTTTTCCAATTTGTTGATAAAAAAATTTATTTAATTGAAAATCAGGAGGATTAATTAAAATAATTTCATAAATATTTGAAGGTTTTGTTATCTCTGATAGATCTTTTATTGAGTTTATTTCCAAATAATATCTTTGAACTTCAATAGTCACTCAACCATTTTTCCAACTTTTTCCCCACCAAACAAATGAAAATGAAGGTGTGGAACTTCTTGGCCGCCATGTTCGCTAATGTTTGCAAGTGCTCTATATCCTCTACCAATATCAACTGAAATACCAAGTTTTTTAGCAACAATCGATATACCCTTTATAAGACCAACAATTTCTTCATCCGAAGCCTTATCATTAAAATCATCAAGATCAACATATTTCCCTTTTGGAATGATTAGTGCATGAATTTTTTTTTGTGGTTTTACGTCGTAGAAAGATAATACATAGTCATCTTCGTAAATTTTTTTGCAAGGAATTTCTCCTCTTAAAATTTTTGCAAAAATATTATTGTCTTCGTAAATCATTTTCTATTTTTCTTTTCCTCAATACCAGATAAACTTTTTCTCTTTTCTATTTCTTTTAAAACATCTTCAAATTTAACATCAGCTGCCTCCAATGTTACAAGTAAATGGTATATTAAATCAGCAGTTTCGTGTACTTCATTGTTTTTATTATTTAGCGCTTCTTTCAATTCATTAAATTCTTCCTCAAGCTTTTCAATACACTTTTCCAACCCTCCAGATAGTAATGATGAAGTATAAGATTTATCTGGATTTGATAATTTTCTTTCTCTAATCGTTTTTAATAAATTTTCAATCATGATTAAATTCTAACAGGTATTCCTTTTGAGTCCAAATATTGCTTTGCTTCTTTTATAGAATATTTTCCATAGTGAAATATAGATGCTGCTAAAACAGCGCTAGCATTTCCTAATTTAATACCCTCAACTAAGTGATCTAAATTACCTACTCCACCTGATGCTATTACCGGTATATTAACTTTAGAAGATATCTTTGACATTAAATCAATATCATAACCAACTTGAGTCCCGTCTCTATCCATAGAGGTAACTAACAATTCTCCAGCTCCACTATCTTCCATTTTTTTTGCAAATTCTATTGCGTCTATTTCGGTATTGTTTCTTCCTCCATGTGTAAAAACTTCCCATTTATCTCCATTTTTTTTAGCATCTATTGCAACAACAATGCACTGTGATCCAAATTTTTTAGAACTTTGAACAACAACTTCTGCATTTTGAACTGCAGCAGTATTAATAGAAACTTTATCAGCTCCACAATTTAATAATTTGCTTATATCCTCAACACTTTTAACTCCTCCTCCAACTGTTAGGGGCACAAAACAATTTTGAGAAGTGTCTTTCACAACATCATAAATAATATCTCTATTTTCATTTGAAGCAGTAATGTCTAAAAAACAAATTTCATCAGCACCACCATCACTATAAATTTTTGCCTGTTCTACAGGATCTCCAGCATCTTTAAGATCAACGAAATTAATACCTTTAACGACACGACCATTTTTAACATCTAAACAAGGTATTATTCTATTTTTAAGCATCTATTTCTTTTGCTAGTTCTTCTAATTTAATATCACCATCGTATATAGCTTTACCAATTATTACACCTTCAATATTTTTATTATTTAAATCTTTTGCTTTTTTAACATCATCAATAGAAGAAACTCCTCCTGAAATAATAACTGGACAATTAGATGTGTCGGCAACTTTTGATGTTTCTTCAAAGTTTGGGCTTACTTTAGTGCCATCTCTATTAATATCAGTATAAATTAATCTACTAGCACCATAATCATTAACTTCTTTTAAATAATCTAAAGTCATTTGATTTGAATTTTCTTTCCAACCAGATACGGACAAATACCCATCTTTAGCATCTAAACCCAGGGCAATTTTATTAGGAAATTTTTCACATGCTTCTTGCAAAAAATTTTTATCTTTAATAGCTGCGCTTCCTAATATTACTTTTTCAACACCTACATCAATATATTTTTGAATACTTTCAAAGGTTCTAACACCTCCACCTATTTCAATTTGAAGATCAAATTTACCCACTATTTCCTCAATAATATCAATGATAAATGTTTCTCCAGTTAAAGCTCCATCTAAATCAACAATGTGTAAATTTTTAAAACCATGATCTTTATATTTTCCGGCTTGATCAACTGGGGACATTTCATATTCAGTTTTATTATCAAAGTCTCCTTTGACTAATCTAACGCACTTTTTATCTTTAATGTCTATTGCTGGAAAAATTTTCATTTACAATTTTATAAAGTTATCAATTATTTTAAGCCCAATTTTATCACTCTTTTCGGGGTGAAATTGAGTTCCAAAAATATTTTCCTTTTCAACAGAACAAACAATATTTGATGAATAATCTGTTGTTGTAGAAATTACATTTTTATCTTCTGGTATAAATTCATAACTGTGAACAAAATACATGTGTGATTTATTTTCTATATCTTTAAAAATCTTACTTTCTTTAACAATATTTATTTGATTCCAGCCAATGTGAGGAAGTTTGTATTTTCCGTTTTGATTATCTATCTTTGACACTTTTCCTGAAATCCAACCTAAACCTTTTGTTTCTGTTTCCTCATAACCAATATCTCCAAACATTTGTAAACCTACGCAAATTCCAAGAAGAGGTTTTTTATTATTAACTGCAAACTCATTCAAAGTATCAACTAAACCATTGATGTTGTTAAGAGCATCTACGCAACTCTTAAACGAACCCTGACCTGGCAAAACAATCTTATCGCTTGATTTAATCTTTTTTAAATCTGAGGTTACTTCGATATTTACTTTATCTTTAGCAACTTCCTTAAAGGAGTTTATTACAGAGCTAATATTGCCCGAATTATAGTCAACAATTGTGACATTCATTAAACTTATAAAGAACCTTTTGTAGAAGGAATTGCATTTTTATTCCTTGGATCCATTTCTAATGCAACTCTTAATGATCTTGCTAATCCTTTAAAACAAGACTCAATTATGTGGTGGCTATTGTCACCATAAATATTTTCAATGTGCATAGTAATTCCCGCTGCTTGTGAAAATGCTTGAAACCATTCTTTGAATAGTTCAGTATCCATCTCACCTAGTTTTTCGACTTTTAATTTAACATTCCAAATTAAATAAGGTCTGTTTGACATATCTATTGCAACTCGAGTCAATGTTTCATCCATTGGAATTAATGCATGAGCATATCTTTTTATTCCTACAAATTTCTTAGATGCTTTTTTTAAACATTCACCAATAGCAATTGCCGTATCTTCTGTTGTGTGGTGAAGATCTATATGAGTATCGCCTTTTGCTTTAAGATTTATATCCATAGACGAGTGCTTTGATAATTGTTCCAGCATATGATTTAGAAAACCTATGCCACTTTCTATTTTATATTTACCTTTACCATCAATATTTAAATCAATATTGATGTTGGTTTCTTTAGTTTTTCTGCATATTTTTGCTTTCCGCTTCATAATTTAAAAAAGGTATATATCTATTATTGAATTATGGCAATAATACCGAGTTTAGTCTTGAACTATTAAATTTAGTATCCATTTATAGACTATGACAACAATTGTATTAGTTAGAAAGAATAATGACGTGGTAGTTGCTAGCGATGGACAAGTTAGCATGGGAAACACTGTAATTAAGAAAACCGCAAATAAAGTTCGTAAAATTGAGAAAAGAAATGTGATCGCAGGTTTTGCTGGATCAACTGCAGATGCGCTAACTCTTTTCGAAAGATTGGAATCAAAATTAGAAAAACACGCTGGAAACTTAACAAGAGCAGCTGTTGAATTAGCTAAAGATTGGAGAACAGATAAATATTTAAGAAGACTTGAGGCATTAATGGCGATTGGTGACAAAGAAAAAAGTTTTATAATTTCAGGTACAGGAGATGTATTAGAGCCTGAAGGAGACGTAATAGGTATTGGTTCAGGCGGAAATTATGCTCTAGCTTCTGCTAAAGTTTTAATGGACACAGATTTATCAGCCGAAGAAATAGCAAAAAAAGCTATTAAAGTAGCATCAGAAATATGTGTTTTTACAAATGAAAACATAAGTATAGAAAAAATTTAAATTATGAAAAAATCAAATGTAACATCATTCCCAAAAGAAAAAGTTTCACAAGAAAATAAAAGTGTTCAAAATTCTCTTTCACCAAGAGAAATTGTATCTGAACTAGATAGATTTGTTGTTGGTCAAAACAAGGCAAAAAGGGCTGTTGCTATAGCTCTTAGAAATAGATGGAGAAGACAAGCTCTTACAGGTGATATGAAAGATGAAGTTCTCCCAAAAAATATCCTTATGATTGGACCAACAGGAGTTGGTAAAACAGAAATTTCAAGAAGACTTTCGAAATTAGCTGAAGCTCCCTTTGTAAAAGTAGAAGCAACTAGATTTACTGAAGTCGGTTATGTGGGAAGAGATGTTGAACAAATTATTAGAGATCTATTAGAAATTGCAATAGCAATGGAAAAAGTCAAAAAAAGAAAAGAAGTTCATACACAAGCACAAAAACTTGCAGAAGAAAGAGTATTAGATTCTTTGGTTGGCAGTAAAGCAAGTGTTGCTACAAGAGAAAGTTTTAGAAAAAGATTAAGAGATGGGGACCTAGATGATAATGAAATAGAAATAGCTATAAGTGATTCTGGAAGCCAGATGCCATCATTTGAGATACCCGGTATGCCTGGAGCAAATGTTGGTATGATAAATATTTCAGACATGTTGGGTAAATCAATGGGCAACAAACCTAAGAAGAAAAAAATGTCCGTAAAAGAATCTCATGAAATATTAATTAATGAAGAGTCTGATAAATTAATTGAACAAGACAAAATTATTAAATCTGCAAAAAATACCACAGAGAATAATGGAATAGTTTTCTTGGACGAAATAGATAAAATTTCCGCAAGAACTGATCGCGTTGGTGGGGATGTGTCTAGAGAAGGTGTCCAAAGAGATTTGCTTCCGTTAATTGAAGGCACTACTGTAAGCACAAAATACGGACCGATAAAAACTGATCATATTTTATTTATTGCATCTGGAGCTTTTCAGTTGGCAAAACCGTCGGATCTTTTACCAGAATTGCAAGGAAGACTACCAATAAGAGTTGAGCTTGATGCATTAAATAGTGAAGATTTTATAAGAATATTAAAAGAACCAGACAATAGTTTAATTAAACAATATAAAGCTTTGCTAAAAACTGAAAATGTAGATTTGAATTTTACAGATGATGGCATTGATACAATTGCGAATATAGCAAATGAAGTAAATTCAACAGTAGAAAACATTGGGGCAAGAAGACTCCATACAATTATTGAAAGAGTTTTAGATGAAATTAGCTTCACAGCAACAGATAGAACTGGTGAAAAAATTACTGTAGATTCTGATTATATTAAGAAAAATATTGGTGAATTAGTAAAAGATACCGATTTATCAAAGTTTATTTTATAATTTTATATTCAAAATTTTGTGTTTCATCATTAACTTGTATCTCTTCAGCGCCATTATTTAGATGAAAATTTCGAGCCATTTCAGTTAGAGGAGATAATGTTACCAGTCTATTTAAATGGTTAGATTTTTTTATCATTTTGAATACTTGTTTTACAATTAATTTTCCTCCGCCTTTTTTGCTAGACCAAACAGTATATGCTATTGCAATCTTACCAATATTTTGATCTCTATTAGCACTTTGCAAAAAAGCATCTTTACTCATTAAATCTAATTCCTTTACGCTTTTTGGGATTTGCTTGGTAAATGCAAAACACATTGCGGCATGAATTTCATCTTTATATTTTACACCAAATATTTTTCTCCCATAACTTGTTCTATAAATATTATCTAACTCTGGCCTCACAGGATCTTTTGAAACGTCACATTCTTTAAGCTCAACTCATTTAGCTCCTTTTACCCATTCAAAAAAGTTTTTTAAATTTTTTTTAATATCTTTTTTCCCTTTTCTAATTCGGGCTATTATTTTTTTTTATTTAGTTTCACTTTTTTTTGATTTTAAAATTATATCAAAATTTCCTTTTGAAAGACTATTAACTGAATCAAAATCTATTTTTAATATTTTATCCATCAATTCAGTATTATTCTTGATAAAATTTGGCACAGAGTATTTCAAAATACTTAGATCATTTGATTGATATGGATCATCCAAAT
>Ga0187833_10002605_pt1 | contig 19135 bp, 17 predicted proteins | sample ETNtaG_37_FD_167968 | JGI IMG/M metagenome (GOLD analysis project Ga0187833, IMG submission 167968) | Marine microbial and viral communities from oxygen minimum zone, Eastern Pacific Ocean - ETNP2014_SV_400_PacBio MetaG (Illumina Assembly) | ecosystem: Environmental > Aquatic > Marine > Hypoxic...
TTTACGAGATAAACATTATTAACATAATAACCAGCTATCATGCTGTTCAACTTGGTAGATATGTGGTCGAGTTCTATACTTGTAATCTCCAATGTCAATCATCTATCTGGGCGGTGGTCATCTTGATTAAAACTACAGATAAAATCTTTTGGCTACGTGTTTTTTTCGGGATCTCAACAGGGCTCATATTAGGTATCCTATCTGTCCGCACCGATTTCAACGGTTCAATTGGTGTATTTTTTGCATTTCTTATGTACATGGTATCCTATTATATCGTTCGTATAAAATTTGCACCAGAACTGCCCGTTAAAGATTCGCGGAAGATCATAACTACAGGATTAGGAAGTTTTGTCATGCTTTTCCTGTTTACTTGGATCCTTATTAACACCCTCTTTAACTTCTGATAAACTGTTACGTCTCCAGAAATTTATGAATTTCACCCAAGTTTCGAAATAACCTCTTCCAAAATTATCACTCCATATTGACTCTGCCTGTTTAATTAGCAATTTCCTTAGACGCGCCATTTTTTCTCTGTCGTCGAAAATATCGGTTCTCATTTTTTTATTATTACCCAAACTTACCAAGCCTCTTACAGCCATGTACTGACCAGTTTCTTCATCATTATTTAGAGTAATGTTTTCTTTTAATACAGCTTTAGCTCCTGAAAGATCTTTTTCTAATAGAAGCCTGAATATTCTCTTTATGTATTCCCTTGTATGGGTTTGTATATGTTTACCCTCCTAATCCATTAGACCTCTTTCTCCTATCTTAAATCGTATGCTCTTTTCATCATTATTCAACTGAGCTGACCATTCTTTATTGGCCCTGGCCAATCGTAACCGAGTATGAACGCCCTGAGAAACCGTATTCCCTCCCGTTTCGATTACGTAGATGTTTCCGTTTTCAGGCATCCTGGTTCTAACTGTATTTGTGACTACTACGGCAATTTCTTTTTCGATAGCAATCATAGCCAATTCATGAAGATGTTTCGTCAAAGCAATCTGTCGTTCTCGAATATATTTGCCTGTTTGAAACTCATAAACAAAATTGTCTGTTAAAGTATCAATAATTAGAATACCAACCTTTCCTAAAGTAAGATTATCTATTTCAGACGGTATTTCAACCTGCTCTGTCCAAGTTCTGGCTCTTATTGAGAATATACGTTTCAGCAGATATTCTTTTTTTCTATTCCCCCCAGACATCTCTATAATGCGCTCAGGTCTAAATGTTCCAACAGTATCCACATAAACAACATCTCCTATATCAGAAGAATCTAATGAAGAATTCACACATAATTGAAAACATAATTGAGTTTTTCCAGATCCACTTTCACCATACACTTCCGTAACCTTCCCCTTCGATATGCCGCCTCCCAGTAGTGCATCCAAATCAGAAGACCCTGTTGACACTTTTCTCCGGTGTTGTCCTTTACCAAGAACATCTACTGCTTTCTTGATGTAACTAAAACCTTCAAAAGCCCTTTGGATCATCTTTAGGGAATCTTCTTTAAAACCAATTTGCCTTAGTGATTCAGGAGACATCAGAGCCAAATCTAATAAAGTAACTGCACCTGAAATCTTTAGCTCTTTCACCATCTTATTTGATATCCAGTCTACTTCATCAAGAGGAAGATTAGCTAATCTTTTCAAATTGTTCTCAGATTATTTTAACTGTAGAAGTGCAATTTAAACAACTCTACAGACTGGACTGACAAGACAGTTAAAACCAACCATATCCATCACCACCGAGGTTGAGAAGATGAATTCACCCACGATAGCTAGTGATCCATCTTTAGCTGAATCTAAAGATATACTCTGCAAAGCAATTTCAAAGCATCTCTTCATTATTCTTGTCACCGATTGTAAGATTGACTATAATGGAAGATCATCCTCTAAAATGAGTTGGGGTGAAAGGGTAGTTATGTTGAAACCTGATGGTGCAGTTCTAATCCACCGAAAAACCAACTATAAAGCTGTAAATTGGCAACCACCAGGTGCTAATTTAATTGCCTCAATCCAAAGTGGAGAATTGAATATTAGGGCTGATCGTCGGTTGCCTCGAGAAACTCTCTCAATAATATGCAGGAAAATCCTTTTCCTTTCTACTTTTTCGCTTAAAGATGAAGCTTCATTTGATATGCTCCTTTCTGAAGAGGATATTTACAAAGTTCTGATGTCACATCCAAGTTTGATAGAACGCGATTTCAGAATTTTAACTCAACAGAAAGCCCTTGGAGGTGGGAGAGCCGACATTACGGGCTTTGATAGTGAGGGAAAATATACCGTAGTAGAAATCAAAAGGATTCCAGCAGACTCAGATTCTATAAAGCAGCTTTACAATTACATTTCTGATCTTAGAGCGACCTCTCCACATGTAAGAGGAATAATTCTTGCTCCTAGTATACGTACACCAGCAAAGAAGCTCGCAAGATCTTTATCAATTGAATACCATGCAATAGATCTTAAAAAAATCTCCGAGATTCTTTCTAAAAAGAATTCTTCAGATATGGAAAGGCTTGATAGACATTTGTCCTAGATGTATGTCTCCAGCAACATTTTTAACCTCAGTGAGTGACGTTTAGAAGTGGTCAAAGGAGAATATTCGGTTGTCAGAATCTATAAAAAAACCTCTAAATGTATTGCAGAAATCAGTGCATAAACAAGTCTCTATCAGATTGAAGAATGATCACGAATATAAAGGCAAAATGATGAATATTGATCAATATATGAACGTGATTCTAACAGATGCGGAAGAGCATAATGACGGTTCACTCTCAGCAAATTATGGAAAGCTTGTTATTCGAGGCAACAATGTACTCTTTATAAAAATTGAATCTGATCTTTGAACAAATTAAGATCGAAAGACTTCTCCAGCAAATAGTAATTCAAGTAAATCAATGTTATTGAAAAGCCGTATCTATCCATGAAAAAGATGAAGTTAAGTGCTACCGGAATCAGCAACCAGAGAGTAATATTGGAAATGGCAAAAGATGCATCTGTCCTTATAATTAATGCACTGAATACAGATTTTAGAGCATTGTGTTCCTTATGCTCAATAATACTGTCCAAAAATATTTTGAATTTCTTTGGGGCCACATGTATGATCTTGAAACTAGGGAAGACTTTGGGTTAAATCTCGATAAAAACATTAATCGTGAATTAAAGAAAAGGAACAAACTAATCAAGATGCTATGCGGATCCTTTCCGAATTGGGGATGTAGTTTTGAAGAAATTTGATTTGACATCGAATTTTCAGCCTAGAGGAGACCAGCCTCAAGCAATTGAAACTATATCTCGCAACATTAGAAATGGTGTAACTCATCAAACACTTCTTGGTGTAACTGGAAGTGGAAAAACCTACACTATGGCCTCTGTCCTCCAGGAGATTCAATGTCCCATTATTGTAATATCTCATAACAAGACTTTGGCCGCACAACTTTACAGCGAATTTAAGAATTTTTTTCCTAAAAATGCTGTAGAGTATTTTGTGAGCTATTATGATTATTATCAGCCAGAAGCTTATTTGCCCGCAACAGACACATATATCGACAAGGACACTTCTATTAACGATGAGATAGAAAAGCTTCGATTATCTGCAACTACTTCTTTGATGTCTAGAAGTGATGTAATAGTTGTTGCCAGTGTCTCTTGTATCTATGGATTAGGATCTCCTGAATCGATTCAAAGGCGTATATTGAAGCTGAATGTAGGTCAACAGATTAGCAATGACAAGATTGTGAAACATTTACTGCAGCTTCAATATGAACGAAATGACTTTGATTTTTCGCAAGGTAAAGTTAGAGTAAAAGGTGATGTGATAGATATTTTTCCTGCTTATGGCGATACAGTAATACGACTGGAGATATTTGGTGAAGAAATCGAAAAGATATTCCGAATTGATCCTTTCAATAGTAATGTTCTTCAAAAATATGAAAGTATTGTTATTTACCCTGCCAAACACTTTATCATCGATCATGATGAAATAGAAAGTTTAACTCAACTTATCCAGAAGGAGCTGAAAGAAAGAGTGAAATTCTTCCTATCTGAAGAAAAGCAGTTCGAAGCACATCGGTTAGAAACACGTGTTAATTATGATTTGGAGATGCTGAGAGAGACTGGTTACTGTTCTGGGATTGAGAACTATTCTAGATATCTCTCAGGTAGAGCAGCAGGTGAACCCCCATATACTCTTCTTGACTATTTTCCTAAAAACTCAAAAATTATAATTGATGAATCCCATATGACTATTCCACAATTAACCGCTATGCATTCAGCTGATCGTTCTAGAAAAGAAAGTTTAGTCAAATATGGGTTTCGTCTTCCTTCAGCTCTTGATAATCGACCACTTACCTTTACTGAATTTGAATCAAAAATTAATCAGGTGATATATATTTCTGCAACACCTGCTTCATATGAATTACAAAAAAGTGCAGATTATGTTGTTGAACAAATTATTAGACCTACTGGTCTATTGGATCCCAAAATACTAGTGAGACCTGTCAAGGGGCAAGTGGATGATATTATCTCCGAAATAAAATTAGTTACTAAAAGAAAGGAACGAGTTTTGATTACTACCTTAACAAAAAGAATGGCTGAGGATATCACCGATTATTTGGTTGATGCAGGTGTAAAAGCTAGATATTTGCATTCTGAGATAGATACATTGGAAAGGGTTGATATCATAAGAGATCTTCGAAAAGGAGTTTTTGATGTTTTGGTTGGTATCAATCTTCTTAGGGAAGGATTAGATTTACCTGAAGTTTCTCTGATAGGTATACTTGATGCTGATAAGGTGGGATTTTTAAGAAGTGAACGTGCGTTAGTCCAAACTATAGGCAGAGCAGCTCGTAATGCAAATGGCAGGGTGATAATGTATGCCGATAGAATGACAAAAGATATGAAAAGTGCTATTGATGAAACTGATCGTCGAAGGATAAAGCAGAATCAGTATAATCTGACTAATAATATAATTCCGACTAGTATTACAAAGGAGGTCAGGGACCTTATAGAAAAAGTAGAGGTTGTGTCAATCAAAGAACAGAAAAAAAGTTTACATCTAGATGAGGCAATAGATCAAGATATTCAGCAAAGTATTATTGATAAATTGGAAAAAGAAATGAATTCAGCAGCTGAGAATTGGGAGTTTGAGCGAGCTGCTATGATTCGTGATGAGATTTATAGATTAAAACATCTAGATGAGCTTAAAGGAAAAGGCATCTCAAATATTAGGACGTCTACCAATTAATTTTTTAGGGTTCATCTTTTCTTAACAATTAAATTAATATCTTAGACAAAAGTAGCTTTATTGATTTATACCTAAAATTATCTTTTACAGTATCGCTATATTGATAACGAGAAACTTTGTAAAAAAAGTAGCATACCGAAAACTACCTAAAAAGACCTTCATTGCCTATATTGTTGAAGGGACAAGGCTTCACGGAATGAAAGAGACGGTTACACTTATTGGATTCCGTGGGTGCCCACCCTTTAAGTTAACGATTTACTGTTAAGTTATCAACAATTTCACATCTAACATTACATTCCAGAATATAGGATAAATTAACAGTAGTGTCAATTTACCACACCCAGTCCTATTCGTCGTTATAACCAGCCGGTCACCCATACCAGTCACCCACGAAATAGTTTATCCCAAAAGTTAACACTAAAGTTAACGCCTAATTGTTAACTTATACCTTAAACTGTGCCTATTTTCCCGTACGTAAGTTTATCTAGAAAGTAGTCCACACATCTTTTTTTTCTTCCTTGAAGTGTGATTAACTTTTTTTGTAGCTATAACTTTATCAAGAATAAATTTGTCAATTTTATGTTTATGTGCTTTGAATCTAAAAAAAATGTTAATGCCATAATTAATTATAGGGAGATTGATTAACTGATGATTTTTAGGGAAATGAGGCTGAATTATGACTGAGAGAAGCATCGTTATAAAAGGTGCACGTCAACATAACCTCAAAAACATAAATCTTGAGATTCCACGAGATCTTATGGTTGTTATTACTGGTTTAAGTGGATCCGGAAAATCATCACTTGCTTTTAACACCCTTTTTGCAGAAGGTCAACGTCGATATATTGAATCTCTATCGGCTTATGCTCGACAATTTTTAGGCCAAATGGAGAAACCTGATGTTGATTATATTGAAGGTCTTTCTCCCGCAATATCCATAGATCAAAAAGCTGTGTCGAAAAATCCACGTTCTACGGTTGGAACCGTAACCGAGATTTATGATTATCTTAGATTATTATTTGCTAGAATAGGTATTCCACATTGCCATAAATGTGGTCGTGAGATTAAAGCTCAAAGTGCTGAGAACATTGTAAATAATATTATGAAAATGAAGAATGGTGCAACAATTGTGTTGCTCGCACCTGTCGTTGAAGGAAGAACAGGGGAGTACAATCAACTTTTTGAAGACCTTATTCGAGAAGGTTATGCAAGAGTTCGAATTGATGGAGAAATCCATACATTAGGTGAAAAAATTAACCTAGATAGATACAAGAAACATAATATCGAGATAATTGTTGATCGGCTAATTATTAGTCAAAAAATAAGAAAAAGGCTTACCGATTCAGTAGAAACTACCCTTAAAGTTGGTAATGGGAAAATTATAGTAGATGAGACAGGTAATGGAGAACAACTATTTAGTGAACAATTCTCTTGTGATTCTTGTGGAATTGGATATGATGAACCAACTCCACGAATGTTCTCGTTTAACAGTCCATATGGTGCATGTCCGACTTGTGGCGGTTTAGGAGGAATCCTCAGTATAGATCCAGATCTTGTTATTCCTGATAAAACAAAGAGTATTGAAGAACATGCAATCAATGCAGGAGGTTTCGGAGGTGGATATATGCAAAATATGATGGAACACTTGGGTAAGCGATATGGTTTCAGATTAGATGTTCCCTTCAAGAATCTTTCAGCAAAACATCAGAATATTATCATGTATGGTAGTGGAGGCGAAAAGATCGATATTGAGTATAATTCTCGATCTAGTGATTTCTTATTGAGAGGCAAATTTGCTTTCGAGGGAGTACTTCCGATACTACAAAGACGACATGCCGAAACAAAATCTGAGAGGGTTAGGCATTATTATCAGTCACTTATGCGAATTCATCCTTGTACCGCCTGTAAAGGTGCTAGGCTTAAACCAGAAAGTCTAGCTGTTACAATTAATGATAAGAATATTATGGAATTTACTTCAATTTCTGTAGAAAAGATATTGGAAATAATCAAGGGATTAACTCTTAGTGATCGAGAGAAGATTATTTGTAAACAAATACTAAAAGAAGTTGTAAGTCGATTAAAGTTTCTTATCAACGTGGGGCTCAATTATCTTTCGTTAGAGCGTGCATCTATGACTCTGTCTAGTGGTGAATCTCAACGAATTCGTTTGGCAACTCAAATAGGATCAAGTCTTGTGGGGGTTCTCTATATTCTAGATGAACCAAGTATTGGGCTTCATCAACGAGATAATTCTCGGCTCTTAGATACTCTAAAGCATCTTAGAGACTTGGGTAATACTTTGATTATTGTAGAGCATGATGAGGATACTATTCTTTCTTCTGATTATGTTATAGATCTTGGACCTGGTGCAGGGGCTCATGGTGGAAGAGTAGTTGCTGAAGGAAAGCCACAAGAAATCATTGAACATCCAAAATCGATTACAGGTAAATATCTAAGTGGAAGATTGCAAATACCTGTTCCATCTCCTAGGAATGAAGGTAATGGAAAATTTTTGGTTATTCGTGGTGCAACCCACCACAATCTCAAGAATATTGATGTCCAAATACCATTAGGTGAATTTGTTTGTATAACTGGGGTTTCTGGTTCAGGTAAAAGTACATTGGTTAATGATATTCTATATAGATCTCTTGCTCAGCATTTTTACGGTTCGAAAGATCGTCCGGGTGCACATCGTACCGTGGAAGGTGTGGATAATCTCGATAAAGCAATAATTATTGATCAATCTCCAATTGGAAGAACACCTAGATCTAATCCCGCTACATATACTGGATTATTTACTCCTATAAGGGAATTTTATTCTCAATTACCAGAATCACGTACTAGGGGTTATTCCCTGGGACGTTTTAGCTTTAATGTTAAAGGTGGTAGATGCGAAAATTGTCAAGGAGCTGGTACAATACGTATTGAAATGCAGTTCTTACCCGATGTTTATGTAACTTGCGATGTGTGCAAAGGCAATCGTTACAATTCAGATACGCTTCAAGTAATTTCCAAGGGTAAAACTATCACTGATGTCCTCAATATGACCGTTGAAGAAGCTATACAGTTTTTCCAAAATCTTCCAAAAGTTAAGCGAAGACTCCAAACTTTAATGGATGTTGGACTTAGTTATATCAAGCTTGGACAACCTGCAACCACCCTTTCTGGAGGTGAAGCCCAGCGAGTGAAACTTGCAACTCAATTAAGCAAGATAAGCACTGGAAATACATTATTTATTTTGGATGAACCTACAACTGGATTGCACTTTGCTGATGTTCAGAAGCTATTAGATGTGCTTATTCGACTTACAGAAAAGAAGAATACAGTTATAGTTATTGAACATAATCTGGATGTTATAAAAACTGCAGATCATATCATAGATTTAGGACCTGAAGGAGGTGATAATGGAGGGCAAATTGTGGCAGAAGGAAGTCCAGAAGCTGTTTCTAAGATTAAAAGTTCGCATACAGGCCAATATTTAGGCAAAATATTGAGGCGACAATTTGAAGAACCTAAAAAACTTAGCACAAAAATTACCCGATAAACCCGGCGTTTATCTGATGAAGGATGTGCAGGGTAAAACTCTGTATGTAGGGAAAGCTTCTTCACTCAAAAAACGTGTGGCCAGCTATTTCCAATCTGGTAAAAAAATGCTTCCACATACGCTTCGGTTAATTAATGAAATTAATGATCTGGAGACTATTCTTACAGATTCAGAGATGGAAGCTCTAATTTTAGAAAATAATATGATTAAACGTTATCAACCAAAATATAATATTAGATTAAAAGATGCTAAATCTTACCCCTTTGTGAGAATTACCAAGCAAGAGCGTTTTCCACGTTTTTTAATAACGCGAAATATTGTAAATGATGGATCAATTTACTTTGGTCCATACACAGATGTAAAATCTCTAAGGAGAACTCTACAATTTGTAAGAAAATTTTTTCAGGTTGCAAATTGTAAAATAATTATCAACGCAAAAAGATCTAGAGCATGTATTGAGTATCAGATTGAGAAATGTGCTGCTCCATGTATTGGACAAATATCTGAAGAAGAATATGATGAATTGGTTGAAGCAGTTATTAACATATTGGAAGGTAAACATCATTCATTAACTTTAGATATTATTCAGAAAATTAAGGATGCATCTGCAAAAAACGCGTTTGAGAAAGCAGCATCTTACAGAGATCAACTTAAAATGGTGGAAAACATAGTTCAAAAACAGAAAATTGTTTCAATTGGAGGAGGAAATAAAGATGTTATTGCAATTGAAAAGTCAGGTGATAAAGCCTCCGCGCAAGTTTTCTTGGTACGTGATGGAATACTTCTTGATCGTAAGCAATTCATAATACAAACAATGCTAGAAACTGAATATGACGAAATACTATCGGAGTTTCTGATGCAGTATTATGTTGATGTTAAAAATATTCCAAATGAAATTATGTTAAAATCCTTGCCTAAAGATTCTGAGAATATTAAAAAATGGCTTTCAGGAAAGGGAAAATTCAAACTAAAAAAAGTCTCAAGTAAACAAGAAAAAGATCTTTTGAAGATGGTTCACCGAAATGCTGTGTTGTTCCTAGACCAAAAGATGGGTTCCACATCAATGAAAACAGGATTACATCTTGAATCAATTAAGGAGCTGCAAACAGTATTAGAATTGGATAACCCACCAACTTGGATCGAGGGTTTTGATGTCTCAAATATTTCTGGTTTGTTCGCTGTTGGTTCAATGGTTGTTTTCAAGAATGCTGAACCAGTGAAATCAGAGTATCGAAAATTCAAGATAAAGACAGTGAAATGTTCTGATGATTATCTGATGATGAAAGAGATAGTTACCAGAAGGTATCGTAGACTCCAAGATCAAGGATCTTCAATGCCTGACTTAGTGCTAATTGATGGTGGAAGGGGTCATCTCAAGATAGCTCAGGAAGCATTGGAAAAACTCAGGCTTACAAATCTTTCAATAATGGCTCTTGCAAAAGGTGAAGAAGAGATTTATGCTCCAAATATTGTTTCACCTTTAATTCTTGAACGAAGCTCTAAAGCGTTATTGCTGGTTCAATATATTCGAGATGAAGCGCATAGATTTGCGATTCAATATCACAAGATTCTACGGAAAAAAGGTATGTCTGAATCAGAACTTGATAATATTCCAGGTGTAGGAATTTCAAGGAAGAAGATTCTACTTCAACATTTCGGAAATGTAAAAGTTATCCAAAAAACCAGTTTAGAGGAAATCTCTAATGTGCCCGGTATTAGTCCAAGATTAGCACAAGATATCCATAATTTCTTTAAGAATAAAAGAAAAACTACATTACGAATAAATTAGTAAGAAATGAAGAGGATGTCAATATTTTCCGCAGTTAAATTGCATCTGAATCTGCCTTTTTTCTTGCAAGATAAATTTTCCAATATATATGTAGGTTTCAATGAAATGATTGTTTTAAGTTATGCCATGGTTGCATTTCTACTGGTTTTGATATTGGATTGCTTTCTTTCTTTAAAACAGCTTTCCAATGAGGGAATAGCTATAATCGAAAATTTTACAGTAAACTCAAAATAATGGTATTCAAATTCCAGTTATCCTTTTTTTAATTTGGGTAAATATTAAATGTGACTATTCTTTCCAGTATTAATGATAATGATTTGGGAATAAAACTAGATGAAAAAGTTAAAGCTTTGGTAGATGGTAAAAACTTCGGTAATATAGCTACAATAATGAGTGACGGTTCTCCACAAGTTACTCCGGTATGGATTAATCGAGATGGGGACTCGATATTAGTTAATACAGCCGTGGGAAGAACGAAACAGAGAAATTCTGTTAGAGATCCAAGGGTTGCATTAACTATTTTTGATCAAGAGAATCCATATAGCATGGCAATGATCAGAGGTACTGTTGTAGAACAGACAGAAGAAGGTGCAGATGATCATATAGATAGTCATGCACAAAAATATATTGGTGAAGACAAGTATCCTTGGAGAAATCCCGCGGAAAAACGAATGATATTGAGGGTAATGCCAGAAAAAATTTTTACGATGTAACGTTTTTAATCTTAATAATCATATTTGTCAACTTTAATTCAAAGTAAATATGTGATGATATCATTGGCTAAATCTAAATATGACAAGATATTGTAGTTTCGATATGTTTCATTGTTAGGAATTAGATGTAAATTGCTAAAATTTGGGATCGGCCTAGCACCTTTCGAAGAATGTGAGATATCTGTAAAATATTCAATAAAGGCTGAGAAAGCTGGGATAAATTATGTTTTCATAAGTGACCATCTTCAAGGACGAAATATCTACATCTGCCTTACGGCTGTAGCACTTAAGACAGAAAAAATTTTGATTGGACCTGGAATAACAAATCCGTATTATATTCATCCAGTAATAACAGCTCAATTGCTTTCGTCTATTGATGAATTAGCACCCGGTCGTCTGGTATGCGGGTTAGGTGCTGGTGATTCAACTAATCTTAAACGAGTTGGAATCAAACAAAAAAAACCTGTGACAGCTGTTAAGGAAGCTTCACAAATCATTAGAAGCAGTCTTTCAGGTGATTCAGTGAATATCGATGGAAAAATCTTTAAAATATCTGATCAAAATTTCAATTTTCCCAAATCAAATGGTATTCCTATACTTATTGGAGCACAAGGTGAACGAATGCTAAATTTGGCAGGTGAGGTCGGTGATGGTGTAATCATAAATGCTGCAGATTCGTTTGAATGTGAACTAGGAATTAAATCAGTTAGACAAGGAGCGGGATTGGTGGGGAAGAATCTAGATACGTTTGAATTTGCTGCTGCAATGCCATTTTCTGTTGCACGAAAATCGGGAGAAGCTGTAAAGCGAGTTCTAGGTAGTGCTGCTTTGATTGCTGCGGGTAGTCCAGATTCATTACTGGAAAGACATGGTATCTCTTTAGAGGATAGGGATAATGTACGAAAAGCTCTATTGGATAATGATTATGATTCTTTAATAAAATCTGTTACCCCAGAAATGGTTAACTCATTAACAATTGCAGGAACCCCTGAACATTGCATTGAAAGAATTATTTCTTTAGATAAATCAGGTATTTCACTTATTGTTCTATCTACCCCTTTGGGGCCAGATCCGGAAAAAGCCATTGATATTATTTCTCAAGAAATAATGCCACAATTTGATTAACTCAGAATAATGGTGTATCTTGAATGTAGCTTCTTTCGAGTTTCAAAGCAGTGAATGCTTTTTCAACCTCTGAACCAAGATAGGCTGCATGTTCTAATGTTGATATTAATCCTTTTTGAGACGCCGCCATATACACTTCTTTAGGGGTCTTTCCTCTTATTATCAATTCTGGTTGTTTCATATTGGATCGTATGTAGTGAAGAAGTAGTATGCTATCTTTGTCTCGTTCAAGAAGTATCTTAAAACAACCTTTTGGATCATGACGGTATTCATCTTTAATTTCAGCATCAATAATCTCTGTTTCTTTCAAAATAGATTTGCTATATTCTTCAGATTTTAGTTTCTCTTCCTTTAGAATGAGGAGATCTAACCCCAATTCCTTTGGGATTGATTCACGTTTTTTTGCAAGAAACATCATGTCTGAAACTTTAGCAAGTTCCCTAACGCTTCCTCTTGCTTTATTGCTTACTTCTGTTGTTAAGAGGAAGCTTACATCCATTTCGGCAGCAATTCCAGCTAAGAAAGCATTGACGCCAGGTGAATCCGCATCCAAAAGCTCTGTAACGTTTCCTACTCCAAGGAAGATTGGAATATTTGGGTGAAGTTCTCGAAACTGATAGGTTGCTACAATAGATTCTGTACATCCCGGAGTTATCAATGGGTCAAGTATCGGATCTGCTATTATCTTTGTAAAACCATTCTCTTTTGATGCTTTGATATTCTCTTCTAGAAGCTTGAGTCTTTCTGAGACCTTTCTTGGAAAGAGTCCTTTTCGAAAATCTGTGGGTAACACTATCACGGGTAGATGAGTTCCAAACTTTGACACATCAACGATGTTTTTTGCATCTAAACTTACAATTAGGTCAGCCTTTGCAGAAACAGCTTCTTCAATCTCAATAGGATTCATACTATCAATGCTAACAGGAATGTCTACTACCTCTTTTATAGCATCTATTGCTCTTGATGCATCTCTGGGCATAGACAACCCGGCAATCATCCCAACATCAATGATGTCTGCTCCAGAATTTGTGTAATATACTGCTTTTTGCTTAATCTCTTCATTCGTCATCTTGGGTGCATCTACGATTTCTGCAACAATTCTGGCAGGGAAATCTTTTCCAACCGCAAGGTTTCCAATCTGAATATTTCTCTCTTTTTTCAGGAGTGTTTTTTTATTGGTTTCTACCTCTTTCAAAGTATCTAATGCTTTTTTATTCAATTCTTCCCTAATAATATCGCATGCAGGTGTGGTGGTTGAAAGTTCTATCTTGGGTAGCATATCAAGTACGGTAGGGATATCTGCAGCATGTCTTGGGCCCTTAAAGGTTGGTACCCCAATAGTTTCGGAGATTGTAGAGACGTTTCCTTTAACTAATCCTGGGATAAGTATCATATCAAAATTTTTCATGTTAATTTCGGTAAGGTTCAGTGAAATGTAGCGGGAAGTCATCAACGCGGCTACAGCGAAAGGTAAGGCAATTATTGATGGGTTGAACTTGCTTTTTTTGACATATCTACTTACAATTGGTTCTGCCAATTGACTTGTTACAATGAGAATCTTCATTAGTGAAACCCTTCCTTACATTATTTGTTATGCTATAAAGCCATTAAGGTGGATATTCACATCTGTTTTCTTCTTATGTTTAGTGGCTCTCCGAAGAAGAAATGTTGTGATGACATCTATCTACCAACGGAAAAATTGGCTAAGAAGATTCTTTGATTGATGAAAAAATTTCTTTTAAATCAGAAATGAATTCCTGAAGATGTTTTGATTCAGTGTGAGGCATCACAAGAATTCTGATACATGTCTGGCATAGCGATACTACCCATCCTTTCTTCAAGAGTTTGTCAACTACCAATTTATCATCCACATCGGAGCATGTGAACCCAATGATGTTCATTGTGGGTTTAACTATTAGCTGGATTTCCTCCAACTTTTCCAATTCATTGTAAAGCATTGAAGTATTCTCTATGCACTTCTTCACTATTGATCTGTAGCCACTTCTACCAAGGCTTTTCATAGCTGTCCAGACAGCTATCGATGGAGCAGCTGGCCTTGTACCTTGTAGAGTTGTAAGATTAACTTTGCCTAGACCTATGTAATCCACCGTTTTATTTATTGTAGCGAGAAATGATGCGTCTCTAAACAAGATGCCTCCAGCTGGAATAGGGCATAGTCCCATCTTGTGGGGATCAATAGTTATGGATTTTACACCAGGAGCCTCAAAATCAAAAACTCCTTCATAAAGTCCTAGCTCTTTGAGAAATGGGAGTACAAACCCTCCGAATGCAGCATCAACATGCAAGTACAAATCGTTTTCAAGAGCAATATCTGATAGATCAGGTATCTCATCTACAGCTCCCAACTGTGTAGAACCGGCAATCCCAATTATGGCTAATGTTTTTCGGTTAATTTCATTTCTAACTTTAGATGTATCTATTTTGAATTCGTTCGTTAAAGATACCTCAACAAGTTTTAATCCGAGAATATCCGCTGCTCTTTCAAATGAAAAATGTGCTGATTTAGGAAGGATAACTTCATTTTTTATATCTTTACACTGCTTTTTGGCAATCCAGAGTGCTGTGAGGTTCGCTTCAGTTCCACCTGAAACAATGTGACCTGATGCGTGAGAGTTTGAAAGAAGGTCTCCTAGCATAGAAACGGCCTCTTTTTCGACATCTGCAGAGCCATGGAAAAGGGACTCATCTCCAATATTCTTTTCCACCGCAAAAGAATAGGTCTTTTTAGATATTTCAAGAGGATTAGTGCACATCGAGGATAGAATCCTACCTGTGCTGTATTCTTGATCATTGACTAATCTTTTTTGCAAAATTTCAAGAATTTTTTCTTCGCTAATCCCTTTTTCTTGCATTGAATCTTAACATCCTACTCTAAAGTGATGAATAATTAATGCTATTCCACCAAAACTTCTGCGCCACGATTATCTGTTTGAGTGTAAAATGCATAACCACCAAAATTGGTTTCCAAGAACTTCTGGACTTTTACAAGGAGATTCTCTGCCTCAGTTTTTCCATCTACCAGTCCGTAAACTGTTGGTCCCCATGAACTCTGCCCAGCACCATTTGCACCTTCATCAAGCAAGAATTTGATTGTCTCTGATACTGGGCCTCCTGCGAATTTTCCACCTTGAACATCGCTAAAGCTTTCGCCAGTCATAATTTGCAAATCAGTCATTGCTGAACCAAAACCCGAAATATCATGTTCAAGAAGTGCTGGCATCATCTTCATTAGTAAAAGTCTGCACATTTTCCCCACGAGTTCAGCTGGAGAAGAAGGAAGTTTTTCGAATGCGCGACCTTCAGTTTTTCCGCTAATCCCTTTTTTTATCCCAGGGAGTGCTATTACCATAAACCAGTCCTCTGGGAATTCATGCCTTGCAATAATTGGTGGAACTGAATTCTGTCTTTTTTCATTTAAAGATTTTCCTCCATCCACTATGAATCCACCCATTTCGAAAGATGTTGTTCCTATTCCAGATACATTTCCTCTTCCTATGATTTGAGATAGCTGACTTATTGAGGCGTTAAAATTAAAAAGTTTAGCCAAACCTAAAGCTATAGCAAGTTCAAGCTGAGTTCCAGACCCAAGTCCTACATGAGGTGGGATTGTTTGTAACACTTTGATTTGGCAGGTTTTCTTAATCCTGAAATGTGTTAATATTTTTCTAGCTGTTTGCTTTACGCGTTCCCGTTCATCTCCTTCAACAAACATATTCGTAGATTCAGAGATTTGTACTATTACATTTGGTTTCCTAATGGCCAAACCAATCGATCCAAACATCCTGCCGAGTTCTCCATTCACATCTATAATTCCCAGATGAAGTCTAGAAGGAGTCTTGACTTTGACTTTCATTATTTTTTGTTCCATCTTTTTATTCTGTTTTGAATATCGACCATGATTTGTGAATAGGCCGAGTTTGGAGCAACTCTGTTTATAATTTTAGTGTAATGGTTCACTAAGTTTACGAGCTCTTTTGCTTCTTTCTTTTGACCTGATGCTAGGAAAATCTCTATTCTGGTTGCATGAATTATGCTTTCAATTACTGCTGATTTGGCTCTATGATAAACTTGTAATTCATTTCGGATTACCAATATCTTATGAACCCTACAGAGAACTTTTGCTTTTTCACCAGATCCTGTTAGATTGGTGACTCTGAATTCAATAAATGCATCAGAGTTCCGTAAATATGGTGCATCGACATTAGATGCATGTGTAAACCATTTTTTTGGCAGTTTACCGCCTGGATTTACATCTTTGAATACTGTTCTGTGGAATAAAGTCGGGTCTGATGTAATGTTTGCAACACCGCATTTCTTTTCCTTAAGATTCCTGTATGTCTTGGTTGTTTTAAAGATCGATAATGTAATGTGCTTTTCATCTACAGTAGATACACCCATAGGAGCAGCTATGGGATTATTTTTTTTATCAAAGGTTGAAACTATGGTTTCCACTATCCCATTCCTCACAAACCCCATTTGAGCAAGTTCATCCAAGAGTGGCAATACGGTTCTAATAGATTTCAATGATATATGAATTTGATGTTATGATATTGGGATCTACAATTATCTATCTATATCATTCCATACTTTGTTTTCAATTCGTTGAATGTGCTCAAGTGAATATGATCAAACACGGATCCATTTGCACTTCGAATATCAAGTATTTCTACTAATTCCTTATGGTCGCCTCCTGCAAGTCCATCAGCGATCAATGCTGCTCCTTGTGCAGCCTCTTTAACATTCTTTGTGAAACCCTGAACTTTTCTTACATCACCATACTTAACGAGACGTTTCGATATTTCATTATATATTCCAGGCACACTAGCAAGTCTCCCAGAAATCAAAATCTCGCGGGGATCATTCACAACAACCTTCATTGATGCCACATCACGTTCCACACCTTCAACCAAAGCTTCCCAAGCGATACTATGCTTCTCAGAAATATTGTGTTTTTTAGCGAATTCATCAGGTGTAATTGTGGAATCATCCGCAATAGATGATGCTCCCCCTTCAAATAAGATACTTTTTGAAAATGCGTCAAGAAGATAGGAAAGTTCTCCATCCATCTTACCTTGAGCCAGGAACGCTGGACCAGCTAATGTTCCTCCAATACCATCTATGATTTTGCCTTTATCAACTCCCAAAATAGCGTTATACCCCAAGCCGATTTCAACCAAAATGAACGATGTTTCTTCATAATCTATTCCAAAACGTTGAGATTGATCATAAACTCCCAATGTTGCACTGCATAATTTATCTGCTGTTCCTAGATCTATTTTATTCGCTTTTCTGTGTCTGGGTACTGTCTTTAAATGAATTATCCCAGGTATGAAAAACACGTTTAGTTTTTCCTTAGCCATCATTTTTACCAATTTGCGAAGTTTCACAGGTACATCTATCTTAGTGTCATTTGGTTTTACGAGATTCATCTGAAAAATCTCTTTATCGCCTACTTGACTGATATGAGTTAATGGAAGTCCATAGCCTGAAGGTCCAACAATTAGATCAAGGTCACCTGCAGATTTTAAAGCATCAATAACAATTTCAGGATTCTTAGCTATTTCCACTGATGGTATGCTTCTCTCTAGGAATAATCTTCCTTCGTTCAATCCGCATAAGTCGAAACTCTTTGTTCCAGGATCTATTCCAACAACTTTCACCATATTAATCTCTCAACTTTCCTATTTATGATAAATTGTTGTTAAAAAACCTAAACACAACAGTGGTTTGAAGAATCGTAGAGAATAGGCGTAAAATCCAATGATAAACCATCCGTACACCCCATGGCATTGCACGAAAAAACATCTTTAATCTTAACGCCTAACTGTTGAAAATAACGTGTTTTAACGCCTATATCTTTTGCTGTTGATACCAATTAGAGTTTTAATTTAGGTTCAGAATGTGAACTTACAATCTCTTTGATGCGACCTGTCTTACCGTTTGTCAATATTACTTTTATTCCATGAGGATGCTGAGAAGAATTTGTCAGAATTCTTTTAACTATCCCGTTAGTTAATGCACCATTCTTTTGATTATGTTTTTCTACAATTCTAACCTTAGAACCTACAACTATATTCTTTCTAAGATTTCCAGTTTTCATATGAACCGATTGTCTAATCATTTATGGAAAAACTTTTCTTTTTATAATGATTATTTTTCAAGTTTTTTAGTAATGAAAAAGAAATTATGTAATGATATAATCTAAATATGATGATGGTTACTATACGCAAACAGATAATATGATGTAAAAATAGTGAGATAATATATTTTTGATTATTAAATAAAGTAGGTATGATTATTGGAGAAGATAGCAAAAGATGTGATGAATGCTGCTCAATTAGCTGCATCCCTTGAAGTTTCAGCTACCCCAAAACCTGGAAATGTACATAGAAACGCCGATTATCCTTCTACTAAATTCGAACATTTTCTATCCGGTGCAGTTGCATTAGGTCCTGCAATAAGCAGTGCAGCATCTCAGGGAATAAAAGTAGGTTCTGATGTAATCAAGTATAACGAAATTGGGATTGGTAAATATGTTAAACAAGCTGTTCAAGATGTCAAATCGTGGCATAATGGTGGAAATACTCACCTAGGTAGCATCATGCTTTTTGTGCCCCTATCAGCTTCCGCTGCTATACTGAAAAAAAGAGAAAGCAAGATTATGGTTGAATCGCTTCGTAAAGAAGTTGTAAAAGTTATGGA
>Ga0187833_10002610_pt1 | contig 19104 bp, 17 predicted proteins | sample ETNtaG_37_FD_167968 | JGI IMG/M metagenome (GOLD analysis project Ga0187833, IMG submission 167968) | Marine microbial and viral communities from oxygen minimum zone, Eastern Pacific Ocean - ETNP2014_SV_400_PacBio MetaG (Illumina Assembly) | ecosystem: Environmental > Aquatic > Marine > Hypoxic...
TTGGGAGCTGTAAGATAGGAATCTTTTGCTGGTAGACCAAAGGATATAGATTTAGGAATAAAAGAAGATCAACTTCAAAAATTATTAGATGGGATTCCTTTGATAATGAAGAATAAGGCTGTAGCTTCTATAAGAAATGAAGGGGAATTATCTGTACAGAAACTTGAAAGACTACAATTTTTGTTACATCATTCACTTATTGACGTTGAGGTTTTTAGAAAAAAAAATGAAATGTGGCAAGGAAAACCTCAAAAACTCTATCTCATAGATGAGATGTACAATCGAAATTTTGCTGGAAGCACTTTTCCAATTTCCGATTTGGAAAATTTAATACCTATACAGGTTTACGGGGAAAAATTTTTAGCCCCAAATAATTCAGAAGTGTATTTAGAAAAGGTGTATGGGAAAAATTGGAAAATACCCGATAAAAAGCAATTCTTTTGGAAAAAAAATAAACTTAAATAAAATTGTTCTATTTTAATAAAATATTAGTATAATGTTTTGAAATTGTGTCTTTAAAAGTCTTATTTGTTGTTTACAATAACGGATCCTACGACCATGTTTTTCCAATGGGCGTTGGTGCAATTGCAGCTGTACTTAAAAGAGATGGGCACGAAGTTGTATTATGGAATCAAGACATGCACCACTGGCCAGACGATAAGTTAAGAACCTATCTTGATAAAAACAAATTTGATGTTGTTATTCTAAGTTTAATTGCGGGGTATTATCAGTATCAAAAAATGAAATCTTTATCTAAAGCAATAAATAACTCTAAAAATCGCCCATTTTATATTATGGGCGGATACGGCCCAACACCAGAACCAGAATTTTTTTTAAAAAAGTCAGGTTGTGATGTAGTTTGTTTAGGAGAGGGCGAAGTTACAATTACAAAATTAATGAATGCTATTGAAAACAAAACGCCTCTAAAAAACGTTCCTGGAATCGCATGGTTAGAAAATAATAAACTTCAAACAACTCCTAGAGCCAAACTTATTCATGATTTAGATTCACTACCTCTAATTCCTTACGAGCTTTTTCCTATGCACTACTATAGAATGTTAAGATTGGCGAAAGCCAAAGCTACAGATTTTTGCTTTCCATTGATGTCAGCTCGCGGTTGTTCTTTCAAATGTACGTTTTGTTATCGTATGGATCCTGGATACAGGATGAGACATCCAGAACCTTTATTGGATGAGATTGAAATGTTACATAAAGATTACGGAGTTACATATATTACTTTTCAAGATGATCTATTAATGTCATCCGTCGAACACACAGAAGCCGTGTGTTTAGAATTCCTTAAACGTAATTTACCGGTTAAATGGTCTTGTTGTGGTAGATTAAATTATTGTAGCGAAGAATTATTGCAGCTTATGAAGGATGCAGGTTGCATCTTTATTAATTATGGAATTGAAAGCATGGATCAAAAAGTTTTAAATAATATGAAAAAGGGATTAAGGCCAGAAATGATTATTAGAGGTATAGAAGATACCTTAAAAGTTGGAATAAGTCCTGGTCTTAACTTTATTTTCGGTAATAGGGGAGACAATAAAGAAACGATAAAATCAGCAGTTGACTTCATGTTAAAATACGATGATTTTGCTCAGAGAAGAACTATAAGACCAGTTACCCCTTATCCTGGATCTCCACTTTATTATGAAGCAATTGAGATGGGACTACTAGACAAAGATAATCCGGCCGAGGATTTTTATGAAAGAAAACATCTGAACTCAGATTTAATCTGTTGTAATTTTACTGAGCTAAGCGATGAGGAATTTTATGAATGTTTGCGTTGGGCTAATTCAACATTAATGAAAAATTATTTTGATAGACAAAAGACGAGCACTTTAGCTCAAATTGATCATCTCTATACAGAAAAAGATGTATCATTTAGAGGATTTAGACATAGCGAAGGAAAAGAAGGCCAACATCCAACTGCTGACACTTCAAAAAAAATAAACTTGAAATCAAAAATTATTGCTATTCAGGAAAACGAAACAATGGATGGACAAGTCAATTGGGAGTCCTCAACTACATCTGATGCAGACCGTTTCTCACAAAATTCATCTAACAATGGAAATAATACTAAAAGTACAAAGAACTTTGACAGCTATTTAAAAAGGAAAGCAATCAGAGCTCAGACAAAGAAAGAGGCTTTGAAAGATAAAAATTTGGCGAGCGTATAAAATATAGTTAGGTTTTATCTCACCAAAACTTTAATAATACAAACTAATCTTTTATAGATATAGTTGTATTGCATCAATTCATATTTAAACACATCATATGTAGATCTGCTATTTTGTGATTATTCTTTAATGCCTATACTATTAGTTTGTTAAAGAAATATAATATAAAATTTGCTTTAACCATAAAAATTGGTGGAGTAAATAAAACAAATTTGAAAAATAATTTTACATTTCCAAGATACGATACTAACGATATTAGTTCTTTATTTTAATTAATCATTCAAAAAAATACAAATACTTATTAAGTCTTTTCAATTCCTACATTTTTAAAATATGCCCCTAATAAAAAGAGCATGGTTACTTTTAAATCAAAAGCAAAAAAAATATGCAATTTTCATATTTATTTTAATGCTTGTTGCAATGATTTTGGAAAGTTTGAGTGTAGGAATTGTAGTTCCGTTAATCTCTATTTTATTAAAGGGTAATATTGATTCAAGCATTCTTTCTTATTTCTTTGTTTTTGGAAAACCAACAGGAAAAAATTTACTTTATATTGGTTTATCAATAACTTTAATAATTTTTTTAATTAAAAATCTTGCTCTAATATTCAACCTTTGGCAACAAACAAAATTTTTGCAAAAACTACAATTTAAACTTACCAATAAACTTTTTAAACATTATTTAAAAAGTGATTATATGTTTTTTCTTCAGAACAATTCTGCTTATCTACATAGAAATCTTACTGACGTAACTAATTTATTTATAAATTATACCAGACAACATATGATTTTTTTAGGTGAAATTATAGTTTTCATAGGTATTGCTTTTATATTATTTTTTGTAGACTTTTTAGGGACACTAATTATTTTATTTTCAGTAGGTATTGTTGCTCTTGTAATTCACAATTTAACAATAGGAAAAATATCTTCCTTAGGAAAAGAAAGAATTGTAGCTGGTGGCGAATTAAATAAACATTTGCTTCAAGGAATGGCTTCAGCAAAGGACATTAAAATTATGGATAGAGAGGAAGATCTTATTCATCAAGTTGATAAAAATTTATTTAAGTGGACTAGAATTCATCAAATTTCGCAATTTATTCAAGGACTTCCTAAGTTTCCATTTGAACTACTTATGGTTTGCACATTTTCAGCTCTTATATTAGTACTGGTGAGCGCCAAAAGGGATATGGTTGATATAATTCAATATCTAGGTGTATTTACAGTTGCTTCTATTAGAGTTGCACCTGGTGCAGCAAAAATGTTACATTCTTTTCAAACGATAAAATATATAGAGCCAACAGTTAAGCTTTTATTACGAGAATTTAATTCAAAAGATAATTCTTATGTAAAGAAAAATTATCAACAAAAAAAACCAAACATATCTTTGAAATTTCAAAAAGAAATTAATTTAACAAATTTATCTTTTTCATATCCAATAAGAAAAGAATTTTCTTTGTCAAAAATATCAATGACTGTTAAAAAGAACGATTTTATAGGTATTATTGGCGAAACCGGCAGCGGCAAAAGCACATTAGTAAACTTACTTATTGGTCTTTTAAAACCCTCTGAAGGAAAAATAGAAGTCGATGGATTAAACATTAATTCAAACTTATCCGAATGGTATAAAAAAATTGGATACGTGCCTCAATCAGTATATTTGACGGATGATACTATAAAAAAAAATATCGCTTTTGGTTTACGAGAAGATAATATAGATGGTGATTTAATAACGCAAGCTGTAGAAAAAGCAAGTTTAAATCAATTTATAAATAATCTTTCGAATGGGCTAGAAACAATTGTTGGAGAAAAAGGAATTAGGCTTTCAGGAGGTCAACAGCAAAGAATAGGAATCGCCAGAGCCCTTTATCGCGATCCTGAAATTTTGATATTAGACGAGGCAACAAGTTCACTAGACCAAACAACAGAAAAAAAAATTATGGAATCCGTTAGACTATTGAAAAAACAAAAAACATTGATAGTAATTACACATCGTTTAGCCACAGTTAGTAATTGTGGTAAAATATATTTTATTGATAATGGGCGAATTATAAAAGAAGGGACTCCGGAAAAAATATTAAACAATACTTAAAAAAATGAAAAAAATATTAATTACCGGAGCGACAGGTTTTATAGGCTCTCATTTGACAGAACTTTGTGTAGAAAAGGGTTTTGAAGTTGTGGCTTTTGATAGATATAATCCAAATTATAATCTCGGTTGGTTGGAAAAATCAAAATATAAAAATGATATAAATTTTATATTTGGCGATATTAGAGATTATGATTCGGTTTTGAAAGCTACCAAAGGTTGTAATATTGTTTTCCATCTAGCCGCTCTTGTTGGAATTCCATATTCTTACATATCTCCGCAAGCATATTTAAAAACAAATGTTGAGGGAACATATAACGTTTTAGAGTCGGCAAAATATTATGATATTGAACAATCTATCATAACTTCTACCAGCGAAGTGTATGGATCGGCAAAATATATTCCTATTAACGAAAAACATCCACTGTCAGCACAATCTCCATACTCGGCTACAAAGATTTCGGCAGACCACTTGGCACTTAGTTACTGGAATTCTTTTAAGCTTCCCGTTAAAATTATAAGACCTTTCAACACTTATGGCCCAAGGCAATCTGGTAGGGCCGTAATACCAACGATAATAATACAATTGCTTGATAACAAGAGAGAGTTAAAACTAGGTAACATAGAACCAAGCAGAGATTTTACCTATGTTACTGATACCTGTCTTGCTTATTTAGATTTTTTAAAAATGAAAAAATCTTTTGGAAAAGTATTAAACGTAGGAACTAAGTCAGAACATAAGATAGGAAATATTGCTAAAACGATTCTAAAAAAAATTCATTCTAAAGCAAAAATTAGTAGAGAGAAACAAAGAGTCAGAAGTACAAAAAGCGAAGTAAATCGACTTGTATGTGATAATTCAAAAATATTGAAAGAAACCAATTGGAAACCAAAAGTGTTAATAGACACGGGTATAGATTTGACAATAGATTGGTTTAGAAAATTCAAAAACTTATATAAACACGACATTTATCACATTTAATAAGTTTAATAATAAATTCTAATATGTGTGGAATACTAATATTTCAATCGAATCATTTAAATAATGAAATTGAAAGCAATTTTAAGTCATCATTAAATGATTTAAAAAATAGAGGGCCAGACGAACTAAAATTAATAAAAAATAAAAATCTTTTATTAGGTTTTACACGATTAAGTATAAATAATCTAAAAACTGGATCGCAACCTTTTATAAGCCTATGTGGAAAATATCAAATAGTTTTTAATGGAGAAATAGTCAACTATAAAAATTTAGTTAAAGAACTTAAAAGAAAAAATATTAAAATAAAATATGGAACAGAAGCTGAAGTTATTATTAATTTATTTATTTTATATGGAAACAAATGCGTAAATTATTTAAGAGGCTTTTTTGCCTTTGTTATTATAGAAACAAAATCAAGCAATATTTTTGCAGCTGTTGATAGGTTTTCAATTAAACCCTTATATTATTATCAGGATAAAAAAAAACAATTAACTATAATTACGTCTGATTTTTCAACACTGATAAAAAATAATATTGTCAAGAAAGAATTAAATTTATCAAAAATCTTAGATTATTTTTCTTTAGCTAGAGATTTTGATAATTTCACAATTTTTCAAAATATTAAAAAATTAAAAGCTTCAACAATTTTAAAAATAAAAAACAATAAAATTACTACCTTCCAGTATTGGCACCCTTTTAAAAAAAAAATTAATATAAAAAGCTATGCTGATGCAAATAATTTAATGAACAATAAATTATTTGAAATTACAAATTTATGGAAAGTGGCCGAAACAAAAATTTCTCTATGCCTCAGTTCTGGTGTAGACTCACAATTACTTAATCATTTTTGCAATAAAAATAAAATAAATTTAACTAGATTTCATATTAGGGAAGGTAAAATAAAATTTTATAATTTTGAAGAATCAATAAAAATAAATAAAGATTCAAAAAAAATAATATCATTACTAAATGAATTTATAAATAATAACCACAATCCTTTTCCGTTGGCACACTCAAGCTCAACATCTTTATTTCAGCTATACAATGAGATTAAATCGAAAAAATTTAAGTTTACTTTAAATGGAGAGGGCTTAGACGAATTATTCGGAGGTTATGAGAGATACAAAAGACAACTATATCTCAACAGGTATAAGAAATTAAGTTTAAGCGAGTCAATAATGGAAGTTTATAAAAGTGAAATAGAAAATATAAAAAATAACTTTAAATATAATTTAATTAAAAATTATAAAAAAATATTAATTGATAAGATTGATAGCGTCGTATTACACAGCAAAAAAATTGAAAATAAGATGCTAGAATTTGATCAAATTTGTTGGATACCAGTTTTGGTTCAAAGACATGATTCTATAGGCATGAATTATGGTTTAGAAGTTAGACCACCGTTTTTAGATCATGAATTTGTTGATCTCGTTAATTCTTTACCCACGCATATGAAATTTAATGAGACAAAAAATAAAATATTTCTTAGAGAACTATTAGAAAAAAAATTAAACTACAAAATAAGCAAAGTTAAAATTGGCACTCCTAGCGTTTTCAGAGGAATTATGAATAATTATATTGAAATTAATAACTTTAAAGAAACAGTCTTCTATGGAGAGTGCCAAAAATTTTTAAACACCAAAAAAGTAATTAATAAAATTAAAAAAAATTATGCTACTACAGATGAAATTTTTTTGTGGAGACTCTATATATTGAATAAGATTTTTTACAATTTTTAGCATGTATAGTGTTTTAGAAAAAATGTTGTCAAATTCATTAGAATCAAAATTTGCTTCTTCAGCAAAAAAATACAACAAGAGGGGAGAGCTAATTATTTCTTTAGGTTTAGGAGAGCCTTTATTTAATACACCCAAAAGAGTTATTTCTAAATCTAATTGGGCAATGCTTAAGGGATATACTAGATATTCCAATCCAAAGGGTCTTCAACAATTGAGAAGTAAAATTAAAAATAAATTGCAACATGAAAATAAAATTAAAGTTAAATCAGAAAATATAATTGTAACGCCAGGAGCGAAAATGGCAATTTCATTAGCTTTAATGGGTATATTGCGTGATGGTGATGAGGTTATCAATTTTTATCCTAGCTATCCAAGTTATGATAATCAAATTTATTTGGCAAACAGAAAAACAAAAATTAAAAAATTTAATTTAAATAAAAAAGATTTTAAAATTGACTTTGTAAAATTAAAAAAGAGTTTTTCTAGTAAAACAAAAGCTATTATATTAAATTTTCCAAATAATCCAACAGGGAAGATCCTTACAAAAGATGAAATTTATAATTTAAGAAAAATTCTTAGAAAAAAAAAATGCTGGATAATATCTGATGAAGTATATGAGCATTTAAATTTTTCAGAATTAAAGCACTACTCTTTTGCTTCTGATCCCTTTCTTAAAAAAAAGTGTATTACTGTTAATGGTTTTTCAAAATCTCATAGCATGACTGGTTGGAGGATTGGTTATTTAGCTGCAGAAGATGAAAAAATAATCAAATTGATAAATAAAATTCATCAAAACCTAAATACAAATGTTGCGCCATTTATTCAATATGCAGCAATAGAATGCTTAAACATGAATAAAAAATATCTTAAAGTTTTCAATAGTAAAATGAAAAAAAATCATGAACTTTTAAAAAGAAAATTAAATAAAAGTAAAATTTTTAGTTTAGTTCCCTCAAAAGGAGCCTTATTTGCTTTTTTAAATATTTCAAAAGCAAAAATGAAATCAGATATTTTTTGTTATGAATTACTTAAAAAATTTAAAGTGGCAACTATACCAGGGTTCTATTTTGGATTAAGTTGGGATGATCATGTAAGAATTTCACTGGCTGAAAATAGTAAAATTTTTAAAGAAGGAATAAGAAGATTAATGAGTTTTGAAAAAATACTTTTAAGAAAAAAATAATTATATGAAAAAAATAAAAATTGGAATTGCTGGAATGGAAAGTAAAAGTTTAAGAAATTTGAAGAAAAAATTTAAAAAAGCTTTTTTTTTAAAATTAAATTCAGCAAACCTCTTTAAGCAAAAAGATTTAAACGCAATAATAATATTTACAGAAAAAGCTTACACGAAAGTATTAAAAAAATTTTTTGATGAAAAAAAATATAAATCATTTAATAATTTATCATGGTTTCATTTTTCTAGATCTGGAATTGAAGATTATATAAAAAAAACAAATGACTTAAACTTTAAATTAACGTCTGGAAAAATTATTAATAAATTTAATGTATCAGAACATTGTATTGCCATCTTATTACACCTATCAAGAGGACTTGGAATAAAAAATAAAAATATATTTTACAATAAAAGACCAATGGACCTTTATGAAAAAAATGCATTAATAGTTGGTGGCGGCAATATAGGTTTGAGTGTTGCTAAAAAATTGAAAGCATTTGGTTTAAATGTTTCTATTGTGAATACAAAACGTTTGCCGTCTATTTCCTTCATTAAAAATTGCTATTCATCTCGAGAAATTCATAAAGTTATAGAAAATTTTCATATAGTCATAAACACAACTTCTTTAAATGAAAAAAGTTTTAAAATGTTTGATAAGAAATTATTTTTTAAAATGAAGAAAAATTCTATTTTTATTAATATTTCGAGAGGAGAATGTGTAAATTGTAAAGATTTAGCAAAGTTTGCTAAAACAAAAAAATTCTATGGAATAGGTCTTGATGTATTCGATCCTGAACCATTATCTAAAAATCATTCTTTAAGAAAATTTAATAATTTTATTTATACCGATCACACCGCAGGATGGTCAGAAAATTTAGAAAAAAGATACAAATTAATCGAGAACAATATTGGAAGATATCTTAAAAAAGATAAATTAATAAGTCAGTACAATATTAGTTAAAAATTAAATAATCTTTAAATATAAAATAATCATGAACATTTTGGTAACGAATATAGGACGTAAAATATATTTTGTCAGTTTTCTTAAAGATTTACAAAAAGAGTTTAATAACTTGAATATTCATCTTGCTGACAATGATTTGTTTTCAGCAGCAGTAAACTTCGGAAAAACAATCAATCACAAAATTCCTTTGGTTTCAGAGGGTAATAAGAAATATTTAAATTCTATAAAAAAAATAATCCTAAAAAATAAAATTAATTTAATTATTCCACTAACTAATTATGATTTAAAAATTCTATCTACAAATAAAAAAAATTTTAAAAAACTTAATTGTGAGATTTTAATTTCTTCGTATGATCTTATTGACAAACTTTTAAACAAAAAATCTTCATACTATCTTTGTAAAAAAAATAATATAAATGTTCCAAATTCATATTTTAATATTAAAGATGTTGGAAAAAAAAGATGCGGATTATTTATGAAGAAATATAAATTTGGAAATTCTTCTAAAGGAATCGAAAAAATTTATAAAGTTACTAAAAATCATTTTAACAATAATAATTTTATTCAAGATTTTATTTATGGACAGGAATTACATTTTGATATTTTTAATGATCTTCAAGGAAATTATTTATCTTCTTGTGTAAAGAAAAAAATTCTAATGAGATCGGGGGAAACCGATAAAGCGGAGATAATATACAAAAAAAAATATAAAGATTTAGCTAAAAAAATTTCAAAAAAATTTAGACACATTGGAAATTTGGACTGTGATGCAATTCTAAATAAAAAAGGTGAAATTTTCTTTATAGACTTTAATCCTAGATTTGGTGGTGGGTATCCATTTACACACATAGCAGGTCTAAACTTTATAAAATTAATAATCGGTATTTTGTTAAAAAGAAAAATGACAATACCAACTAAACCCAAATCAATTAAAGCATCTAAAGGCTTGGTAATAAGTGTATGCAAATAGCTAACAAGAATAAAAAAACCCTAATAATAGCTGAAGTTGGCCCAAATCATAATGGATCAATCAAGCAAGCTTTAGAAATGATAAAAAAAATTGCAAATGCTGGAGCTGATGTAATTAAATTTCAATTAGCTTCTCCAGAAAAAGTATATAGCGATGATGCTTTTAAAGCGGATTATCAAAAAAAAAATGATGAAAGCAGTTCTATTTTATCAATGAGCAAAAAAGTTCAATTAGATAAAAAAGATCACATTAAGCTAAAAAGGGCTTGTGAAAAAGAAGGGGTAAAGTATGCATGTTCTGCTTTTGATATAGATTCTTTAAAATTTTTAAATGAGAAAGTTGGTTTACCATTTTTTAAGATACCCTCTGGTGAGATTTTATCTATAGACTTACTAGAGTATATATCAAAATCTAAAAAGCCAGTTTTAATGTCTACAGGAATGTCCACTTTTAAAGAAATATTATACGCATTAAATTGTTTAAAAAAAAATAATCCAAAAAGACAAATTATTTTAATGCATTGCGTGAGTTCATACCCTGCTTTGAAAAAAAACCTAAATTTAAATGTGATGAATAGCCTCCAAAAAAAATTTAAAAAAGAAATAGGTTATTCTGATCATTCAATTGATAATAAAGCTTGTTTGGCTGCAGTGGCAAAAGGTGCTTTTGTAATAGAAAAGCATGTTACAATATCTAGAAAGAAAAAGGGTCCAGATCATAAATTTTCAGCCGAAATATCTAGTTTTAGAAAATTGGTTAAAGAAATCAGAGAAGTTGAAAAAATGTTGGGAAGTAAAGATAAAATTTTTTTAAAAGATGAAATAAATGTAAAAAAGGTTGCTAGAAAAAGTTTAGTTACAACAAAAGATCTAAACAAAGGTCACAAATTAAAGAGGAAAGATATTACTTTTAAAAGACCAGGTATAGGAATTTCTCCAATAAATTTGAAAAAATTTTTAGGTAGAAAACTACTAAAAAATAAAAAAAAAAATAGAGTAATTTTTAATAGAGAATTATCATAGAATGAAAAAAATATTTGTTTTTTCTGCAGGGCGATCTGATTATGATAGATACTTACCTATACTAAATAAATTGCATCATGACTCTAAAGCGGTTGTTTATTTAGTTTTATCCAGTGCACATTATGCTTCGAAATTTGGAAGTACAATTAATTTTATTAATAAAAAATTTAAAATTATTAAACCAAAAAAAATTAATAAATCATATAAAGACAAACCTAACTCTTTAATAAAAAGGTTTGCAGAAGATTTATTATTTGTTTCAAAATCAATAGCAAAATATAAACCAGATATTTTAATAGTTTTAGGAGATAGATTAGAAATGCTTATTGCTCCTATTGCTTCAATACCAAACAATATTCCCATCGTTCATTTTTATGGTGGGGCAGTTACAGAAGGAGCGGTTGACGAATTAATTAGACATGCAATAACCAAGTTAAGCCACTATCATTTTGTTGCATTAAATGAATATAAAAAAAGATTGATCCAACTAGGAGAGGAGAGTTGGAGAATAAAAGTTTCTGGAATGCATAGTATAAACTTACTAAAGTCTATAAATAAAATTAAAATAAATGAGCTTTCTAAAAAAATAGGAATTAATTTAAATGAACCATATTTACTTTTAACATTTCATCCAGTTACAATTGAGAAAAATCAAACCAAAAGACAAATCGGTGAAATTTTAAAAGCTATTAAAAAAACAAAAATAAACACAGTTGTTACCTATCCTAATGCTGATTTAGGTCATAATTTCATTATAAGAATGCTATTGAAAAAATTAAGAAACAAAAAAAAATACAGTATTATTAAAAATTGCGGATTGAGAGTTTATTCAAGTCTAATGAAAAATTGCTTAGCAATGATAGGCAATTCATCAAGTGGTATAGTTGAGGCTGCTTCTTTTGGCATACCCGTCATAAATATTGGAACAAGACAGGATGGAAAATTTAAACCAAAAAATATTATTAATTGTAGATACTCTTCGAGAAATATTTATAATAAAATTTTGAAAGTTAAAAATAAAAAAATTTCAAAAAAACTTAAAAATATGAAAAATCCTTATGAAGGAAAAATTTCATTGAATAAAATAATTAGTGCAATTTTAAATCTAAAAAAAAATGACAAAATATTAAGAAAAAGATTCATAAATATAGAAGTATAAAATGAAAAACTTATTAATTAAACCGAATTCAAGTATTGAAAATGCACTTAGACAGATGACAAAATCTGGGGAAAAATGCTTAGTTGTTGTTGATAAAAAAAATAATCTTTTAGGAACCTTAAGCGATGGCGATTTAAGGAAGGCTATTATAAATGGAAAGATTTATAAAGATAAGATCAACGAATATTATCAAAAAAGACCAACTTTTTTAAGAAAAGAAAACTATTCAATTAATCAGGCAAAAAATATTTTTTTAAAAAAAAGAATAGAAGTGATACCTGTTATAACAGGTCTTAAAAGAGTAGAAGATGTAATTACATTTGAAAATATTTTTAAAAAAAACAAGAGTGCAATTAATTCAAAAACTTTTTCAAATACGGTTGTTATTATGGCTGGCGGAAAAGGTACTAGATTAGAACCTTTTACGCATGTTCTGCCAAAACCATTGGTACCAATTAATGAGAAGCCAGTAATTGATCATATCATAGACAAATTTATTAAAAATAAAGTTTCTAATATTATTATTACTACGAATTATAAAAGCAAAATACTTAAGGCTTATTTTCAGGAAATTAAACCAAAGTATAAATTTCATTTTGTTGAAGAACCTACGCCTCTTGGAACTGCAGGAGGATTAAGACTGTTAGAAGGAAAAGTAAAGAAACCTTTTATAGTTACCAATTGTGATACAATCACAAATATTAATGTAGATAATCTGACAAAATTTCATATTTCAAATGAAAACGATATAACTTTAGCAGTTTCCTCAAAACAACATATAATTCCATACGGTACTGTAAAACTAACTAAAAAAGGACACCTTAAGGAAATTTTAGAAAAACCTAAATTTAATTTTTTCGCAAATGTGGGATTATATGTTTTAAATCCAAATATAATAAAATTAATTCCAAAAAACAAACCTTACGATATGACCGATTTACTAAAACATGCAAAGTTTAAAAAGAAACGGATAGTCGTCTACCCAATAGACGATGAAGCATGGATAGATGTAGGACAGTGGTCAGAATATCGTAAATCTGTTGATCGATTAATATGAACAAGAAAGTTCTGATCTCAGGCTATGGTTCAATTGGAAGAAGACACACAAAAATTCTTTCAAAAGTTGTTAAAAATAAAAATATAACCATTTTATCAAAACAAAAAATTAGTAAATTTTTTAATATTAAAAATATTAAAATGCTAAATGAAATTGATCCCGATTATATAGTTATTTGTAACCCAACAGCCGACCACCTTAGCAAAATAAAATTTATTGAGAAAAACTGTAAGAATAAGATAGTTTTAGTTGAAAAACCACTATTTTCAAAACCAAATGGTATTAAAATAAAAAATAATAAATACTATGTAGGATATAACTTAAGATTTAATTCTTTAATAAATTTTTTAAAAAATAAAATAAAATCCAAAAAAATTTGGAATGTAAATATTTTTTGTGGTTCATATTTACCCAAATGGAGAAATAACATTGATTATAGAAAATCTGCAAGTGCGAAAAAAAAATTTGGTGGAGGCGCACTTTTAGATCTAAGCCATGAACTTGATTATATACAATGGCTATTTGGGAAAATAAAAATCGAATACTGTAAATCAAAAAAACTTTCAAATTTAAAAATTGAGACTGATGATTTTTTAAGCTTAGTGTGTAAAACAAAAAAAGTTCCATCTATACAATTAATTTTGAACTATTTTACTAGAAATCCGACAAGACAAATATTTATTGATGGTAATAATATAAGTCTACAAGCTGATCTAATTAAAAAAAAGATTGTTTGTTTTGAGAATAATAAAAAAAGAATTTATAATTTTAATAATTCTAATAAAAATTTAGAAATTAAAAAACAGCATTTAGCAGCTTTAACAAAAAAAAAAGCCCATAATCTTTGCACTTATAATGAAGGTAATCAGATTTTGTATTTAATTGAACAAATAAGAACTAGATCAAAAATATGAATAAATCAATTTTGTGTGCCATAAGTATGAGAGCTGGCTCCAAAGGTGTAAAAAATAAAAATTTTAAATTAATCAATGGTAAACCATTAATGTATTATACAATTAAACAAGCAATAAAATCCAAAATCTTTGACAAAATAATCGTATCCACAGATTCAAAAAAAATATTAAAAATGGCAAAATCATATGGTGCTGACGGTTGGTTTCTAAGACCTAAAGCTTTGTCTTCAAGCACTAGTCAAAAACCTCCAGTAATTAAACATGCACTTTTAAAAGCCGAAAAGTTCTATAATAAAAAGTTCGATATAATATTTGATTTGGATGTAACTTCACCCTTAAGAAAAATAGAAGATATAAAAAATGCATATAATTTTTTTATAAAAAAAAATGCAAATCTGTTATTATCAGGATGTAAATCGAAAAAGAATCCATACTTCAATATGGTTGAAGTAATAAATGGAAAATTAAAAAGGGTAAAAAAATTTAAAAGAAATATTTATAGAAGACAAGACGCTCCAATTACTTTTGATTGTAATGCATCTATCTATATTTGGAGAAGAAAATCTTTAATTAATTTTAAATCTTTTTACACTGAAAAGACTGTTTTTTATGAAATGCCTGAGAGCAGATCTATTGATATTGATAGTAATTTTGATTTTAAGCTAGTTGAATTTTTGTTAAAGGAAAAAAATATATAATGTCTTATTTAGACAAAATTAAACTAAAAAATAAAAAAGTTTATATTTTGGGTGGTTTTGGATTAATAGGATCAATAATTGTTGAAAATATTTTATCAATTGGTGCTAGGGTAGTTATTCTTGACGTCAAAAAAAATAAAATTCCCATGAATGTTAAATACGAAAAGTTTGATTGTTCAAATTTAAAAACACTCGAAAAAAAATTTAATACAATAATTAAAAAATTTGGTTGTCCGGATATTTTTATCAATTGTTCCTATCCTAGAACCAAAGATTGGAATCAATGTTCTTTTAGTAAAATTACTTTAAAACGTATGAAAAAAAATATTGAAATTCATATGAATAGTTTTGCATGGCTATCAAAACTTGTGGCAGAAAAAATGGTTAAGCAAAAAATAAAAGGAAATATAATAAACCTAAATTCTATTTATGGCCTGTTGGCGCAGGATTTAAATATTTATGAAAAAACTTCAATGACAGAAAATATGCCTTATACGATGATAAAAGGAGGATTGGCTAACTTGACTAGACAAATGGCCTCTTATTACGGAAGGTTTGGCATCAGAATTAATGGTATTTGCATTGGTGGTTTGAAGGGTCACGTTGCTGGAAGATCTAGCTTTCAACCAAAAAAATTCATTAAAAATTATCAAAAAAAAGTTCCTCTTAAAAGATTAGGAGAACCCGAAGAAGCTGCAAACGCAATCACATTTATGGCGTCAGATGCATCATCTTATATTACTGGAATTAATCTTATAGTAGATGGTGGTTGGACAATCATTTAAGACAAATTAATTAAATAAAAATATGCACATTGTTTTTTCATGTGTCACTAACTGGCAGGTTACGATACTCAAAATTTTGAAGTATTTAGGATTCGAGGTTTTTTACCTTCATATAGATGCAAGTTTGGATGTGAAAAAAAGAAGTGCAATTGCAGAAAAACTAAAAAAAAATAATATATTTCCTATACCAATCGAATTCCAAAAAAAAATTTCTTCGAATGTATCTTTTTCTTTATGCAATATTGATCCGAATGAAATTGCATATAAAAAAAATATGGAAATACTTCCTGATCATATTTTAAAAAAATATAGTAGATTATTTTCAATTAGTGAGAAAAAAGTAAAAAAACTTAGGTTATTAGTTCAAGACTTTATATCTTTTCAACAACTTAATGTTTCAGGCCATATTGGTATTTGGGCGGGTCTTAATCCAGAAAAGAAAATAATATATGTTAGTTTTAAATTTAAATGTTTTTATAATTCTGACACAGGCAAGAATATATTTAAAATTATAATACCTTTAAATATTTTTTTATTGGTCAAAAAGCTAGTCTTAAAACTCAATTTGTTTACTCCTAATGAAAAATATATTCAAGAGCACGTAGCTTCAGAAACAAACAATAATCAAGAAATTAGCAACAAAGAGGTAGCTTTTTTACTCCATAGAGGACTAACTTTTGGTACAGAAAAATATAATCTTTATGAAAAAAATTTATATTATTCAGGTGATATAAATTCTCCATTAAATAAAAATAATATTTTACATTTGGAATATACTGATTGTCCAAAACCCAAAGGAGATATATGCTGGCTATCTCTTGATAAAATTAAATTTTCTAAAATTAATATTATTTTTAAAACAATAATTGGAAGTGTAAAGACTCTTTACTTGATAAGAGGCTGTAAAACTTTTCTTGGATGGATACTTATAATGAATCAGTATTACTATTATAATAAATATTGTGAAATTATTAAAAATTTTAAAAATCTTAAGATTGCTATAATTGATTACGAAGCCCTGTGTCCAAAAACACTAATATTTGCTTTTGAAAAAAATAATATAAAAACAATAGCAACACAAGAACGTTTTATACATACTTTTTTTAAATCTTTTGTTAACGTTACTCTTGATACGTATTATGCATCCAGTGAATTTACGGCTAATTATATGAAAAAGTCTAAATACCATGATATAAAAAATATTATAGCAATTGGGCAATATAGAAGTGACTATATTCCCTTATACAAACAAAAAAATATTCCAGAAGAAATTTTTAGAGCCAAAAATAATGGAAAAAAAATAATAATACTTTTAGGTTACACATCATCTAATTATTGGTTCGATTCTTATTATCAAACGGTATTATCTTGGTCAGCGCAGCTACATTTTTTAGAAGATGCTTTAAGACTTTCAAAGAATTTAAAAAATACACATTTAATATTAAGATATAAATCATTGCATTGGACAAATAATTTATATTATAAAAATATATTTAATAGAATAAATGATAGCGAAAATATTACTTTATCGGATAACTACAAAGAAAAATGTTACTCTTACAAGCTTTGTGCTAATGCTGATTTAATTATTGCTAAGCAAACATCGATAGCAGACGAATGTTTAGCTCACGAGATTCCAGTTTTGTTTCACGACTATACTCATAATATGCAAAATATTGCTTCAGATGCTTTTGATTATTCGCCTTCAGGAATTGTGTGTTACAATTTTGAAGAATTATTAGAGAAAAGTAAATCGATATTATTTGACAGTTCGAGCAAATTAAAAGAAGAAATATCTAAGTTAAACAAAGAAATTTATCATGTTGAAGATAAAGGCAATATAAAGAAAAAAATAAGCAATCAGCTAGAAAATATAATTCAATCAGTATGATCAAATTGCACGAACCTTTTATTCACGGAAATGAGTGGAGGTATATTAAAAACTGTTTGGATAAAGGCTGGGTTTCATCAGCTGGAAAATATGTAGATTTGTTTGAAAAAAAAATAGCAGAATATACTGGTTCAAAATATGCAATAGCTTGCATAAATGGCACATCAGCTTTACAAATTTCTTTAAAGTTAGTTGATGTGGGAATAGATGAGGAAGTAATTGTTCCGTCCATGACTTTTATAGCACCGGTTAATGCAATTAGTTACAACAATGCCAAACCAATTTTTATGGATAGCAATAACCATTATACTATTGACATTGACAAGACCCTCGAGTTTCTTAACAAGGAAACACGGACAATTCAAAGAAAAAAATTACCAATTACTATAAATAAAAAAACCGGAAAACGTATTGCCGCTCTAATTGTAGTACATCTTTTTGGTAATGCAGTAAAACTTGATGAATTGATTGATCTATGTAAGAAGAAAAATATTCCATTAATCGAAGATTCTGCTGAAAGTATTGGCACCTTTTATGGATTAGGTAGATTTAAAAATAAACATACTGGCACAGTGGGACAAATCGGATGCCTTTCCTTTAATGGAAATAAAATAATTACAAGCGGTGGCGGCGGAATGATTTTAACTGATAATTTAATAATTGCAAAAAGAGCCAAATATCTCACCACACAAGCCAAAGATGATTCTATTAATTATATACATAACGATATTGGTTATAATTTTCGCCTTTCCAATATTCAGGCCGCCCTGGGACTTGCCCAGCTTGAAAGTTTATCAAAAAATATAAGAAAGAAAAAAATTATTCATAACATATATAAATCTAAAATAGATAAGAATAAGAGTTTAAAAATATCCCGCGCATCACATCCCAACAAATGTAATCATTGGTTAAATATTCTCGAAATTAGCAAAAGGTTATCAAAAAAAAAATTTTTAAAAATTATTAAACAACTTGGCAAACATGGTATAGAAGTAAGACCAATATGGTATCCAAATCATTTACAAGAAAAATATAAAAAATGCCAGGCTTACAAATTAAATAACATAAAAAAAATTTACCAAAACAGACTGTGTCTTCCAAGCAGTTCTCAACTAACAGTAAAACAACAAGATTTTATTTGTAAAAAATTAAACAATATTTTTTAGAAAATGTGTCGGGTAATTGTAATTGCAGAGGCAGGTCAAAATCATAATTGTTAATTAACAATGGATTATAAATTGGTAGATGTAGCAAAAAAAAAAATGAATGAAGAAATTTATTATGTATCTGAACGAGGAGATATAAAAAAAAAGATAATTAAGGATTTAGAAAAAAGATTAATTTAAAATGATACTATGTTTTGATTTAGATAATGTTATTTGTTCAACCAAAGATACTCAATATAAAAAAGCTAAGCCAGTAGCAAAAACGATAAAACTTATAAACAAAGCTTATAAGTTGGGTTTTAAAATAAATAT
>Ga0187833_10002612_pt1 | contig 19099 bp, 17 predicted proteins | sample ETNtaG_37_FD_167968 | JGI IMG/M metagenome (GOLD analysis project Ga0187833, IMG submission 167968) | Marine microbial and viral communities from oxygen minimum zone, Eastern Pacific Ocean - ETNP2014_SV_400_PacBio MetaG (Illumina Assembly) | ecosystem: Environmental > Aquatic > Marine > Hypoxic...
CGCAGGAAACCCTGGGAAGCCGCCATCATGAAGTCGCCGTCATGGGAGAGTCACTGCCGAACCTAAACTGGCAGAACACCCTCAAGACCATCAAACAATCTTCGCGGACCACGCGAGTACTCATGACGACCCGGCAAGCGCCCGAGGGAGATCTTCGGTCCGCGTTAAACGCCGGAGCTTACGTCGTTCTGGACCGGCCGGTGTCTCAAGATCAGATCTCCGATATTCTCGGGCTCCAGAAAGACGGTCTTTTCGTGGTACTCCGCGACTGATCTCCCGCGCCGTCCCAAGACCGTTTGGGTCCACTGGCACCTGAACGCCTTCACCGCCGCTCCGGATTCAGCGCGGCGCCATCACCACTTTTTCATCTCGCTTTGCGCCGGTCTTCGGATTCCGTTTTCAGTTCATCGGGGCTCCGAACGACGTGCCGCCTGCCCGATCGCCGCTCTTGCAGTGGCGCCAAAGCGGGTCAATAACAGGGCGCTGGGGGCTGGCACCCACCATACTTGCATGCAGGCGTACGCATGTCATACCCATTTGTTGGTGCAGCCCCTGACTTTAGAACCAATGGTCCCGTTTATCTCATGTATAGCAGCTTATGTTTCGTCCGGCTCGCAAGTCGGGACACATGATCTGTATGGCTGTGAACGCCACGGCAATCGGAGCCCGGCAGACGGATCTTTGGACTCGGGAGCAACGGATCGGTTCCGATCGTCGCCACTGCGTCTAGCTAGGATCTGAAATGCCCGGCATGGCGCTGGTGCGCCGTACTGACGAAACGAGGACTGGTGAATGGTCGACGGTGATAAATGACAGTTCGTGATGCCCAGTCTGGCAAACGCACAAAACGGGAAAGCGACGGCATGTTCAAGTTTTGCGCCGTCGTGGACGAAGGTTCGCTTTCGCGAGCGAGCAAGCGGCTTTTCATGAGCCAGCCTGCGATTTCGGCGCACATCAAGTCGTTGGAAGAGCAACTTGGCTTGACTCTGTTCCATCGCGTCGGCCGCCGATCCGTGGTCGGCAAGGCTGGCGAGGTCTTGTATCAGAAGGCTGGCGAATTGTTCGCCCTGGCAGACGATCTCAAGACAGTGACGGGCGATCTGCGCGGAACGCAGTTCGGCAGGATCCACGTTGGCATCAGCCTCGAATGGGAGCATCTGCTGCCACGAGCTCTTGGCCGGTACAAAGCCGCCTATCCCGCGGTCGAGGTGTTGCTGACCGTCCACGAGTGCGATGAAGTCGAAAAGATGACGCTCGGACGAATGATCGACGTCGGGTTCATATCCCGTGCATCGACCCGGCCGGAATTGGAGTCGCAACCCATCCTCGTCGATGAAATCGTACCAATAGTGAACCAGGATCACCCACTGGCGAACGCAATTGACCTCACGCCCAAAGACCTGAGCCGGGAAATGATATTCGTGCGTGAGTCCGGATCGACGGGCCGAGAGACCACCGACAAAATGCTCCAAGAGTGTGGCCTGTCCGATCAGATCGCCATGGGAGCCGCGAGCCACGAAGCTATCCGGGCCCTGGTGTTGGCCGGAGCCGGAGTCGGATTCGTGCCACGGTCGTGCCTGGGCGCCAACGGCAGCGCCGTGCCGGTTTCGATCATCGATCTTCCGGGGCTATGCGCGCCGCTGAATCGCACATGATCTGCCTCAAAGATCGGCTCCAATCGGACGCGCAAACCCGATTCATGGAGCTGGCGTCTCCGCCTGACCTGTGGAGTGGTCCGCCCTACCAGGACTCATCGTTGCCTTTCGCGTCTGATTAACCGGTCACCGCGTCCGCTGCTTGACGGCTCTGGCGCCTCGTAATATTCTAGGCGTAACCCGTTAGCAAACCCGTGCCGCGCAATCCCGTTCTCGGGGTTCGCACGTAGCTTGGAGGACGCCCATGCAGGTAGCGACGCTCCCGACCAACCCCGCTGACGTCAGACAACTCATCCGGGCGGATGAGCTGATCCAACCGACCGCCGGCATCGCGCCTGGTCACATCCAGGCAAACCTGGCGATACTCCCCCGAGACGCAGCGTTCGACTTTCTGCTTTTCTGTCAGCGCAATCCCCGACCGTGCCCATTGCTTGAGGTGATCGAAGCCGGAGACACGGAGCCCGAGATTTTTGCTCCGGGCGCGGACATCCGCACGGACATCGCCAAATATCGCGTGTTCGAGCACGGCGAGATGACCGCGGAGGTCTCCGACATCCGAGACTACTGGCGCGACGATCTAGTGTCGTTTTTGTTGGGCTGCAGCTTCTCGTTCGAAAGCGCGCTGATCACCGCCGGAATCGAGATGCGCCACATCGAAAAATGCATCAACGTATCTATGTTCATCACCAACATCGAAACGTCGCCTGCCGGAGAGTTCTCCGGACCGATGGTCGTGTCGATGCGCCCCATACCGCGCGAGCAGATCGTGCGCGCGGTTCAGGTCACGTCGCGTTTCCCGGCCGTCCACGGCGCGCCGGTGCACATCGGCGATCCGACGGCGATCGGCATCAGCGACGTCACGAAACCCGACCTGGGCGACCCTGCGGAGTTCAAAGACGGCGAAGTGCCGGTTTTCTGGGCATGCGGTGTGACCCCGCAGGCGGTCGCGATGAATTCGAAGCCGCCGTTGATGATCACCCACTCGCCTGGATACATGTTCGTCACCGACAAACAAGACGAGGACATGGCGGTGATCTAGGTGTACTCTACGCGCCGCTTGCTGCATGCGGCCGCAGGAGGAACTAGGCTTTGTCCTGATGACGATAAACAGAATAAGTAGTGCCGAACAAAATTTGTCATTCTGAGGCCGCAGCCGAAGAATCTGGTCGCTGAACACGCCATTTTGCCTGAGCAACCCCAAACGCTTCTTTTTCTACGGGGTGCCATTGTGGCAAGAAACGTTGAGCGCAATGTATTGGGTCAATGACCGTAACGGCACAAGCGACTCTTGCGTGTGGGCGGCCCTTCGACAGGCTCAGCGCGAACGGATGGGCGCGTGGCTCACCATGGGCGGATGCTCCGCATCGAGAGAAGTGTTGGGCACTACTTATTTAGTTGATGACCATAAGGGCCAGAGCACCAGTGCGTCGGGTCGCCGGGCGACGTGTCGGTTTATTTTGGGTTTACCGCCGTTAATTTGAAGCGCTGGCCGATACGGCCAATCGGAGCATTCCATGACTATTGAAGACATCATCCTGGACAACGACCGCCGCGGCATCTCGCGCCTCAGGCCTTTCGTACCGGCCAACTTCGCCGAGGAAGCGGCGCTGCTGGTCCTCGACAACCCGGGCACGGCCATCATCACGACCGGGTTCTACATTCTCGACGCGAAGGCAGCCGAGACCGACGGGCCGCCCGGGGCGGTCGCTATCGGGAACGCGCTTCGCGATCTCGGCTACGAGGTCGTGTACGTCACGGACCGGTTCGCGACATCGTTGCTGGCCAAGACGGGCGGGGATCACGCCCGCGTCATCGAATTCCCGATCATGGACGACGAAACCAGCAGTCAGTTCGCATCGGGGATGATGTCCGAGATCGACCCGTCGATCGTCATTTCGATCGAACGTTGCGGATTCACGCACGAGGGCATGTACCGGAACATGCGCGGGCGAGACATCACTCCATTCAACGCTCGGATCGATCACATCTTCACGGACGACCGTCCGTCTGTGGGCATCGGCGACGGCGGCAACGAGATCGGGATGGGCAACCTCGCCGAGGAAATTCCGAAGATCGAGACGCTAGTCGAGTTGCCCTGCGTGACCAAGACCACGAAGCTGATGCTGGCGAGCGTGTCCAACTGGGGCGGATACGGCTTGGTTGCAGCGCTGTCCGAAGCCAAAGGTCAGAACCTACTCCCTTCGATTGAGGATGAGCAGGCGCTGATGAAGCAAACGGTCGACTTGGGCGCCGTCGACGGAATGAGCGGCAAGCAAGAGTACAAGGTCGACGGTTTCACGCTCGAAGAGAACTCGCAAACCCTGCAGGCGCTGCACGACTACCTGGGACAGTGAGTGCACCCCAAACCGTGGACCTTCGGCATCCCCCTGAGGCCGCGCGTTGGGCGAAGCTCTTGTCGGACTTTGTGCCGGGATTCATGGCGAACCATCCAGTGCTCGCCAGCGTGGGCGCCCGTGGGGACCTGATTCTCTCCGGCTCGACATCCTTCGGAATCGACGACGAATATTCTGACCTGGATGTCGATCTGCTGCTGTCACACGAAGATCTGGCCGTTGTTGACTCGGCGTCGCCTACCCGGTACTTCGATTTCACGCTGGATGGCAAACAAGGCTCGATATTGGTACAGGAATCCGATAATTGGGCTTCCAGAATTGACGCCCGCGACATGCCGTTGATCTCCGAGCTTCGAACCGCAATCGTGCTGAGCGAATCCACGGGGAACGCTGAGGTCCTCGTCGCCAGGGCACTCCAACCGATGCGGCGCAAGGTCAGAGATGCTCTGTTTTTCAACCACCATTTCGAAATGCGCAGCTTCCATCGCTCGGCAGACAACCCGATGAATCGCGGTGACGCCGTCGCCGCACACCTCAACTCAGCGCAAGCACTTGCGCACGGACTGAGGGCATGCCTGTGCTGGACGGCGAGCCCTACCCGCACGACAAATGGCTGTGGCGCGCCGCGTCTCGCACACCGACCGGCCGTGCCGTTACACCCCACGTGAAAAGCATCCTCGATCATCTGGCATCTGACGCTCTGCGTTTCCTAGGGCCCGAAACGGAAAACCCGCTGAGCTTAGAGCTGAAGGGATTTCGGAACGTTTTCGTGGATGCCTCCCGCGCGAAGGGCATCGACGAGCCGTGGCTAAGACGATGGTGGGAGCACATCAACCAGGCGCGATCCGCCGTGAGCCGCGTCCGATGGTGAACCGGGTTCGGGATCAGATCCGGTTAGCGTCGACGTAGTCGAAGTTGATGTCGTGCCCGAGTCCGGGACCCTGCGGCAGATGCACGAAACCGTCGGCGTCGAGATCGTCGATCTTGGCGTTCAGCCAGGGCTCCACGGCGTCGTAGTCGATGAACGGATGGAGGAGCCCGCGCTCGTAGAACTCGCCGGGGATGCCCATCGCTCCGAGCACCTGCAGGTTTCCGGCGCCTCCGCCGTGAACTTCCATCGCCACGCCAAACGACTCGGCGAGATGCACGATCTTCATCAGCGGCGTGATCCCGCCGACATCGCCCACCCCGCCGCGGCTGATGTCCGCCGCGTCACGGGCCATCCACTCGGCCCTGGTGAACATCTTTCCCTCCGCCGTCTCCGGCCCGATCACCGGGATGTCGAGCTGCTGAGCCAGCCAGGCGTACGACGAAATGCTGTGCTCGTCCATCGGCTCCTCGAACCAGTAGTAGTTCAGCTTCTCCAACTCTCGGCCGATGTAGTAGGCCTGCTCGCGGGAGTAAAAGTGATAGGCGTCGAGCATCAGTAGGATGTCGGGTCCGACCGCCTCGCGGACGGCGGCGCACGCCTTGACGTCCATCTTGGGATCGGGGGCCCACTCGATGGGCGGCATCCACGTGTGGAGCTTAAACGCCTTGTATCCTCGCTGCATGCACCACTCGGCAAAACGAGCGTAGTCCTCGGGCGAGCTCAGCCCGCCGGGGTCCTCGTCGCCGCACATCGTGGACGCGTAGGCGAGCACCTTGTCCCTGTATCCGCCAAGCAGCTTGTAGACCGGCAGGTCCGCGGCGGCGCCAGCCAGATCCCACAGCGCCATGTCGATCACGCCCACTTCTCGGTCGGTGAGATCTCGGTGCGCTCGCTGCCAATGCCTGAGCCGCTGCCACAGCTTCTCGCGCATCATCGGGTCCTCGCCCAACAGCGCGGGCTTGAACACGTCCTCGATCAGCAATTCAGGCATGCCGCCGAATGCCCGACCGACTGTGCCTTCGTCGGTTTCGATCGTTATCAGCGTTTGAACGGCATCGTGCTCGTCGCCGGCGTGCGTGTGGCCCTCCGAGTCGCGAACCACCGTTGTCTTGTAGCTGAACCGCTGAGTCGTGATATCTGTAATCTGCAACATGATCCTCCAATGGCTATGGACATCGAGCATCCGCCGCGACATTATAGAACGACGCGGCGCGCAGCGGCTCGGTTGCGCGGGAGGTTCGAGGATTCCGGAGGAGGACGAAATCGACTTGAGGCTGGCGGACTAGTCGGCTCGCTCACCCTCTGCGATCTCCCGATCCACGGATTCGTCAGCCTCGAGCTCTTCTTCTTCATATTCGAGCTCGATCGGACGAAAGACTTTCCAGTAGATCATTGTCGACACCAGGTAGGCCAACGCCATGACCATGAACGGAGTCGCGAAGTCGCCCGTGTCCATGACGCGCGAGCTCACGAAGATGGCGACGGCCGACACGGCGCTGCCCGCTGCGATCTCGATGCCGGTGCTGGTCGCCCGTTCTCGCGGCTCAAGCACGGACATGTTGAACGCGTCGTCCAGCGGGAAGCTCATCCGGAACACCGCGGTCCGCCCGACGTGAGCAGCCCCCATCAGGACAAGGAGGGTACTCCCCTCTCCGAACGCGAGCGGAAGCAAGCCCATCGCCATGACGAACGGGATGGCCATCATCCTGGTGGCCGCTATGGCGTCGACTTTGTACATCCTGGTCGCGAGCAGCGGCACTAGCAGAGTCACGACCGCCAGACTCAACTCGGCGATCGCGAACAGAATGCCGATCTCACCTTCGTCGGCGTGCACATGTCCTTCGTGGAAGACGACGTTTAACAGCGGGAACACGGCGGCGGTGCCGATCGCGATGATCGCGCTGGTCAACACGAAGTAGGCGATCCTGCGAGGGTGCTTGATGTCGGCCGTCAGCCTTCGCCAGCCTCTGGGCCTGAACTTCGGTGAGCTTTCCAGCTCCGGGCGTTCGACTGCTTCAAAGGAACGCAGCATCAGCGCGGGCGCCAGCGAAAGGAACCAGAGGGTCAGTCCCGCGTACGTCGCGAATCGGTAGGCGTTCACTTTGCCGAAATCGTCGATGAACAGTAGCGGAAGCAGGCCGGCCATCAACGCGCCCGCCATCGCCGACATGGTTCGGAAGCTTCCCGCGACCGAGAACAGGTGGACGCGCTCGGATGGCTGGCTGTTCTCAGCCATGAACGCGGCTTCCGACGTATGGTGTAGGTTGTTGAAGAAGGCGACAAACGCCGGGCCAGCCAGAAGGATCGGCTCACTGCGCGTGTGGATCATGATCAGGGCGATGATCGCGCCGACCCCGTCGCCCAGGATGAACGACGCTTTGCGACCGATTCGGTCCGAGACGAATCCCGCTGGCACCGCGGTGACCGCCGTGGCCATGAACCCGATCGTCAACCGCAGACCGACGAACCTGACGTCGAATCCAAGCGCGAGCAGGTAGAGGTTGAAGAGAACCGTGAACGAGCCATGGATCATGTCCATGCCGATCACGTGCAGCACGTACAGGTTCGCGTTGCGGCTGAACTCTCGCGTTCGCGCTACGTAGTCGGCCACGAACACGGAGACCTGATTCAGTGCGTGGCTAGAATCTATGTTTGTCGGCTCCGTCGACATCCGGATCTCCTGGGGCTCCTCACGTGTTCACGGTAGGCTGACCTACATTTCAAGTCAAGTAAACCGTGGTCGATTCGCCCGGTGCACGCGGGTTAAACTCGGCCATTTCCGGAAGTTAATCGCGGCAAAATGGCAAGCGCATTGACCGTTTGTCAGCAACTAGCGCGAAAAAACTTTATACAATTCCCAAAAAGAAGCGCGCAGAACTGCTTTTACAGAATCGAGGCCCGTGCTAGCATTTTCACTGAGCGGACTATGAACACCAATGTATGAGACCGGAAAGTTCTCATACTCTGGCCCGAATTCGACCATGAAATGGGCCGGGGCGTGCAAGCCTCGTCAGGAATGGGGACGGGTCTCGTGACGACCAGGATCAGTGGCGGCGTTCACAAGGGCCGATTGGTCAGGACGCCGAGGTCCGCCGGGTTGCGACCGACGTCGGAGCGTGTCAGAGCGGCAGTCTTCTCGATTATCGGGGCAGGCAGCGTTACGGGGAAAAAGGTGCTCGATCTATATGCAGGAACAGGCGCATTCGGCATCGACGCTCTCAGCAGGGGCGCCTCGTCCGCCGACTTTGTCGAGCACAATCATGTGCTCTGCACCGCGATTCGCGGCCACCTGCGGGAACTCTCGCTGGATTCGATCGGGAAAGTCCATCGATCGAAAGTCCACCGAATGTTGCCCAACATGAAAGGCGCGTTCGACCTGGTGATCGCCGATCCGCCTTATGACTCCGATGAGTTCGACACGGTGTTGGACGAACTCCAACGACCGGGTTTGATTGCCGACAACGGGATTGTCGTCCTCGAATACAGGACGGACGCCGATTCGATCAAAAATGTCGGCGGGTTTCGACGGTTAACCGATCGAACGTACGGCGACACAGCGATAACGATATTGGAAGCTGGAGACGCAAATGCCTAAAGTGGCCTATGTAGGAACGTTTGACCCGGTGCACAACGGTCACGTGGACATCGCGAAGCGCGCGGCAGCCGCCGTCGAGGAAGTTATCGTCGGCGTGTACAAGTCGCCTCCGACCAAGACCCTCATGTTCGGCACCGAGGAGCGCGTCAGGTTCTTCGCGGATTCCGTTCGGGACGTGCCCAACATCCGCGTGATGCCATTCACGGGATTGGCGCCGGACTTCGCCAGGGAAAATGGCGCTGGGTTCATTCTCAGAGGGCTGCGCGCCGGATTTGACTTCGAGCTGGAATTCGAGATGGCATTGATGTGGCGGCACATAGCGCCGGACATCGACGTTATCTGCATCTTGAGTTCGCTCGAATTCCAATTCGTTTACTCAAGCCGGATAAAAGAGGTTGTAGGGCTCGGTTCGGATGTATCCGCGCTGGTGCCCCCGCACGTCAACCAAGCTTTGGCAGAGAAAATGGCGAGCAGGTCCGAGTAGACAGACTTAACTAGCATCAATCAAGGCGAGACAATTCAAAGGAGGAGACAGGGTGGACTTCGAACAAGTAATCCAGGAACTACAGCAACTCCACGGCAGCAGCACCCGCGTACCCGGTTTCAGGAAAAGGTCGATGGTCGACGGCGAAAAGCTCGCCGAGCTCGTGGACGCCCTGAAAGCGGGACTGCCCCACGAGATGATGGAAGCCCAAGAGGTGATCCGCCAGAAGGATTCGATCCTCAACCAGGCGTATCTCGAATCGCAGCGTCTCAAGAGCGATGCCGAAGACGACGTGAGCGCTCACATGCAAGCAGCGCAACAGGAGCACGAGTCCAAGGTCGACGAGTCTGAGATCGTCAGGGCCGCCGAGGTCAGGGCGCAGGAGATTCGCGACGCGGCCATGGTCGAGGCGCAGGACATCGTCCAAGATGCGCAAAAGCGAGCCTACCGCACCATCGCAGACTCCGAGGACATCGCTACGAGTCGACGCGACGGCGCCGACCAATATGCGCGTGAGGTCCTGTTCAGCCTCGAAGAGCAGCTCTCCGAAGTTCTCGGACAGGTACGGCGCGGCATCGACTCGTTGCCTCGCGACGCGGAGTACCACGCGCCCGAGATCGCAGTCCCGGCGTAGCTCGCGAATCCGGTCAATCCGAACACAATAAAAGAACGCCCCCCTTTCCGCGGAGGCGTTCTTTTGCGTTCATGTGCTGAGCCGGTCCGCCGGACCCGACAGATTACGAACCTGGCTTGACCGCCTTGATGTTCATGCTGCGGATGCTTGCGCGCCAGCCGTCGTCGCCGCTGATCGGGGTCTCTGAGAGCACTTCGACCTCTGCGAAGCCAGCGTCTCGCATCTTGCCAAGGTAGGTCTCTTTCTTCTCGGCGCCAGCGAGGCAGGCAACCCAGTTGGAGGTGTCCGCCGCCTGGTCTTCGGGAATGTCGTCGACCAAAACCATGTCGGAGACCATCAGCCGACCGCCGGGCTTGAGAATCCGAAACGCCTCGCGGAACACCGGGTCTTTGTCAGGAGCGAGGTTGATCACGCAGTTGGAGATCAGGATGTCGGCGGTGTTCTCATCCAGAGGCGTGTCTTCCATGTCCGAGAGATGGAACTCGGTGTTGGAGAGCTTCAACCTGCGAGCGTTGGCTCGGGCAAGGTTGATCATGTCTTCGGTCATGTCGATGCCGATGACCCTGCCGGATGGGCCGACGGCCTTCGCGGACAGGAAGCAGTCGATGCCGCCGCCGCTGCCAAAGTCGACGACCGTCTCGCCGGGCTGCATCGAAGCGAGCGCGGTCGGGTTGCCGCAACCGGCGGACGCCGCGAGGGCTTCGGCTGGCAGGTCTTGCGTCTCGGCGGACGTGTACAGCGTCAGCGCTTCTTCGCTGGAAGCCGTCGAGCAGCAGTCCGTGCCGCAACAATCGTCGGAGGACGACGCCTCGCTGGCACTACGAGCAAGCGCTCCATAGCGCTCTTTCACGACACCTTTGATCTGATCGTTCCCTGATTGTGTCATCTATCGGTCCTCCTACTTTATTGACTTCTTTTATCCAACCAGGCGCCGGATTCGATCAAGAATCGGAGCGCCAGCTTTCAACCGCGAACTGGGTCTGCGCGGGCGGGCAACACAGCGATTCTTGCGGCTCGCCGGTGGCCTCGTGCACCGATCGCGCCAAATACGGCAGTATATCGGACCAGACGCCCGCCGCCGCCTTGTGCGCTTCCTTGCCCTTCTCCGTGAGGTGGCAGATCTTCCTGGTTCTTCCGTTCGAGATTTCCTCGAAGCAGTCGATGTACCCGTCCGCCATCAGATCCTTGATGGCAGGGTAAATCATCCCGGGCGTGGGCCTGGACCAGCCTTCGCAACAACCTTGGATCGTATTGGCGATCTCGTAGCCGTGCATAGGGCGTTTCGACAAAGCGTTCAGCAGAAAGTATCGATAGACGCTTTTCTTGATGAGCATCTCCCAGTACGCGCCGTCTCGAAGGTCGGGGGTCGTCTGTAGCGCCATATATTGCGCTCCTATATATTGGTTGCGGATATATTACCAGGCTATATATTGGCCGGTCAAGCGATGATTTTGGGCGAAATGGAGTTGGGGCGACGCGCGCCGCGGCATGTGGTGACACGCGGCGCGCCCGGCCGTTGGCGGTGTTTCGAAGGTTCCTCCGACAAGGGTGTCCCGCCCCGCCCGTCCGTCCGTGAAGGTTCTTTGGGCACTCCACGAGCCTCTACACTCCGAATTTTGGTGGTCCGCTAAAGGGCATACGTTCGCCGTCGGGGTGGTTCGACAGGCTTCCAAGTAACAGCGCCACAATCCGTTTCCCTGCTGGGCCTCAGAAATTTTAGCTGCGGCCTCAGCCTCACTCATGGCGGTTGCCACTCTCGTGTCGAAGCATGAAAACTAGGCTTGGCCCTGAAGGACCAGAGCACCGATCAGGGACGTGTGCTCGGCATTGCGGTGACAAACGACGCAAGTAACGCCGAATAACATGTGTCATTCTGAGGCCGCAGCCGAAGAATCTGGTCGTTGAGACACACCGTTACCCGCAGGACTCCAGAAGTTTCTCCTTCTGCGGAAAGCCCAGCATGGCGAGAAGCGTAGAACACAACTTATATGGTAAACGACCATCAGGCCGACCCTGGTCGCCTTTATTCATACCAATGGCAGAATTTTGGAGCGCCGTCGCTGTCCAATGCGTTGCTTCTCTGCAGGCATAATCCCGATAGGATCGGGACTGACCACGAACGGAGAGAGTTGGTTCCTTGGGCGCGCCCGAGCTAATGGCGGTCTGCGCTGCACTGTTGACGCTCGCACGCTGACTTCAGTCGCGCATGGCCTTGTAGCGTTGCTGGGCTTCGCGGAATAGGTCGACGACCTCTTTTCGTTGGGCGTCCGTGTAGAACCGGCCCTTGGTGTTCACCCACTCGAGGGACCGTTCGATTGCCCAGTCGAACGAGGCGGCGGCTTCGCGTTTGTGCGCGCCGTCTTTACCGACGTTGACGTACACGGGGCTGGTGTGGGCGAACACCGGTTGCGCGAAGCTGTCTCGCGCGTCGCTCGAGAGTCGAGCCGCGACCCATCCGTCGGATTCGGCTGAGGTCTCGAGGGTGAGCTCGCCGGATTTCGAGCCGGCCGGAAACATCTTCGAACCGACAACGCGGCCGTTTGCGATCACTTCCACGTTGTGCACCGGGTAGTGCGAGTCCCATAGAACTTCGACGGTTAGGGGGTTGCCGTCGATCGCGTCGATGACCGATCCCGGCGCTTGGCCGTTGACCGACAGAAACACCGCGGGACCATTCGTGATGAACGTCCGGCCAGCTTTCAGCGCATCGAGCCAGTCCGCGTAATCGAACTCGGCGCCGGTGTTCGCGTAGACGCGATTAGCGGAGCTGATGAACCAGTCCGAGCCAGTCGACGCCGGGAGCCGGAAACCGGCATTGAGCATCCGGTAGTAGATGTCGTACTCGGCGTCGTTCCAGCCAGGATCGAACAGGTTGAATGCGTCCAGCTTACCCAGCGCGGCCGCCACCGGCGCTTCCATCCCCTGCCCGTTGTGGCACCAGATGACGATCCCGCCCTGACGGCGCGCGTCGTCGCACGCGAAGGACAGAGGCGGGTAGTCCGGATCGAACGGATCGACGAGCACGCCTCTGCTCAGCGGGTCGACGACGTTTCTGATGTTCAGCAGCATGATGTGCCCGTAGCCGGGCTTCCACGGCTCGGAATTGTGCCTCGACTCTTCGCCGCTTTGAACGTAGTGGTGCGCGGACGAGAATTCGGTCAGGAATCCGGGCGCGTATTTGTTCGTTGCGTAATCGAGCTCGCGACGCTTTAGGACGCTGACGGCTGTCATCTGCAGGTCTTCGACTCTGGGGTCAAGCTGCAGGCGCTCGTCGGGCCGCGTTTCCTTCTCGTCGTAATGGATGTGCGTGTTGCCGGGGTGCCAGCCATGGCCCGACAGGGTCGCCCAGCGGCGCAGCGCGATCTCGACGGTCCTTACTCCGCGAGCCGGCATCTGCACCGGGACCACTGCTGGCTCGTACTCGGTGCCGCGCTCGACGGTGATCTGCAGCCGGCCCCGGCCCGTCTCGAGGTCGAACGTCCCATCCGAATAGAAAAACGGCGCGCCCGGACCCACTTTCAAGATCGCGTCGTCCGGATGGACGAACGGCCCCGCGGGAGAAAGAACCTGCACTCGACATTCGACTTTGACGCCGGTATCCGCGTCGACCACCACACCGACTAACTTTGCCATCAACAACCCCTTTCCGCCCACTCGGGCTCCATTCAGAATCGCGCACGCCTCAAGAAATCCATCGACCCGACTCGGGGAAGACCGCGAGGTGTTCGCGTCGCCAATTCGTCTGCTTTTGTTCGTCGCAATGTACCAACTTCCCGGCGACACGCACGATCAGGCACGACTCGTTGATCGCCTCCCTGTGGCGTACACATTGCCTACATTGGTGCTGGCACCAACCCGTTTACCGTGACCGCGCGGGTTTGTCAGTCGAACCCCTGTAATAACTTAAGTCTATGAAAACAAATCGTTAACGATCTCCGGATCAATCTACTGCGATGGAGACATGACGTGCCTGGTGGAGGCGACTCGGAAATCGGACCAAACCGTCAACATTAGGGAGGGGAGGAGCGTCGTCATGGCGATGTCAACCGCAAAAGACACACTTCGACTTCTGGCAGTCTACAGGGAAACCGGTGACGAGTCAGCGAAAGCGACACTCGTTCACAACTACGAACCCCTGGTTCGCAGCCTCTGCAGGAAGTTCGCTTCTTCGAGAGAGCCGCAAGAAAACCTGTTCCAAGTTGGGATGATCGGTCTCCTCAACGCCGTAGAGAAATTCGACCCTGAGCGCGGTTGCAGTTTCTCGTCTCTGGCAATTCCGGAGATCATGGGCGCCATTTTGAACTACCTGCGCGATCATGGCAACCTGCTCTAGATACCTCGCGGGCTGCGACGCAACAAGCTGGCGATGGACAAAGCGTCCGAAGCCATGGCGTCCACGTTGGGCCGCTGGCCCACCATGGATGAGGTTGCCGAGTACTGCGAACTCACCACCCAAGAGATCAGCGATGCAGCAAGGCTCAGCCGTATCGGCGACCCAAGGTCGCTCGACGAGAGCTTCGAGTCCCATGAGTCTGACGACGGCTCGTCGCTGTCCGACTACGTGGGATACGAGGACGAAGGATTCAACGTTTCGTTAGACCGCTTGACCCTCGCCACCGCTTTCGACACTTTGCTCGAACGCGAGAAGACGATCCTGAGGCTTCGCTATTACAGCTCGCTGTCTCAGCGACAAACGGCCGAGATCGTCAGCATCTCTCAGATGCACGTTTCCAGGTTGGAGCGAGCAGCGCTCAACAAGCTCCGACTCGTCCTTCAGCACAACCCGAACCGCGTGCCGTTGCCGGACCGGATCAGCGCTGTTGCCAAGAACAAGATGCTCTCCGCGGCGTCTTAGCCCGAACGAGGTCCCAATTTCGCGAATGTTTCGGTCTTCCTTGACCGTGTGACCTGACGCGTGTACGTTAGCCGAACCGGCGCGTGCACCGCGGCGAATCACAACAGAGGGCGAACGTTGCGATGAAGATCACCGATCTTAAAGTCTGGGTCACCAAACCCGAAGCCAACGGCCGCTCGTTCGTTTTTCTCCGGATAGACACCGACGAAGGCATATCCGGCATCGGCGAAGCTACGTCGTCCGGGGGCGGCGGCAGCATCGTCGTCGGGAACATGGCCCGCTTTCTGCGCGACTCCACCGTCACCACCGACTTTCGGACATCGCTGATCGGCCAGGACCCTGAAAACATCGACAGGATTTGGCACGAGTTGTATCGACGGTTCACCGGAGGCGGCGGTTCCGGCGGATTCGTCACCACCCTGCTGAGCGGCATCGACATCGCCTTGTGGGACATCAAAGGCAAGGTGATGGGCCGGCCGATCTACGAGCTTTTCGCTGGACCGATCTGGGACAACATCCCCTTGTATACGCACGTCGCCCCGGGAGATCCTGACAAGGCCGCCGCGCAGGCTCGGTCGCTAGCGGCTGAAGGCTACACGGCGCTCAAGACCGACCCGTTTTCGCCCGAAATGGGCAAGCACCACCGGCGATACATGCGAGGCGCCATCTCGGCAGCCGGCGCCGCTCTTGGCATCGACACGATCGCGGCGATGCGCGAGGCCGTCGGCCCCGACGTCGAGATACTGATCGACGCCCACGGCAACTTCAACGTTCCCACCGCTATCAACCTCGCCCATCGACTCGAGCCCTACGACATCGGGTGGTTCGAAGAGCCGGTCCAGCCCAACTCAAACGAGGCGCTACGGCACGTCAAGGAGTCGGTCAACGTGCCGATATGTGTCGGCGAGCGGCTGTACCACCGGTGGGATTTCGTGCCTATACTCAAAGACAGGTTGGCCGAGTACTTGATGCCGGACATCCTGTGGTGTGGTGGCATCAGCGAGATGCGCAAGATCGCGAACCTAGCCGAGTCGTTCTACATCCCCGTGTCGCCACACGACGCGTCCGGGCCGATCAACATCCTGGCGGGGGCACATACGATGATGGCTGTGCCGAACTTCTACATGGTCGAGTTCAACCACGCCGCGCTGAACCTACACGACGCCTTCATCTCGCCCAAGCTCGACATTCGCAACGGCGTCCTCCATCTGCCAGAGACGCCGGGCATCGGCACCGAACTCAACGTCGACTACATCGAGGCTCACCTCGACCCCGACTGGGAGTAGCGCAGCAACCACGCGTCACCTTCGGCCGCTGCCCAGCTGTCAGCTCTCCAATGCCTGGTGGAACGCGTCGACGATCTGGTCGTTGGTCTGTCGGAGCAGCGTGACGTTGATCGTCAGGTGACGTTGGCCGTTGTCGTCGGGGGCGGTTGTCACGAAGACCCAGTGGCGTCGCAGGTTCTCTTCGAGCTTCGTCGCGTCGACGGCGTCATTGAGCGTGAGCGGGAACAGGTTGGATCCGTGCTCGTATCGTCCAACGTCAAGGCCGTCGAGTTCGTTCAACGACTCGAATAACTCCGCGCCCTTGGCCATCGCCTTGGCGAAGTTCGCTTCGAAGCCGTCGATGCCGTCCAGCGCCAGGGCCGCCGCGTGCGCCGATGAAGAGAGCCCGCCGCCGAACATTCGCCGCAGGTGGTACTGGCCTTCGCAAAACTGCCGTGTGCCCGCCAGGATCGCCCCGAACGGCGCGCCGAAGTACTTGTAGAGCGAGACGTAGACGGTGTCGAACAGCGCCGAATACTCGCTCGATGAGATTCCTGTGGCAGCGGACATCATAAACAGCCGAGCGCCGTCCAGGTGGGTCCCAATGCCGCGGTTTTGGCAGTATTCGGTCATCGCCTTCATGTCATCGAACGTAGCGATTTGACCGCCCATCCGGCGAACGGGGCTTTCGATCATCATCGCTCCGACGGGGTTCGCCACCCTGCCCGACTCGGACCGCTCGACCGCAGCCCGCAACTCGTCCAACGTGAAGCAGGTCCGACCGGGCGCCAACGGGACCATGTGGATGCCGCTAAGCTGCTGCACGCAGTCTCCGGTGTCGTTGTACAGGTGGCTTGGTTCCTGGACGATCGCCCTCGGCTTGCCGTCGCAGAGCTGACGCAACGCCAGGTGGTTGGCGAGCGTACCGGTGGGCATGAACACGGCGGCCTCTTTGCCAAGTATTCCGGCCACGCGCCGTTCGAGCTCGCCGACGACTCCGCCCAGCGTGTACGTGTCGGCTTCGATTCCACGCTTCTGCTGGATCGCCGACAGCGCGGCCAGCGTCGTATCCGGCGATTTCGGGGCGCCGTCGCCGGAGAAGACGACCGAGTTTTCCGAATCGACGGGCTTGCGATTCGTTTCCGTCCCTGAAGTTTCCGGCGCGATATTGGCGTCTGCTACAGCCATTTCATTCCCTTTCTTGCGTGTGTGTCCAGCGTCGTTGCCAGATGGGACCGATCATATGCATCGACCTCGTGAGTGTCAACGCCGTTCAATCTGACGACACTTTCCTTTCACGTATTTGTCAGTGGCTGGACTTCACACTGGCGGCTTTCACACCAGGCACAATTTGGAACCGGTCCGGTTACATAAGAGTCCGGGCATGAACAACCGGCTGGATGCCGATGCAAACGCCACGGATGACCCGTTTGTAACCCGGCGACTGACGATCAACCGAATCAACAGCAATCAACCCGGGCGAGTGGAGCTTGACTGAGCTTCGAATTGTCTTCGAAGAGTGCAAAATGAAGGTGGTGAATCTAATAAGGGAGCGCTTAGGGGTCCATCTCACGCTAATGTTCGTGGCGGCGGCCGTATTACCAGCGGTAATCGTTGGCGTGCTCAGCTTCCAGAGGGCGAGCGACAGCTTGGAAGATCTGGCTGTTTCCCAAGTACAACAAGAAGCAACGCTGACAACCCAGGATCTGACAACATTCCTGGGCCAATTCTCGAGCGACCTACTGGCGATGAGCAACACCCCTCCTGTACAAGCCATTATTCGAGCCCGCGACAACAACGGGATCGACCCGGCTCAGAACGATCCGTACGAGGTTTGGGTCAACCGACTAACCCAGATTTTCAAGGCCAACGCACAGACGAAGGGATTCTACCAGCAGGTGCGCTACCTCAATGAGGACGGCGACGAGATGGTGCGCGTCGACTTCAAGAGCGGTCAAATCGACATCGTATCCGGAACCGACCGATTGCAGAACAAGGCAACCGCAAGCTACTTCACGTCGACCAAAGGCTTAGACACCGGCGAGGTTTCCATCTCCGCGCTGAACCTGAACAAAGAGAACGGACGAATCGAGGTGCCTCACGTGCCGGTAATCCGGTTTAGCACCCCGATTATCGACCCTGCCGACAGGTTCCCCGGCGCGGTTATCTCCAACGTTTATGCGGACAGCTTTGTCAGCCGTTTGAACGTCGACTCGGGCCATGTATACCTGGCCAACAAGGACGGTTCGTACATCCGCAACCCTGACCCGGCCAAGACGTTCGGCGCTGAGACAGGTAACTCGTTCGACATCGACACCGACTTCGGCCGGAGCCACGACGCGCTGGCTGCATCCGGAGGAACAGCATTCGCGGACGTTGACGGCGAACTCGGAGAAGTCGTCGCGATGCAGGTCGTTTCGTTCGACCCGCGCCTAGCCGACCGCCATTGGCTGCTCGTCCGGACGATACCGGAAAGCGCGGTTCTTGAGCCCGTCAACTCGCTGCGAACTCTATTGCTGGCCGTTGGCGCGGGAATCGCCGTCTTGGCCGTACTGGCTGCTCTGTGGATGTCGCGACAGATCACGGCGCCTCTGGCCAAGATGGGCGAGGTAGCCGCCGATTTGGCGAAGCGCGTTCTGCCTAATTTCGTCGACGTCACGCAGGCCGTCGCATCCGGCGACCTCACCAAGACGTCAAATATCTCCGTCGACCGAATCGACATCGCCTCCCGCAACGAGCTCGGACAAATGGCCGGATCGTTCAACGAGATGGGCGAGCAGCTCGAAGCAGGCGGAAACAGCTTGAACAAGATGGTTGAAGGCCTTCGCACGCTGGTCGGCCAGATGGCGAGACGGCCAATTCACTGTCGGCCGCCTCCACTCAGCTTTCAGATGCAGCGGAGCAGGCAGGCGGCGCCACATCCGGCATCGCTTCGTCCACGCAGCAGTTGTCGTCCGGCGCCCTGGAGCAGGTCGGCAGCATCGATCAGACACGCACGGCCATGCATGATCTCGGCGTCTCCATCGACCAGATCTCGAAGGGATCCGAGGACCAAGCGGCTGCCATAGAGCAGGCTTTCGCAATCGTAAACCAGGTTTCGACGGCGATCTCAGAGGTCGCATCCACCGCACAGGGCGCGACACAAGGTTCTGAAGAAGCTTCCGAGGCGGCCAACAACGGAGCCGCAATGGTCGATCAGACGATCCAGGGCATGGAGCGTATCTCGACAGCGGTCGACGCGGCATCGCAACAGATCGCATAACTCGGCACGCAGTCCGAGGAGATCGGTAAGATCGTCGCGGTCATCGATGACATCGCCGCTCAGACCAACCTCCTGGCGCTCAACGCGGCAATCGAGGCGGCACGAGCCGGCGAGCAAGGTCGCG
>Ga0187833_10002615_pt1 | contig 19085 bp, 18 predicted proteins | sample ETNtaG_37_FD_167968 | JGI IMG/M metagenome (GOLD analysis project Ga0187833, IMG submission 167968) | Marine microbial and viral communities from oxygen minimum zone, Eastern Pacific Ocean - ETNP2014_SV_400_PacBio MetaG (Illumina Assembly) | ecosystem: Environmental > Aquatic > Marine > Hypoxic...
AGTTTTTCGTCTCCTGCTTGTTCTTGCTCCAATGCTTCACCTTGATCTTTTTGTAGTAGTTCTTCTTGGGGTGTTTCTATTGGTACGCATGCACATAAACTCAGTAGGCTGGCGAAGAACACAAGGTGTTTCATGCTATGACTGTAGCGGATTTCTTTATTGGCAGATAGCTCCATCGCTAGTTCCTACACATGCACTTGGACAGAAGAGAAATCTTGCTTTGCCCGAAGTTTCGTAGCAACGCAATACTTGTGGTTGGCTACAATCACAGGTGGGACTTTTTAACTCCGTACATTTACCACTTTCGCTGCAGTAGGTCGTAGGCAATGGGCAATCGCTATTTAGATTACAGCGAGGAAGGCGCTGTAAAGGAGCTGGCATTTGCCTCACTTGTGGATTAGGACCGTTGATAACCACAGTAGTTGCTTGAGTAGGGCCAAATGACTCTCCAAGCATTAGCATGGCTACAATTGCCCCAAAGAACCCTATAGGGAGCAGCACTCTTATGGTGGATTGTTTGAGCATATGAGACAAGTATATCGTATACTACTTGCATGCAGCGAGTAGATATTCTTGGCGTACCCATAGACCCTGTTACGCAGGATGAGGCAGTGATGCGTATATCGCAAATGCTTAACGATGGCGGGAAGCATCATGTGATGACACCGAATAATGAAATGCTCGTTCTCGCGCAGAAAAATTCTACATTTAAGTCTCTTCTTCAGTCATCAGAATTAAATCTTCCAGATTCTACTGGTTTGCTTTGGGCTGCCGCGCGTACAGGGCAACATCTTCCAGAACGTGTGACGGGAGTGGATACGGTGAAGAGAATATTATTCTCATGCAGCTCTGAGACTCCAGTATTTTTCTTAGGAGGAAGAAAGGGGGTGGGGCGTAGGGCGTTGGGAAAAATGCAAAAGGAGAATCCTAATCTTGTTGGGGATTCTTTTGAAGGATCACCATCAAAAGAGGATGAGGCGAAGATCATCAAAAGAATAAATGATAGCGGTGCTCATCTTCTTCTTGTTGCATACGGAGCACCTGCACAAGACATGTGGATCAATCAGCATTTGTTAAATCTTACATCAGTAAAAGTTGCTATAGGTATTGGTGGAACGTTTGATTTTTTGTCGGGTTCTATCAAGCGCGCACCCAAGTGGATGCAAAGATCTGGAATAGAGTGGATGTGGCGACTGATGATACAGCCATCACGTATTGGAAGAATCTATGTGGCAGTTATTCGGTTTCCACTTCTGGTTCTTCGTGGGTAGGTTTGGCATGTAGCTTTTCGATATGGGAGACGTACCATTCGTTTTTTCCTTTTTTGAGAATGATAAACTTTGGTCCATCTTTGCTTTCTGCCATGTAGTGTCTTTCGTTCTCTTCTTCTTTTAGAACTTCGATAGACTGGAGGCCTTCATCAGGAAGTAAAACATAGATAGCAATGTCTGGCTTTTCGGTAAGTGCTGCACCAAGGTTTACAGTAGCTCTTCCTATTCCTGCAGCTACTCCTACTACGAGAAGACTTCCAATAAGACCCCATCCAACAGTGTGGAGAAAGCGGCCTCGGGATATGCGGTGGATTTCCATCAGGTATGAAGTGTATCAAAGAAGGCTGGTTGGTGATACTGTACGTGCATGAAGAAAGTCTGTCTTATCATCATCGATGGATTTGGTGTTGCAGAGCCAGGGCCAGGGAATGCGCGGTCTCAGGCGAATTTACCGTTTATTGATCAAATGGAGAAGAGTGTTCCAAATTGCTTAATGGATGCCGCTGGAAATGCAGTGGGACTTCCTGAAGGGCAACAAGGTGCTTCCGAACCGGGACACATGACAATGGGGGCAGGGCGAACGATATGGATGCCACTCGAAATGATTAATCGTGCAGTAGAATCTGGAGATTTTTACAAGAATGCTGTGTTGCGAGATGCGTGTGAACGTGCGAAGAGCAATGGCACGACTTTGCATTTAATTGGATTGTATTCGACAGGAGGAGTGCATAGTCATGCGGATCATTGGCATGCGATGTTGAAGCTCGCAAAAGAAGTAGGGGTGTCTAAAGTCATGCTTCATCTTTCTGGTGACGGAAGAGATATGCCAGAGAGAAATTTCTGTACAGAGTTTGATTTGTTGCAAAAGGAAATCGATACACACAAGCTTGGTAACATAGCATCGCTTGTTGGTCGTTATTATTCCATGGACAGAGACAGACGTTATGAGCGCACGCAAGTCGCTTACGATTTGTATGTACACGGAAAAGGCGAAGACGTAGGAGATATTCGTGAAGGACTTACGGAGTGGTATGACAAAGCAGACGATAGTATTAATACCGATCAGTATGTCACTCCACTAAAAAATCCTGCTTTTCAATCTATCGCCCCCGAAGACACAGTTGTTTGCATAAACTTTCGTATCGATCGCATGATTCAAATTGTGACAGCACTTGAAGCAGAGGACTTCAAAGATTTCCCACGACCTGTACGTATTAAAGATGTGGTTTGCATGGGTCCGTATACAGATCACTTGCCCGTAGCATTTCCAGCTGATGATACACCGAATACTCTTGGACAGATTGTGTCTGATGCAGGGCTTAAACAAGTGCGCATGACAGAGACGGATAAATTTTCTCATGTGACATTTTTCTTCAACTCACAACGCATAGATCCATTCCCTGGCGAAGATCGTATCATGGTGAAGTCTCCAGATGTGGCAAACTTCTGCGATGCACCAGAGATGAGTTCGGAAGAACTTACACAGAAGGTTATCGACGAAGCATCAAAAGAAAAATACTCACTGATGGTGGTAAACTTTCCGAATCCAGATTTGTGCGGACATGGTGGAGAAATAGATGGAGTAATAAAAGCATGTGAGACTGTTGATAAATCTCTCTCTATATTGCTCCCTAAACTTGAGGAGCTTGGTTACGACTGGATAGTGACTTCCGATCACGGTAATGCAGAAGAAATGTATTACCCAGGAACAGATACACTCTGTGTAAGCCATACAAAAAATCAGATTCAGACATTTGTGAAATCGGATGCTATCTCTCAGTCAGATCTTGATCAAATGTCAGGACTTAAGGATATAGCGCTGATAGCCTTAAAAGCATTAGGGTTGGATGCTCCCAAGGAGATGCAGTAATTTCTGGCTTGAAGCCTAAGAAGTCGCTAATCTATTGCCGTTATGAACGAGATCACCTACAGATCCGAAGGCTTTTACGACGAGGTTGCTGCAAGCGATCAGCAGTATGTACACCTTATTCTTATTGCAACTAAGCCAGATATCATCAAGCAAATTCCTCTGTATAAAGAATTACAGAATAGAGGTCATTTGGTTTTATTGGGTCACACCGGTCAGCATTATGATGAAAATCTTTCTGGAGGGATGTTAAAGGAATTCGGAGTAGAGCCAGATTTCAACTTGAATGTTCGAGGAGCTGCTCACGAAGTTGTCTCGCAAATTATTGGTCGCCTTGGACATGTTATTGGAGAGTTAAAAGAGCGCGGAAAGATTGTTGTTCCTTATGTTCATGGAGACACAACAACGTGTATGGCTGCAGCGAATGCAGGATACTGTCATCGGTTTGGATCTGTGCATGTCGAAGCAGGTATTCGCACACTTACACCAAAGTTCGCAGAATTCGGTTTATCAGATGATGGATTTGATTGTGCAGCGTGGAGAGCGTTTCAAATGGATAGAAATAACTGGGAACGTGGGTCACAAGAACCTTTCCCAGAACAGTTTAATACACGATGTGCAGAAGCTGCGACAGGTATTCATTTAGCTCCGGTAGAATTGGACCGTGAGTTTATGTTGGGAGAAGGATTCTGTGATGATCGTATCTTTGTTGTTGGAAACTCTGTTGCAGATGCAACACATGATGCATTACAGCGTGCAGAAAGTTCTACTGTGTTCGAGCGTCATCCAGAACTTGCCGATGGAGACTTCGTTCGTTTTTGTATTCACCGTGGAGAAAACTGCATGAACGAAAAAAGATTTCGTGCGATCTACGATGCTATGAAGATGATGATAGAAGATGGTCGTAAGGTTTTACTTATCTCCCTCTTTAAAACAGAATCTGCACTCGAAAACTTCGGACTAAAGAAAGAGGTAGAGCAGATGGCAAAAGATCATGACAATTTTGTGTACTCTCCTGTGTGGGCTGAGTATGTAGATGTTATAGCTGCGATGAACAAGGCTGCTGTGTGTGCTACAGACTCTGGAAGTATGCAAGAAGAGATGAATGTAATGGGTGTTCCGTGTGTCACACTTCGTTTTGGTTCCGATCGATCTGAATCTGCAATCAACGGAGGTAATCTTATTGCCCCTCCTATCGATGCCAATCTTATTAAAAGCATTGTGGAATATGCATGGGATAATCAAGAGATGAGAGATGCTCCAAAGATCTACGGTGAGAATGTCAGCAGCAAATGTATTGATGCTGTAGAAGAAGTGCTGGAGAATGGTGAGCCCTTTAGGGCAGAGGAAGAGAGAATAGGATTGTAGGAGATAGGGCGTTTGGAGTAGGGTGTAGGGGATGCAACGCATTCGCGAATTATTAACGATCATCTTGCTGGGACTCCTTCCGTTCCATGCCTTATTAGTAACAATAGGTACAAAGATGATGCTTGGCCCAGGGCAGGCTCCTATGCCTATGCTTGCGCTTTGGAAAGAAGTTGTACTCGGTATTATTTTGCTGATCGCCTGTATTGAAATAGTTGTCAGTTGTCAGTTGTCAGTTGCCAGAAAAACTCCGAGAACCGAGAACCGCCAACCAAGAACTGATCTTATCGATTGGTTGATTGTTAGCTTGATCGCTCTTTCGGTGGTTGTCACGGCTTCGACTCATGGGGATTGGAGGTTGTATCTTATTGGATTTAAGTACGACTTCGTTCCGCTTGTAGCTTTTGTTGCTTTGCGGCGAGTTGCTTGGTCTGATTTGTTCATCGAGCGAGTATACAAAGTGCTTCTAGCAGTTGCAGTTGCAGTTGCTGTCTTTGGGATGATTGCGATGCATATTTCTCAGGAGTTCTTTCTGTGGCTTGGGTACAGTGATTTACATTCTCTCTACAATCCTGATTCTCCTCTGGCTGCATTCCAGCAGATTGGTGGTTCGAGTATTCGTAGGATGCAATCGACAATGAGTGGGCCGAATCAGTTAGGTTTGTGGTTGCTATTGCCGTTCAGCATTGTTCTTACATGCAAGAAGGGGGTTGGTAGCTGGGGGTTGGTAGCTGGGGTATTTGTTTTGGTGGCGATGTTTATGTCTCTATCAAGATCAGCGTTACTCGCAGCAGGTGTTATCGTTGTGGTGTTGCTTTGGAAGCAGTTTCCTCGTAAAAGATTTTTTCAGTTTGCAGGCACATTGTTTTGTATGTCATTTGTATTGCTTTTTGCAATACAAGCTTTTGTTCCGTCCGTTGTTTCTCGTAGTGCATCAACAAAAGATCATATCAGTAGACCGATAGAAGCTCTGCAAACGATTATAAAAAATCCACTGGGATTGGGGCTCGGTACTGCAGGTCCTGCAAGTAATCGCACCAGTGATACATGTGTGCATTTAGAAGAAGGAAGTGATCCTTTGTGGGCGCAGACACATCCTAACTTGTGTGTGTTTGTGGGCGGTACTCAGGTTCAGCCTGTAGACGGTGCATGTTCCTGTCCACTACTTCCTGAAAACTGGTATCTCCAAATGGGAGTAGAGATGGGAGTATTAGGTTTTGTATTGTTTGTGATGCTGACTATTCTTATTCTTAGGAAACTACCGAAAGGCAGCCCGGTATTCTTAGCGTTCCTTGGAGTTTCTATAGCAGCACTGTTCTTACATGCATGGGAGGATGCTACAGTGGCGTATACAGTGTGGATATTATTGGGATTATTTATTCCTCCTCCAAGGTAGCCAAGATTTCTTCTTTGGTTTCCCTCCTTTTTTATCTGCAGCTATTGTAGCAGCGATACTTTTTTCAAGCTTTTTCCTCGATAGCTCCTGTAGGGCTTCTCTTTTTTCTTGATCTCCTCCCGTTAGTGCTCGAACACTCTTGGCAGCAGCAGTTGAACTATCACTTGCTTTTGACTTATGTTCTTCTAGTAGAACTTCTCCGGAACTTGTTTCAGATGGAGTAACAGCGGGCTTTTCATTAAGAATGGCTAATGCTGCATCATCATCGAGTTCTGGTAGTGGTTGGGTATCCGAGGTAGCAGTAGCAGAGGCTGGTTTCCTCTTCCTCTTTCTACTCTTCTTTTTCTGTGTTGGTGCTGGCTGCTCAAGTAGTGCAAGTGCACATGCCAGAGATTCACTGTAACGCTTAAGACATGAAGCAACTTCTTTATCTTCAGTAATGGGGACTGTTACCGATTGCCTGTTTTTCTCGGTATCTATTTTTGCTTTTATACCTGATAGCTTTGATGCAGCGATTGTTTCACGTGATGATTTTTTGCATATCCCAAGCAATGCATCGCGTGTAGTTTTTATTTCCGCTGCAATGCTTCCGGCTTGCTCCTGTATATCTAAGAGGCTTTTTACAGTAGTGCTTATATCTCCAGAATACTGCCCCTTCACTCGTCGACACCAATCGAGCAATTCATTTTTATCTCTTGTACCAGCAGGGAAAGCGGAGAGTAGCTTTGAAATCATAGTATATTGTTTTACTCCTATTCGAGTTTCCTTGTCAAGAACTCGCCTTTGCCTAGCCAAACCATTACACTCTTTCTATGGATCACAATAAGTCCATTGTTGTACTAGATTTCGGAGGACAGTATGCGCACCTCATAGCTCGTAGAGTGCGTCAGTGTGGTGTATACAGTGAAATCAAAGATGCAGATACGTCTGCTCAGGAGTTAAAAAATGCTGCTGGAATTATTCTTTCTGGAGGACCGCAAAGTGTCTATGATTCAAAAAGCCCACAAGGGGATACTGCGATATTCGACCTTGATATTCCTGTGCTCGGAATCTGTTATGGACTTCAGTGGATGGCGAAGGCACTTGGAGGGGAAGTAAAGCAGGGGGAGGTGAAGGAATATGGTAAGGCGAATTTGAAAGTGGAAAGTGGAAAGTGGAAAGTGATCGAGGGTATTCCAGATAAGATGCAGGTGTGGATGAGTCATGGAGATGAGGTTACAGGACTACCAGAAGGGTTTGAGCAAATCGGAACGTCGGAAGATTGTACAAATGCGTTTATCGCTAATACATCAAGCAATGTATACGGGGTACAGTTTCATCCTGAGGTGGTACATACAGATAATGGTCAGACACTTATCGAAAATTTTGTGAAGATGTGTGATGTTGCTCCTTGGAGCATCAAAAGTTATATAGACCACGTGGGAGATAGCCTGAAAAAAGAAGTGGGGGATCGCAAAGTATTTATGTTGGTCTCTGGTGGCGTAGACAGCACGGTTGCATTTGTTTTGCTGAATCAAGTACTTGGAGAAGATCGTGTCCAAGGGTTGTACGTCGATACAGGAATGATGCGTAAAGATGAGACGAAGCAGATTGATGCTGCATTTACAAAGTTGGGTATCAAAAATCTACGGATGGAAGATGCATCAGAGTATTTTATTATGAAGCTAAAAGAAGTCTACGAACCAGAAGGTAAGCGTTGGATAATTGGAGATGCATTTTTATCTGTGCAGAAACGTGTGAGTGAAGAGATGAATTTGAAGATGGAAGATGGATGGATGCTCGGACAGGGAACAATCTATCCAGATACTATCGAGACTGGAGAGACAAAGAACGCAGATAAAATTAAGACGCATCACAATCGTATTCCAGAAATTCAAAAGATGATGGACGAAGGGTTTGTCGTAGAGCCACTGCGCGAACTCTATAAAGATGAAGTGCGTGCTCTTGGAGAAGAGCTAGGACTTCCACATGATCTTGTATGGAGGCATCCGTTTCCGGGGCCTGGGCTTGGTGTAAGGATTTTGTGTGCAAAAGAAGAAGTGCGAAGTGCGAAGTGCGAAGTGCGAAGTGATGTGGTTCATGCAGCATTACCAATCAAATCGGTAGGTGTTCAGGGTGATGGTAGAAGTTATAAACATGCGGTTGCGCTTTTTAACGATCAGAAATTTGCGAACGAGGAGTGTTGGGATCTTGCGACATCGATTCCGAACGAATCTGCAGACTTTAACCGAGTACTGATGTGTACGTCACATGAGTCTCCGCCAGAGTTTGTGTTTTCTCCAGGGTATGTAACAGAGGATCGTGCAGAAGTATTACGAGAGGCAGATGCCATCGTGCACGATGAGATGGTGAAGGCAGGGCTTTACGAATCTATCTGGCAGTTTCCTGTGGTCCTTCTTCCATTTGGAACATCCGAAGGTGGCCTCTCCATTGTTCTTAGACCTGTCGAAAGCCAAGAGGCGATGACAGCGAATGCAGTCGATCTTCCGCAGAATGTTGTTTCTAATATGACGCAGCAGTTGCTAGCTCTTGCTGGGGTTGATGTTGTGTTTCAGGATCTGACCCATAAACCACCGGGGACAATTGAGTGGGAGTAGAAAAGTGGATAGTGGATAGAGGAAAAAGGATAAAGAAAATAAGAAACCACAGGATGTGCAATCTATTTTTATTGAGATCATGAGTAGAAGGAAAGATTCTAGCAATCGGGCTGAACACTCTTTATTGAACAAATTATTTGTTCAATAAGTAGTCAAGATCAAGTGTGTAACACTAGGTCTTCTTACTCGTTTATATGATAGACTTAGGCATCTTTATGGACACTCCCGATATTGATATTCAACAAAAGGTTCTTCCAGAGTACGTACGCCGTGCTCAGGAGGGTTGTACAGAGTCTTTCAGCAAGATTTACGATATGTATTTCTTACAGGTATATCGCTATACCTCATTTCGTGTACCTAATGAGGTGGCAGAAGATCTAGTAGCTGACATCTTTGTGAAAGCATGGGAGAAGCTACATACCTACAAAGAACGCAAGAATGTGCCGTTTGCTGCTTGGCTATTTCGTATTGCACGTCACAAGGTGATTGATTCATATAGGACACATCGTGGATTTGAGGAGATTCCTGAGGAATTAGCTGATAGCGACATCTTTAATAGAGCAGATACGAAGGTGGGGCGTGATGAGATGCTTAAATTAGTGAATGCTTCTATGGAGCATTTGCCTGCTAGGTATAAAGAAGTGTTGCTGCTCTCATATATGGCAGATCTTCCTCATAGTGAAATTGCCCGTGTATTGCATATAACAGAAGGTGCTGTGCGTATCTTGAAGCACAGAGCACTAAAGAAATTAGAAGTTCTCCTCCCAGAAAATATCAAAGAATATCGTGCTGTTTATGCAGTTTAATGTGTAACAGAAGCCATTTCCTCTCGTTATAACCCAAGCATGACTCCAGAAAAGTTCCTCAAAGGCATCCAGAAAGATATTCGCCCTAGTGCGAATCTGAAAGCCAAAATCAAACAATCTATGCAGTCGCGCATAGCAACGGATAGCCCTCTCTTTGCAGAACTTAAATCTGCAGCTTCTCCTAAAAAGGCACTACAGAAAACTGTTTGGAGTCGTATTTCATCACAGATAGAACTTCCTCAGGCTGATGCGTTTACACGTATCAAAATTGCCTTCCAGCCATCGATAGAACTTAAGGAGCAAATCAAGGCACGCGTTCTTGCAAGCCTAGAACCTGTACAGCAGATTGCTTACTGGCCACTCACTGCTAAGTGGACTGCTGCTTTTGCACTCTTTGGAATCTTGGTTCGCATAAGTCCGATGCTATTTATAGCTTCTCCAACTGTTGCAGAAACTCAGGCATTACTTATTCCTACTCGTGGTGAAGTATCCGTATCTATTGGTGGAATGTGGCAGAAAGTAGAAAGGGAAATTGTTTTGGAGCCTGGCATGAAATTACGTACACATGATGGAGAGGCAAGTATTGTATTGCATGATGATGGTGTTATTCGTTTGGATAGTAAAACAACAGTTGAGCTTCAGGATCTTGCAGACAGGTTAGAGCCTGCATCAGAAATATTCCCAACACTCACACTCTTTACAGGTCAGTTGTGGGTACAGGGTCTTGTGCCACCACAGCTACGTGGTATTACTGTTGCAACAAGCCATGGTCATGTAACTGTAAACGAAGGAAGTGTTTCTATCGCAGAAGATGATTTTGTTGATGTAGACGTATACGATCGCCTTGCTACTGTTCAGAAAAATGGAGAACAGGTATACCTTGCATCTGGCGAACGTACACGACTCTTCGAAGACAATGTTCTTTTGGTGAAGAAGGTTCCTGCAAAGTGGTATCAGTACAGTTGGGCAGATCAAAACCTTATGCGTGATGCTGTGCATCGCCACGACATAGCGCAGATGCAACACGAACGTCGCATTGCACAGGCAGGTATTTTACCTACTTCACGGTTCTACGCTGTGAAGCGATTCGCAGAGCTTATGGATGTTTGGCTTACGTTTGATCAAGAAGCTCGTGTAGAAAAACAGTTACAAGTAGCAGAAACCAGACTCAATGAGGCTGCTGCACTTATCTACAACGGTGATGAAGCAGACGTGGTACTTGGAGAATATCGTGAGACGTTGCAGGCCATTGCTGGTGGTGAGCATAATGGAAGTCTTGCAGAGTTCTTGGTACAACGTGCTATTGCAGGGAGTACAGCTCAGATGACTGCAGCACTTCCAGGTGATGAGTCCTACGCCATTAAAAAGATGGTATTGGAAACAAGTGCAGAGCTTGCTGATGGATCTAATTTGCAAGAGAATGCACAGGGAACACTACTTATTGATGGCCTTGCAGCCATGATGCGTTCTGCTGACGAAGGTCGTATTGATATGGTGCAATCTGTTTGGTCCGATCTACATCCATACTTGCTGACACTAGAAGATGAAAACTTGTCACTTGATCCTGCTATGTACAAAGAGGCAAAGATGCTTTTGACGTTCCTTGCTTCTTCTTTGCATGTAGCAAGAAAGCGAGGTGCATCTATAGATCCAGAGCTTCTCGACGATATAGCAATGTATCTACCAGCACCAAAGGATACTTCGGTAGTATCTCTATCAGAAGAAGAGGTAATGCATATTGTTATGACTATCAGAGAAAAGATCTTTGTGTACGATATGACAAAGTCTCGTATCAATCAGTTTATTGCTGACATCAAAGCATTGGATGGTCACCCAGACCAAGGTCGTATCCTTCGTAGACTTGCCGTTGCTCTCCCCGATGGTCCAGAGAATTTCCCTCAGAGGGTATACAAAGAGATTGTGAAGCTTCGTTGGGAGAATGCAGCAGCAGAAGTAATTTAATAGCAGATTACCTTGTCTCAACACGCAGTTCACGGTTAAATGTTTGTATGTATTCAATTGCAGAACTCAAGAAAGGCCGAGCAATAGTTGTTGATGGAGACCCGTACCTCATTACATGGAATCAGTTTTCGAAAGCTGCTCGTCAAGGTGGTGTTATGGCTACTAAAATGAAGAATCTAAAAACAGGGTCTGTTATTCAAAAGACATTCCAAGGAAACGATAAGCTTGCGCCTGCAGATGTTGGATACCGCAAAGTACAGTATTTGTATAGTAATGGATCTGATTTTACGTTTATGGATTTACAATCCTACGATCAATTTGAACTTACCGAAGACATGATTGGTGATGCATCTAAGTATCTTTCGGAAGGTCAGGAATTGGATGCGATGGTATTTGCAGAACAACCAATTGGGATAAAGCTACCACCAACAATAGATGTAAAAGTAGTAGAGACTATTCCAGGAGTAAAAGGGGATACAGCAACAGGAGGAACAAAGCCTGCAAAGCTAGAATCTGGTATTAGTGTGAATGTACCTCTCTTTATTAACGAAGGAGATATGGTGAAAGTGAACACAGAGAGTGGTGAATACATGTCGCGGGTTGATTAGCTTCTTTCTTCTTTCTTGTTACTTTTTAAAGATAAAAAGTAACCAAAAATCTTTGCCACTGATGTGAACGAAGAAATCTTTAGAGAACAGAGTGTGCGCTCCTGGACTAAGTCGGCTTCGCCGCTTAGCACTGCGTCGCTAAATGGATTGTTAAAGCTGTGTGATCTTCGTTCACACTACAGTGGCATACGAGTGTTTACCCGTAACGGCGAGTGCATATGTTTGAGGGCGAAGAATACGCTTATGATTTTCATATAGCGCGTGAATGCCAAGGCCCGAAGGGAACTTGGTTGAACGCGCACACAGAATATTATTTCTTTTATTGCTTCGCACGAGTCTGCACTCGCCTTGATTTTTTCGTCCCTTTTTTATCAAGAAAAAAGGGACAAGAAGAATGAAAAGTAACAATAAGAAAGCTTATATTAGATCAGCTTCTTCTTCAGTATTTCATTTACCTTAGCAGGATCAGCTTGCCCTCTGGATTCTTTCATCACAAAGCCAACAATAGCTCCGAGGGCCTTTTCGTTTCCACCCTTGTAGTCTTCTATAGCTTTTGGATTAGCATCTATAGCCTGCTGCACTAATGTTTCTATTGCAGAGTTATCAGAGATTTGCTGCATACCTTCTTCCTCGATAATCGTAGAAGCGTTTTTTCCTGTTTGTACCATCTTTTCTAACACATCTTTTCCTGCGTTTGAGGAGATCGTGCCATCATCAATTTTACTTACAAGCTCTAGCATTGCCTTTGCGTCTGGCCCCTCGGTAACTTCTTTTTCTGCTGCATTTAAGAATCCTAGAAGCTGTGTTAGTACCAAGCTTGATGCACGCTTTGCATCTGTCTTACCGCGAATAGCTTCGAACATTGTTTGAAGTGCTGATTGATCTATCAGTTGCAGTGCCTGTTTCTCATCTAGTCCAAGGCTGATGTATTCTTCTTTTAATTCCCTAGGCAGCGCGGGCATCCCTGCCCGCAATTGTTCGATATATGCTTCTTCAAATTCGAGAGGTGGAATGTCTGGCTCTGGGAAGTAGCGATAGTCATCTGCAGTTTCTTTATCTCGCAGCATCTTTGTTTTTCCATCATCGTCTAACCATCCAACAGTAATATCTCCTGGGAGTGGGCCACCATCTTTATCCCAAGCTTTGCGCAACCTATTCTCTTCGTATTCCAGAGCACGTTCGAGAGACTTAAATGAGTTGAGGTTCTTAATCTCGCTACGTGGATTTAATTTCTCGGTTCCTTTTTCTCGTAGAGAGATCGATGCATCAAATCGCATCATTCCTTTAAACATATCAGCTTCGGATGCATCTACAGCAATCAAAATTCTTCGTAGCTCTTGCGCAAAAGATACTGCATCCTCTGCACTGCGAAGATCTGGCTCTGTCACAATTTCCATTAGTGGAGTTCCTGCACGGTTGTAGTCGCAGAGTGTTGTGCTTCCTTTATGGGTTAATTTTCCAGCATCGTTTTCCATGTGGAGTCTGGTGATTCCACACTCTTTGTTTTCGGTAACATTTCCAGAGGCATCAAAGATGTCGTAAGTGACAGATCCTTTACTGCTAAGAGGGAAGTCATACTGCGAGATCTGAAATCCCATAGGAAGATCTGGATAGAAGTAATGCTTTCGGTCGAAGTGATTACTGAGGTTTATAGAGCAGGAAATAGCAAGAGATGCTTTGATCGCCTTTTCGATAGCAGTCTTATTCGGTGCGGGGAGTGTGCCGGGGTGTCCCATGCATATAGGGCAGACAGTAGTATTTGGCTGTTTTCCAAATGCATCGTTATCACACCCACAGAACATCTTGGTTTTTGTGCTCATTTGGGCATGAATCTCTAGGCCGATAATAACTTCTAATTCTGGCACGAACGTAGGATACACCATGTATTTGGCCACGTGGAGAGAAATTACCGAATCTCTTGAACTTGTCATTATTAGGAGTAGACTCCGTCTATGTCGCAAGATACAGCCGAAAAAGACGCATTGGCCCCTAAGGAACCCAACCAAATACTTCCACTAAATGCAGAAGATCCACAGAGTGATGAAGAGCTTGTAGCAGCTTTTCTTGAAGGAGATATGAGTGCATATGGAACTCTTTTCGAGAAACATCGTGGTCCAGTGTTTGGCGCAGTCTATATTAAAATAGGGAATGTAGCTGATGTAAATGAAATCGTGCAAGATGCCTTTGTACAGGGTATGAAAAGAATGGATACTCTTCGTGATCCTAAGGCTTTTGGTGGTTGGATCAAGGTCATTGCAATTCGATTGGCTATAAATCGTGTTACTCGTGAAAAGGTAATGAGACAACTTCCAAATGAGGAGAATCTAGTTCCAGACGATAGTGGTATTAACAGTGGTTTGCATATAATGTTAGATGCAGAACAAAGTCAGCAAGTAAGAACATGCATGAGTTCTATGAAACAGCTTGATAGAGATACACTGCATACTTTTTATTTTCATGGACTTTCTCTTAAGCAAATGGTAATTGAATTTGATGCTACAATGGGTACTATCAAAAGGCGTCTACATGTTGCACGTAATAGATTTCATGAAAAATACATTTCATACATAGACGACTCTAACGGTAGTCCACAATCAAAACACCATTTAGATGATCTACCTCATGCTGAACAACCCGAGCATCCAGATCATGCAGCCGTCTCTCTTGGGCCTCTCCACGATCATCTACGTAGTGCAGTGAGATCTCAACAGACCGAGTCACATCGACATTAATTTCCGGAAGACTCAGACATCCCTCTTCTATGACACTTGTTTCTTCGCTTTTCCATGTAATCTCAGGATTGATAAGTGGAGTCATTTTCCCGTTGATATTCGCAAGACAAAGCCGAAGTGATTTGCCAACTTGCGGGGCTGCAAGCCCAAGTCCTTCTGCTTTTTTAACAGCCTTTTGCATATCTTTAATAAGTTTCTTTATTTCTTTGGTAACCTGAGGAATCTTCGCAGCTTTTGTTCGAAGAACTTCTGTATCTTGGCCAGTGACAATGCGAAGAGTTGCTATGCCACCATTCTCTGTTTTCCTGATAGCTTTCGCAACTGTTCCATGGTTTTTATGTCGTCGTTTTCTATCATTATCATAAGAGCTTGAGCGGTCATAAGGACATCAGGCATGGCTCTGTGACGATCTTTAGGCATTGTGATAGAAAGTCTTGCAGCTAGAGAGTCGAGGTTGTGGCGGAATTCACTTGGGTAAAGAGAGCGGCTTAGGCGCATAGTACAGAGGCATTCTGGCATCTCGATATACCCCCAACAAAGCTCTTTCTCTGTCAGTAAGAAGTTCATATCAAAGTCGCAGTTGTGTGCTACAAGGATAGAGCCTTTCGCAAAATCCAAAAACTGAGGTAGTACCTGATCTATAGTTTGTGCACTGGCAACATCACTGTCTTCAATATGGTTTATACGCGCGGCTTCCCACGGAATGCTGCGTTCTGGGTTTACGTATTTTACAAACGATATATCTTCACGAATTACGCCATCTTCTATGCGCACACCTGCTATCTCAATAATTTTATCTCCCTTGCGTGGATCGAGACCAGTAGTCTCTGTGTCAAAAACGGTGAACGAAGGAAGTTGTGACATCGGTGATTGACTATAACGTATCTGCAAATCGATGCTAGTGAGTTTGGTTGACGTTAGGCATGGAATGATTGGATGGTTGATAGGATTAGTGGTTTAATCTTCTCATGTTACAGGAACCAATCACTGCTGCTGCGGTAGTACAAGAATTATCCAAGCTATACCCAAAGGCGGACTGCACTTCGTGACCTTTTGGGTTAGGCACGCTATCCTACAGCTATGACAAGTTTGTACATTACTATGTTTGCGGCGGGAATGCTGACGATTTTATTGCCATGTATCTTGCCACTCGTTCCTATTGTGCTTGGAGTAAGTATTGCAGGTCGTAGCAAACTACGGCCGTTGCTTACAATTGCTGGAATGCTGGTGAGCTTTGTTGGATTTACGTTTTTGCTCACTGTTTCGCTTAGTCAGTTTGTAGAATTGGCAGATTATATTCGTATTTCAACGTACTACGTTTTGTTGCTATTTGGATTTGGATTTCTTACTCATAACAAGATGTTGCAGATTACAGGTGCGGTACTTGGTGGATTTTTTTACTTAGAATCCGGATGGATAGTGATGACCATTGCTCAGACCATTGGAGCGACACTGATGGAAGTAGGTGGGTGGATAGCTACACGCATCCAGCAATTTGGCACTAATGTTCAACAGAAGGCTTCTGGTGAATTGGGACAGGATAATCCCATTACTGCATTTCTGATTGGGCTTACTATGGGTCTTGTATGGGTACCCTGCGCAGGACCTGCACTTGGATTTGCTCTTACGCTTGTTCAAGAGCAACCAGGACTAGAGGCTGCTGCTCTACTGACTACATATGGTCTTGGGACAGCAGTTCCGTTGCTTCTTATTGGATACGGAGGACAGGCTGCAGCACACTCTTCTCGTGCGCTCTCCAAGTACTCAGGTCGAATAAAGCAGATCTCTGGAGGTATTCTGATTGTTACAGCACTTGCACTGAACTATAACTGGCTTCGCGCTATAGAGACGTATCTTGTGAGCAATACCTCGTTTGGAAACATCGGTGTAGAGCTCGAAGAGAAGTTGTTTGGGGAAGAGATAGTTGTACCAGAATAATCTGCTATAGTTCTTTCCTATGAATACAGCAGACCTCCAGTATCTTAAGCTACTCAAATCCGTTATGGATGAAGGTACGAATAAAGATGATAGAACCGGAACGGGTACTATCAGTATTTTTGGCGCACAGATGCGGTTTAATCTACAAGAGGGTTTCCCGTTGCTTACAACCAAGAAAGTGCATATGCGGTCTATTGTGCATGAACTTTTGTGGTTCCTTAAAGGAGATACCAACATTAAGTATCTGCAAGATAACGGAGTAAAGATCTGGGATGAATGGGCAACACCAGAGGGTGACTTGGGACCTGTGTATGGAAAACAGTGGCGAGATTTCTCTGGAGTAGATCAAATCGGTTGGGTAGTTGATGAGATCAAAAGGAATCCAACATCACGTAGACTTATTGTTTCTGCATGGAATCCTTCGGTTCTTCCGGATATATCAAAAACTCCTGATCAAAATGCTGCAGAGGGAAAGATGGCTTTGCCACCATGCCATTGCCTGTTTCAGTTTTATGTTCTTGATGGAAAACTCAGCTGTCAGTTGTATCAAAGATCAGCAGATATATTCTTAGGTGTGCCGTTTAACATTGCTTCGTATGCATTACTTACACACATGATGGCGCAAGTGTGTGATTTAGAAGTTGGAGATTTTGTACATACGTTTGGTGACCTTCATCTCTACAGTAATCACATGCAGCAAGCACTTACTCAGCTAGAACGCGAGCCAAAGGCACTACCAACACTTAAGCTTAATCCTGATGTTACCGATCTCTTTGCTTATTCCTACGACGATATCGAAGTATGTGATTACGATCCACATCCTGGGATTAAAGCACCGATAGCTGTATAGTCTGCGCATGCGCATTAGTATTATCGTTGCGGCATCAGAAAATAATATTATTGGAAGAGACAATAGTATTCCATGGCACTTGCCTGACGATTTAAAGTTTTTTCGCAAAAAGACCGAGGGGCATCCTGTCATCATGGGACGTAAGAATTTCGAATCGATAGTGGCTGCATTGGGCAAGCCTCTTCCGAATCGCAATAACATTATTGTTACAAGAGAGAGTACGTACGAAGCTGCAGGTTGTCAGACAGCATCTTCTCTGGAAGAGGCGATTATGTATGGGCATCAAGATAATGATAAAGAGGAGATCTTTGTGATTGGAGGAGGAGAGATCTACAAGCAGGCAATGGACTTGTGTAATTACATGTACCTCACACGTATTCACGCATGGATAGCAGGGGATATTACTTTCCCAGAAGTAGACTCAGAAGTCTGGGAGGAAGTAGAACGCGAGGAGCACAAGGCAGATACTAAGCACAAGTTTGGATTTACATTTTTGACGTATAAGCGCAAATCTAGGTTACATTTCGAAGATCAGTAGCATCTAAAATATGGCTTAAATAAGCGGTCAAAAACTATTCTATCCACTTCGATGCCGTTTAGGGGTGCAGTGCACTGCCTAGTGCTTTTTACTGTGTGCAACTTCCCCACAATAATATGTCACCAGAACATGAACCAACTACAACACTAGAGAATGAGATTCCAGATGCAGGAGTGGAGCGCGCAGATGCACTAATCGATGATCATATTCATCAGACAGGATCTGTTGGAGAGGTTCGCTTAGAGGTGCATCATGTATTAAAGGATGTACAAGGTGATGCAGAGGCTGAGGCACGTGTGCATCAGTATGAAGATAAGTTAAATCAAGTTGCTGCAGGTCATGACCATGTTCAGTTAGAAGATATGGAAGGAGGTTTGCAAGGGGTGAATCAAGTGGGTACACATAACTCAGAAGCAAATACCGATTTGTTTACTGCAGAAACATTAATAGAACATACCGATGTAACCGATGAAGTACTCGATCATGAAGATGAAGAAGAGGCAGGCCATGCAGGACAGATAGCAGGAAGAGAAGGATTGGTATCAGGAGATGGGCAAGTAGTTGAAGGAACTGAGCTTTACGAAGGTGAAGTAGAGGCGAGCCAGGGCTTAGACAAACGCGGTAGTGCAAAAGCAGCTCGTGATGGGCAACCTGCTGAGAACTATGGTTCTGGTCAGCAAAAAGTAGCGCCTAATCATTCAACGTTCTCTGATTATCTTCGAAGGGGAACAGATAGAGTAGAAGCGCAAGCGGAGTTGATGCGTGGTCAAAGTCGCGAGCAGATCATGGTGTCGCTTTCTAAGAGCGGTTTGTATTCCAAAGAAGATACTCTTAAAGTTGCTCAGCTAGCCGCTTAACCGACGAGTCGTAAAAACTCTTCGCGTGTCTTCGGGTCTTTCTTGATCAGACCCTTTACTGCAGAAGTAATACAACTACTGTGTTGTTTCTGTACTCCTCGCATCATCATACAGAAGTGTTCTGCCTCTACAATTACTCCTATACCTTTGGGTTTGAGTGTTTCATCAATCGCATCACAGATCTGTTGAGTCAGCCTCTCTTGAGTCTGGAGTCTGCGGGCAAACATATCTACAACTCTTGCGACCTTAGAAAGTCCGAGGATGTGTTTGTCAGGTACATAAGCGACATGCACCCTAC
>Ga0187833_10002616_pt1 | contig 19076 bp, 20 predicted proteins | sample ETNtaG_37_FD_167968 | JGI IMG/M metagenome (GOLD analysis project Ga0187833, IMG submission 167968) | Marine microbial and viral communities from oxygen minimum zone, Eastern Pacific Ocean - ETNP2014_SV_400_PacBio MetaG (Illumina Assembly) | ecosystem: Environmental > Aquatic > Marine > Hypoxic...
ACTCTAAGTTTCCCCCTCTGTCTATTTGCCTGAGAGATTTGCTCCTTCGGCGAGAATTATTCTCTTTCCAGAGTTAATATGTACGGTCCTTTTGCCTGAGAGTTTCCGGGGTGGTTGCTCCTTCGGCGCTACTATAAAATGTAGTCTCTCCCGTTAAATGATTTTAGCACAGAAAATAAAACTCTTCCAACTAAATAAATAGTTTCATTTTAAAATAGAGCCAAATTAAATAGCTAAACTAGTGAGTTTTAGCTATTGAAGCAATTTTATCTTTAAGAGCTAATTTTTTTTTCTTCAATGCTCTTAAACTAACCCAAGAATCTGAAGTTCTATCGTTTAGTCTTGTTTTTATTATTTTTCTAATTTTGACGTCTACTTGTTTTTTTTCTTTTGATAGGTCTTTAATTAAAGACATGCTTAATTTATATCATAATTTATAAAAAATTTTAATAGGAAAAAAAATTATTTTTCAATTTTACGTTTAAAAAATTGCAAAAGAACAGCTGATAGAACAATAGTGCCTCCTACCAGAACAACCAAAGGTGGAGTTTCGTTTATAAATAACCAAGCCCAAAAAGGTCCTAATACAGCTTCAATTAACATAATAATTCCAACTAATGCTGAAGGAGTAGTTTTTGCACCAATTGTAATAAATATAAATCCCAAACCTAGTTGAAAAAAACCTGCAATAAATCCTAAAAATATATCATGAGAAGAAATAATAATTTTTGATGAAAATAAATATCCTATTATAACAGCACCAATGCCAGCAATTAATTGAAGAGGTATCATGTCTACACTAGGATATTTTCTTACAGTTAATATTAAAACAGCAAAAGAAACTGGCATAACAAATGCAGCAATATTTCCTAACATTTGGCCCGCTGTTAAGGAACTTCCAAGCATTAAAAAAATTCCAGCAAATGCAAGAAATATTGAAGCTAAAGTTAATTTAGATATTTTTTCTCTAAGAAATATATATCCAAATATAGCTAGAAAAATTGTTTGAGTTTGGATAATAAAATTAGCATTTGCTACGGTTGTATTATACATAGCAAAAACATAACCCGCATATCCACAAGATAAAATTATACCACCAAAAAACCCCGGTAAACCTATTTTATATATAGAACTAAAAAAATTTTTTTTATGATTTATTATTAAAAAAAATAAGACAACTATTGAGAAAAATACTGATCTCCAAAATAAAATTTGCCAAAGAGTTGCCCCTTCAAAAGACTTAACAATTAAACCACCAAAACTTAAAGCACATGCTCCTAAAAAAATCAATAAAGGACCTGGAATCTTGTTTAAAAAATTCATCTTATTTGATTTAAAATATTTTTTGTTTCCATTTCGTATAGTTTATAAAGATTTTCTGCCTCGTCCAATTCAATTGATTTAAATTTGATCTTCGAGCCTGGTGGTAATTGAACCAATTTGTCATAATCTGAGCTTATAACAACGCCTATTTTTGGATAACCGCCAATTGTTCCATGATCGGAAAACATAATTATAGGATTTCCGTCTGCAGGTACCTGGATAACACCTTTGATTATCCCTTCGGACTTTATGTTTGTATCAATAATGTTTTCAATTTTAGGACCTTCTAGCCTCATCCCCATTCGATCAGTTAACTTTGTAACTTTAAACTCCTTTTCAAAAAAGAATTTTTTACCTTCGTCAGAAAAATAGTTAAAATTTGTACCTTTGATAACTCTAATATATTCTATTTTAGAACTCACATATTCCAATTTTCTTTTTGAATTATGAGAGTGAGTATCTAAAATTTCAATTAATTGATCCTTTTCTATTTTTTTACCATCGTTAGCTCCAACATTTGCTTTTGTATTAGTAGAACAACTGCCCCATTGAAATTGAACTTCAAAATTTCCGCTAATGGCTAAATAACCATAAACAGATTTATTTGTAGAAAGTATGTCTAGCTGATCTCCTTCTTCTAAAGTATAATTTTCATAACAATTACCTTCTATTTGCTCCTCTTTTTTAATCAAATTGAAACTTACATTTCCTGTTATATTAAAATTAATTTTTTCACCTTTAAATTTTAATAGTGGCCCTTGATAAGCAAACTCAATTACAGGTGTATTTTCTTTATTTCCAGCAATAGCATTGGCTAAAATAAAATTTCTATTATCCATTGCACCACTAAAAGGAATTCCAATATGATATAAGTTTTTTCTTCCCAGATCTTGAAAGGTGGTATTTATTCCAGGTCGTAATACTTCAAAATAATTTTTAGTCATAGTGCGTCTCATATTCTCCTTTTGAAATTTGATTAAAAATTACAGTGTCTCCTGGATTAATTAGATTTGGTCTTAACTCATTTGTCTTATCAAATACATTTATTGGGGTATTGCCAATAATATTCCAGCCGCCTGGACTTTCAAAAGTGTAAATATTACAAAATTGCTCTGTTAGTCCGACAGAACCTTTTGGAATTTTAACTCTAGGAGTTTCTAATCTTTTTGCTCTTAAAGATTCATCGGTATCACCCAGGAAGGGATGACCTGCAATAAAACCTGTCATATAACAATAATATTCTTTTGAAAAAAATTTTTCTAAGATTTTATCTTCAGATATCTTAAGTATTTTTTCTAATCTTTTAATATCAAGAGAGAACTTTTTATCGCAACAAATAGGTATTTTTATTATATCACTTTTTATATTTAGAAATTCCTTTAACTCTAAATTTTCAATTTTTTTTTTAAGATTGATAAAATTAGTAAATTTCAAATCAAATGAAATAATTAATTTATTATAAGAAGGTGTAATATTAGTAATTCCGCCTATATTTTTTTCTTTAATATTTTTAAAATATTGTATTACTTTAGAATTGATTTCCTTATTTACTTTGCTTCCAAAATCACAATACAAAGCCGCATCACCAAGATTTGATATATTTTTTATCATGCCATGTTATACTTCAAGTAATAAAACTATGGAAATTAATATCAATTGTGATTTAGGTGAGAAATCAAAACACCATTCAAATAAGTATGATCCTGATTTACTAAATATAGTAAATTCCGCAAATGTGGCCTGTGGATATCATGCTGGCGATGATGAGTCGATGAATCAAGTAGTTGAAATATCTAAAAAAAATGGAGTTAGCATTGGCGCTCATCCTTCTTTTAATGATCCAGAAAATTTTGGAAGAAAAAGAATGAATTTATCCTCTTCAGAAATTAGAAAACTAATAATTGATCAATATGCAATTTTACAAGAGATAGCATCCAAACATGGAGAAATTGTAACTCACATCAAGCCTCATGGAGCATTAAACAACATGGCTTGTGAAGATATTGAATTAGCAACAACACTTGCCAAATCCATAAATGAAATAAGCAAAGATCTTATTTATTTAGTTCCAACAGGATCTAAAATGGAAGAAGCTGCAAAAAAATTAAATATGAAAATAGCATGTGAGATATTTGCAGATCGGAATTACGAAGATGATGGTAATCTTGTTTCTAGAAAAAAACAAAATGCGTTGATTACAGACCCAGATGAAGCAAAAAAACACGTTTTAAGCATGGTACAAAACCAAGCTCTTAATTGCTTTAGTGGAAAAAAAATACCTTGTGAAATTGACTCTGTCTGTATACATGGAGATAACGAAAGTTCATTGTCCACAGCAAAATCTATAAGGGATAATTTGCTAGATAATGGTTTATATTTAAAACCATTAAATAAAATGAAAAAATTTATTTAAATGATTAAAAATAATTAGATTTTTTTTTATTTAAAATATAATTTAATTATTTTGGATTGAATTATATTAATTTTCTAATATTATAATTTCATCTTGATCGAACAAATTTTAATTCTATCACAAATTATATTTATTGATATAATTCTAGCTGCAGATAACGCTATTATTATTGGATTAATAGCTGCTAGTTTTGTACCAAAAAATAGAAAACAAATAATATATTGGGGTGTAGCTGGAGCTTTAGTATTTAAAATAATCTTTGCACTATTTGCTACTTATCTTTTTAAATTTTATTTTATTAAAATTCTTGGTGGATTGCTTTTAATATGGATAGTTAACGATCTAAGAAAAGATTTATTTGAAATAAAAAAAATAAAATCACCAACAAAAAAATCTAAAGAACCTTCTTTTATAGAAAGCGTTTATAAAGTCTTATTTGCAGATATCACTATAAGTTTTGATAACGTAATAGGAGTTGTAGGTGCAGCAAAAGATTATTTTGAATTTATGATATTTGGTCTTGTTTTATCTGTTATATTGACAGGTGCCTTAGCAACTTACCTGGCCAACTATATTCAAAGAAATATTTGGATAGCTTATGTAGGCCTAGGTTTTATTTTATTAGTAGCCATTCAATTAATAATTGGCGGTCTTGTAGATCTAGAAATATTAAAAATAAATGAAAAATTTATAAAATATTTTTAATAAGAATGTTTTTTTGTAGGATATTTTTTACTTAATACTTCTTTCTTATATTTGTATACAGCATGACGAATATTTTTCTTAATATCTCCAAATTTTTTAACAAATTTTATTTTTGTTTCATTTAATCCGATTAAATCATCGATAACTAAAATCTGTCCATCGCAATGTTGGGAAGAACCAATGCCAATAGTTGGAATTTTCAATATCTTGGTAATTTCTTTTGCAAGTGTTGTTTCTACACATTCTAAAACAATAGAAAATACTCCTTTTTTTTGTAATAGTTTAGCGTCATTTAAAATTTTTTTTCTTTCTCTGGGTTCTTTGCCTTTAGATTTAAATTTCCCTTTTACACTTTGAGGTAAAATTCCTAAATGTCCCATAACAGGAATTTTATTTTTAACTAAATGCTCTATTACTTTTGAAATTGAAGATCCTCCTTCGAGTTTAACTGCATCACATTTAGTTTGTTTAATTATTTTTTTTGCATTTCGAAGAGCTTCACTTTTATTATTATAAGTTTTGTATGGCATATCAACTACCATTAAGCTATTTTTTATTCCTTGGCGGGCACTTTTTGAATGTTCAATCATAGTATGAAGTGTAACGCTTCTAGTAGTGGTATAATTGTAAAGAACCGATCCTAGTGAATCTCCAATTAAAATAATATCTGTATATGGATCTATCGCTTCAGCAACATTTTTTGAATAAGCTGTAAGACAAATAATTTTAGATTTATTTTTTTTATTAATTATTTTTTTTATTTTTTTACTCATTATTCTAATTCAATTGTGCTGGGTGGTTTGGAAGTTACATCATACACAACTCTATTTATACCTTTTATATTATTTATTATTTTATTTGAAATATATTGCATAAATTCTTTTTTAAATTCAAAAAAATCAGCTGTCATTCCATCTTCTGAAGTTATTGCTCTTAATAAACAAACATATTCATAAGTTCTATTATCACCCATGACACCAACTGTTTTGACTGGAAGCAAAGCAGCATAAGCCTGCCAAATTTTATTATATAAATTATACTTTTTAAGAGCTTGAATAAAATAAGAGTCTGCTTCTTGTAAAATTCTTATTTTTTCTTCTGTTATTATGCCTGGCATCCTTATTGCTAAACCTGGTCCTGGAAATGGATGTCTAAAAACTATTTCTTGATTTAATTTTAGTTCAAGACCTAATTTTCTAACTTCATCCTTAAATAAATATTTTAATGGTTCAACTAATTTTAAGTTCATTTTTTTAGGCAAACCTCCCACATTATGGTGAGATTTAATTTTTGATGTTTGGCTGCCTGTAACCGATTTGCTTTCAATTAAATCTGGATAAAGGGTTCCCTGAGCTAAAAACTGTATATTCTTTATTTTTTTTGCATATTTTTCAAAGATTTTAATAAATAAATTTCCAATTATTTTTCTTTTTTTTTCAGGATCCGAAACTTTTTTGAGTTTTTTAAGAAAAGTATTTTTTGCATTTACATAAATAAGATTAATTTTAAAACGTTTTTTAAATGTATTTATTACTTGTTTTTCTTCATTTTTTCTTAGCAATCCGGTATTAACGAAAATACAAATTAAGTTTTTCCCAATTGCTGTACTCAGCAATTTTGCAACAACGCTACTGTCAACACCCCCGGATAATGCACAAATTACTTTAGATTTGCCAACCTGTTTTCTTACTTCTTTAATCAATCTTTTTTTTTGTTGTTTAGAAGACCAATTCTTTTTAAATTTGCAGACTGAAAATACAAAATTCTTTAACAATTTTTTTCCATTTTGAGTGTGAGTTACCTCTGGGTGAAATTGAATGCCAAAAATTTTCTTTTTTGAATTTTCTATTGCAGCTAGTTTGGAATTGTTGCTAGAAGCTATTACTTTAAAGTCTTTTGGAAGTTTTGAAACTTCATCGGAATGGCTCATCCAAACATTATTGAAACCTTTTTTATTAAAAAAATTTTTTGTTAAAATGCTATTGTTAATTTTTTTTACTTTAGCTAGGCCAAACTCTCTTGATTTGGATTTCTTTACTTTTCCTCCTAGTTCTTTTGAAATAATTTGATGTCCAAAGCAAATTCCTAATATTGGAATACCTAAATTTAATATTTTTTTATTAAATTTAACTTTACTTATTTCATAAACATTTAAGGGTCCACCAGATAGAATTATACCTGAAGTATCTTTTTTAATTGTAATTAAATCATTTGCTTTTTTATGACTAATAATTTGTGAATATGCCCCCAGATCTCTGATTCTTCTTGCTATTAACTGCGTGAATTGAGAGCCAAAATCTATGATTAAAATCTTATTTAGATTTTCTTCAAGACTCATTTTTAGATTCAATATTTTTTAATCTTTCATCTATTGATTCAATTTTGGAACATAATGATTTACAAATCACTTCAAATTGAGTTCTTAACTTTTTTACTTTTTCAAAATCTGATTTTTTTAATTTAATATCAATTAACATATACATTGCTTCTTCATTATCTGATTCTAATAACAATGTAGTATTAATATTTTTTTCCTTTTCTGTTTCGTTTTCTTCTGTTTCATAAATTTTCGCTAAATATAAATAAGATTTTGAATCTTTTGGATTAAAAACAATATTTCTTTGAAATAATAATTTTGACTCTTTTATTTTTCCATTGTCAAATAAATTTTTTGCCTCATTGAAAAAATTTTCCTTACCAATTGCGTGTGACGTTATTATTATAAAAATTAATAAAGCAAATTTAAAAAATTTAGTCATATTATTTTAGAACCTGATCTATATTATGTACCATACTTTCGTAAAAACCGGCTTTAGTTATTTTAACGAATTTTGGTTTAATTCTTAAATTTTTTACATTTTTCGATCCTAAATATCCCATAGAAGATTTAAGACCACCTATAAGTTGGAAAACTATTTTTTCAACAGGTCCTTTGTATTTTACTAATCCTTCAACACCTTCGGGCACATATTTCGATGTATCTTTTTGTTTAGTTTGAAAATATCTATCTGCCGAACCTTTGTTCATTGCACCTATAGAACCCATGCCTCTAAAACTTTTAAAATATTTTCCATTTTTTTTTATAATTTTTCCAGGAGACTCCTTTGTTCCTGCAAACAAAGATCCTATCATTACAGCATCGGCGCCTGCTGCTAATGCCTTAGGAATGTCTCCAGAAAATTTTATTCCTCCGTCTGCAATTAAAGTTATCTTATTATTTCCTATTCCTTTTCTTGCTGAAAGAATTGCGCTTAATTGAGGCACACCTATTCCTGCTACAAGTCTAGTAGTACATATAGATCCTGGCCCTATTCCAACTTTAATTACATCAACTCCTAGGTTAATTAAAAATTTTGCTGCATCAGCTGTAGCAATATTTCCTGCACAAAGAGTGGTTTTTTTTGACTTTAATTTTTTAATTTTTTTTATGATCTCAGCTACTTTTTTAGTATGTCCATGAGCTGTATCAACTACTATTAAATCTACATTTTCTTTTAATATAGCTTCGGCTCTCTTAATTTCTAATGGTCCCGCTCCTACTGCAGCGCCTACTAATAGTTTTTTTGATTTAACTTTTTTTATTTCCGATATTTGTTTATTTATTTCTAGATTTCTGTGAATAACTCCCAATCCTCCCGCTTTAGCAATTGTAATTGCCATTTTTGATTCTGTAACTGTATCCATGGCTGACGAAAGTATTGGAATTTTGAGTTTTAAATTTTTTGATAAAGATGTGTTTGTAAAAACTTCTGATGGCAAAACTTCAGAATAATTTGGGGATAGCAAAACGTCATCAAATGTAAGAGCTTCTTTAATAGGATCCATGTCCTTGTATATATGATTCTTTAAAAATTAAAAGAGGACCTATCGTAAAAATTTACAAATAATAAAACTTTCTTTAGAGCCTTTTTTGCTGGCAAGAGGTTTAAAAACTTTATTTTCTTTAAATATTTTTTTTGCCTCACTTACTATTTCGTTAAAAGTAGAGCCCATGAATATTTTGGAAATAAATTTTCCATCATTTTTTAATGTTTCTTTTGAGAAATTCATAGCTTCCATGCATAATTCGCCGGTATAAATTGAGTCTAGATTTTTATTACCAGTAGTATTTACAGCCATATCTGAAAGCACAACATCAACTTTAGCGCCAAAATAATCTATAATCTTATTTTTATAAATATCGTTTGTAAAATCACCTTTTATTTGATGAATGTTTTCAATTTTCTCAAAATCTAAAAGATCTATTGAAGCAATTTTTCCACTTTTAATATTTTTTGAAGTATATTGGGACCAACTACCTGGTGCAGCGCCAAGATCTATAACAGACATTCCATTCTTAAAAATCTTAAACTTTTGATCAATTTCTTGAAGTTTGTAAACTGCTCTAGATCTGTACCCCTCTACTTTTGACCGTCTAACGAAAATATCTCTTCTTTGTTTATTTATCCAATTTTTAGAAATTTTATTTTTTTTCAACTAGCTATTGTACCTTAGGCTTTTGGAAATAATTTTATTTGTTAAAGTTTTAATTTCAATTTCAACACTTTTATCAACTCTCATATCTTTATTGTTTTTCCATAAACCAGCAGCCAAATGCATAATTCCAATTTTATAATTTGGCAAAAATGGTTCTACAAATATTTGATTTTGTTCATCGTATTTTGGTAATAAATTACTTGCTATCCAATTACAATTTAGAGGAAGAAATTCTGTATCCACTTCATCAACATAAACACTCATATTAATTGCTAATCCTTCTGAACCAAAAACTTTTCCTGAACTCAAAGTTGTTTTTAAATTTTCTTGCCAACTTTTCCAGCATGGTGAGTTTTCTTCCAATGAAAAAACTCCAATATTTATATGTGGTGCGAATGCAAGTTTTCTTGCTTTCTCTAATCCAATATTTGAACTTATAGCATGTTTAAAATTTTGAGATTTAATTATTGCAAATTTACCAAATAACCATTTTACTTTTGACATAATCCTGTATCCAGGGCCCATTGTTTGTGTTATGCCCAACTTTCCACCTTCGCATGCCTTAAAGTACAATTCTACTGAAGACCAATCGTGTACCCACGCATCACAATCGATCCATAAATATTTTTTATATCCTGGAAAGTATTTTGGCAAAAAACCTCTTGATACTTGGCTTTTTAGCCATTCTTTTTCTCCTACTTTATATCCGGGCACTTCTATGTCCCATTCTGCTTTTTTTATTTCTTTTACTTTTGTTGATAGAATATTTTTTTGTTCATCTGATAATCCTGCATCGAGTATACATATGTCTACTTCTTTACTTTCGGAAAATTTTAAAATTGAGTCTACTAATTCATTTATTAAGTCAAAATAATTTGAATCTGCTAAAGAAACTATTGTGTTATTTTTCATCTATAAGATATCTTCGTGTTCCTCGTTTGAAATATCTTGCTCTTTAAACTTTTTGCTCAAATTATTATAATGTATAAAACTTACTGGTAACAAGATAAAATATATTAACCCTGATATTGCTATCGCATTAAAAGTATAAATTAACAATAAACCAAAATACAAAACTACTCCAAGTAGAAGAAATATTGTCATACTTCTAGGAACAGATATTTTTTTTAATGCATAGGTAGGAGCTTTACTTATCAATAAAATTGATACCGCTACAAATAATATTGGAACAAAAAAATCATAATTAATATTTAAGATTTGAATATCACTTAAACTATATATTAATGGCATCAAAACTAATACTCCTCCGGCTGGTGAAGGAACTCCTTCAAAAAAATTATCTCTCCATGATGGTTCTTGTCCAGAATTTACGTTAAATCTTGCCAACCTTAAAGCTACACAAACAACATAAATCAAACAAATAAACCAACCAATTCTTCCTAACTCATTTAATTTCCAAAAATACATTATAAACGCAGGCGCAACTCCAAAACTAATTACATCTGTTAAAGAATCTAGTTCTTTCCCAATTTTTGTTGTGCCTTGTATAAGTCTTGCAATTCTACCATCCAGACCATCTATAATTGCAGCAACTATTATTGCAATTACCGATAAAGTAAATTTTTCATCAAAAGCAAATTTAATTGAACTTAGACCGATACATACTCCAACAAGAGTAAACATGTTTGGTAAAATTACTCTTGTCTTTTTATTGCTTACTATTTTAAAATTTTTTTTTTGTTGTTCCATTTATTGTTTTCTTGCTAACAAGGTTTCTCCAGCAACAGTTTTTTGATTAACTTTTACCAATGGTTTATAATTTTCAAAATAAACATCAGCTCTGCTTCCAAATCTAATCATCCCAATTCTTTCGCCTTGTTTAAGTTCTTGGCTTTCATGAGATTCACATACAATTCTCCTGGCAATCAATCCAGCAATTTGGACTACTATAATATCTTCTCCCAAACTATTTTGAATTTTATAATAATTTCTTTCATTTTCTTCACTCGCCTTATCAAGAGATGCATTAATAAATTTTCCAGATTTATACATTATTTGTGAAATTTTTCCTGCACAAGGAGTTCTGTTTACATGACAATCAAATACATTCATAAAAATACTTATCTTGGTGAACTTTTTATTTTCAAGTTCAAGTTCTTTTGGACCATTGGTTTCTAATATTTGCAATACTAAACCGTCTGCAGGGCTTGTAAGATAATTATCGTCATCAATTGATACTCTTTCAGGGTCTCTAAAAAAATAATAAACCCAGATCGATAAAACAAGACCAATAAATCCTAAAAATCCATGAATAAAATACAGAATTATAGTGGCTGATACGAATATAACTAAAAACTTATATCCTTCAGTGTGAATTTTTGGAAAAACTCTATCTAGCATAATTATTTCTTTTGATAATTTTTAGGTTAATATGTATATAAAAACACGAAATTCAATTACTTAGATACATCTAAATATGAGCAAAATTAAGGTAAAAAATCAAATTGTTGAGCTAGATGGTGACGAAATGACTAGAGTCATATGGGAGTTCATTAAAAAAAAATTAATTCTTCCATATTTAGATTTAGGAATTGAGTATTATGACCTAGGCATGAAAAGCAGAGATGCCACTAACGATCAGATTACAATAGATTGTGCAAATGCTATCAAAAAAAATGGTGTTGGAATTAAATGTGCAACTATCACAGCTGACGAAGCAAGGGTAAAAGAATTCAATTTAAAAAAAATGTGGAGATCTCCTAATGGAACAATAAGAAATATTTTAGGTGGAACTGTTTTTAGAGAGCCAATAATATGTAAAAATATTCCAAAACTAGTTCCAAGTTGGACTAATCCAATTTGCATAGGTAGACATGCTTTTGGAGATCAATATAGAGCAACTGATTTTAAAGTTCCTGGTAAGGGAAAATTAGAAATAAAATGGACATCAGAAGACGGAAAAGAAAAAAAAGAATTCGAAGTATTTAATTTCCCAGGACCAGGTGTTGCGCTATCAATGTACAACTTAGATCAATCAATAAAAGATTTTGCAAGATCATGTATGAATTATGGACTTAATAGAAAGTGGCCAGTTTATCTTTCAACTAAAAATACAATTTTGAAAAAATACGATGGCCGTTTTAAAGATTTATTTCAAGAAGTTTATGAAAAAGAATTTAAAGAAAAATTTAAAGAAAAAAAATTAACTTATGAACACAGACTTATAGATGATATGGTAGCGTGTGCTATGAAATGGAATGGAAACTACATCTGGGCATGTAAAAACTATGATGGAGATGTACAATCAGATACGATTGCTCAAGGGTTTGGGTCTTTGGGTCTTATGACAAGCGTTTTAATGTCACCCGATGGAAAAACAATAGAAGCTGAAGCTGCGCATGGAACGGTTACTAGACATTACAGGCTACATCAACAAGGTAAAGAAACATCAACAAATCCAATAGCGTCTATTTTTGCATGGGCAAGAGGTCTTTATCATAGAGGAAAAATGGACGGCAACGAAGAGTTAAAAAAATTTGTAAAAACTTTGGAAAATGTTTGTATTGAAACAGTTGAAAACGGTTTAATGACAAAAGATTTGGCAATTTTGATTGGTCCATCAAGTAAATATCTTACAACAAATCAATTTCTAGACGAAATTGATGGAAATCTCAAAAAAAAACTAAATTAAATCTTTGATTTTATCGAAAGCAGAATCTATTTTTGAACTATCGGTTCCTCCAGCTTGAGCAAAGTCAGGTCTGCCTCCACCCCCTTTACCACCTATAATTTCTGATCCAATTTTAGCAAATTTAACTGCATTATATTTTTTTGTATGCTTTTCAGTAACACCAATTGCTAATCCAATTTTTTCACCTTTGATAGCAAAAACAATTATAATGCCCTCTCCTAATTCCTTTTTTCCACTATCAACTAGTTTTCTTAGATCCTTAGGAGGTAAGTCAATTACCTTTTGAAGTCTTACTTTGACATTATTTATAGTTTGATCATTAATAATATTTTTCGATTTATCGCTTAAGGTTGACTTAACCAAAAGTTGTTCATAATGTTTTGTTAAGTCTTTAATCAAAGTTTGCTGATTATCGTTACTTATATTAGGTTTTCCTCCTAATTTAATTATTTTTTGAGATAGATCTTTTATTGTTTCTTCACTTTTCTGACTTTTAAGATCGCTGAGTTTTTCCTTTTTATTTAAATATTCTTGTAATTGTTTGTCTCTTAAAGCTTCAACTCTTCTTACTCCAGCTGCTATAGAAGATTGGTTAATAATTTTAAATTTTCCAATATCTCCTGTGTTTCTTGTATGAGTTCCTCCACACAATTCTGTTGAAAAATAACGGTTTTTTTCACTACCCATTGATAAAACTCTAACTTCATCTCCGTATTTTTCACCAAATAGAGCTAATGCACCATTATCAACTGCTTCTTTTGGAGTCATAATTCTTGTTTTTACTTCAGATTTTTTCTCAACCATAGAATTTACAAAATTTTCTATTTTTATAATTTCGTCTGTTGAGATTGGTTTCATGTGGCTAAAATCAAATCTTAATCGATCAGGTTCAACTAAAGAGCCTTTTTGAGTAACATGAGTACCAAGTACTCTTCTTAATGATTCGTGTAATAAATGTGTTGCTGAATGATAAGCTCTAACATTGTTTCTTCTTTCGACATCAATTTTCATTTCAACGTTATCGTTTACTTTGATAGATCCTTTGATAACTTTACCGTAGTGTACAAATAAGTCTCCTAAATGTTTTTGAACATCGTTGACTTCAAATTTAAATTCTCCTGAAGTAATTTCTCCAGTATCGCCTACTTGTCCACCTGACTCACCATAAAAAGGTGTTTGATTGGTAATCAGCATACCTTCGTCACTTGTAGATAAACTTTTTACCTCTTTGTTATCTTTTAATAGTGATAAAATCTTTCCTTCTGCTTGATTTGTTTCATAACCTAAAAATTCTGTAGGGCCTAGTCTATCTTTAATTTCAAACCATATCTCATTAACTGAACTATCCCCCGAACCTTTCCAGTTTTTTTTAGCAAGTTCTCTACTCTCCTTCATTAGAGTATCAAATTTTTTATTATCAATTTTTAATGATTTATTTTTTAAAATATCCTCGGTTAAATCTAGAGGAAATCCATAGGTATCGTATAATTTAAAAGCTACTTCTCCTGGTAAGACTTTGTCAATTTTTGAAATTTCATCATTTAAAATTTTCATTCCTCTTTCTAATAAAACTAAGAATTTTTCTTCTTCGGTTTTTAAAGTTTCTTTAATTAATGACTCAGCTCTTACAAGCTCTGGATAATTTCCTGACATCTCATCCATTAAAGTTTTAAAAATATTAAAAAATATTGGTTGCTTTGAACCTAACAAATGAGAATGTCTCATACCTCTTCTCATAATTCTTCTTAATACATAACCTCTCCCTTCATTTGAAGGTAGAACACCTTCTGCAATTAAAAATGAACTTGCTCTTAAGTGATCTGCAATTACTCTAAAACTTGAAATGTTTTTTTGATCAGGTTTTATTTTAACTGCTTCTGAAATTGAATTTATTAATTTTTTAAAATGGTCTGTTTCATAATTATCATGTGTGCCTTGTAATAAAGCTGTAATTCTCTCCAATCCCATTCCCGTGTCTACTGATGGTTTTGGTAAATTTATTCTTTTATCTTTTGAAACTTGTTCAAATTGCATAAATACCAAGTTCCAAATTTCAATGTATCTATCTCCATCTTGATCTTTTGTGCCTGGTAAACCACCTTTGAGTTGGTCACCATGATCATAAAATATTTCAGAACAAGGACCACAAGGACCTGTTTCACCCATCGACCAAAAATTATCTGATGTTGCAATCTTGATTATTTTATCTTCTCCTAATCCTGTTATTTTTTTCCAAAGATTAAATGCTTCTTCATCTTCGTTAAAAATCGTGAAATACAGCCTATTTTTGTTTAAACCAAAGTCTTTTGTAACTAAATCCCAAGCTAATTTAATTGCTTTTTCTTTAAAATAATCACCAAAAGAAAAATTTCCTAACATTTCAAAAAAAGTGTGATGCCTTGGAGTATAACCAACATTTTCAAGATCATTATGTTTTCCGCCTGCTCTTACACACTTTTGAGATGTAGTGGCTCTTTTATAATCTCTTTTTTCTAAACCAGTAAAAACATTTTTAAACTGAACCATTCCTGAGTTTGCAAACATTAATGTTGGATCATTATTTGGAACTAAATTGCTAGATTCCACAATTTTATGATCGTTATTCTCAAAATACTTGAGAAAAGAACTTCTGATTTCATTGAGTGTTTTGTCTGCCATATTTCTAAAATACAGCTTTTTTATATGATGTCTATATATCTATAGGGAAAAAAGGCGCCCAAAAGAGCGCCTTTTAGATAACTAAAAGTTATATACTAATTTTTTTTTGTAGGTACTTCTTCTGCAGATTCTACTTTTTCTTTTTCAATTGGATTGCCTTCAATTTTTTCAGAAATAAGACCAGCTTTTTCTCTTATTGCCATTTCTATTTCTGCTGCAGCCTTAGGATTTTGTTCAAGAAATAGTTTTGCATTTTCTTTTCCTTGTCCAATTTTTTCACCTTTGTAAGCGTACCAAGCGCCTGATTTTTCAACAATTTCTGCTTTTGCTCCAAGATCAATCAGTTCGCCAGTTTTGCTTATTCCTTTTCCATACATTAAATCAAATTCAACTACCTTAAATGGTGGTGCAACTTTATTTTTAACAACTTTTACCCTAGTTGCATTTCCAATAATCTCTTCTTTATCTTTGATAGCACCTATTCTTCTTATATCCATTCTAACTGATGCATAGAATTTTAATGCATTTCCTCCTGAAGTTGTCTCAGGACTTCCAAACATTACACCAATTTTCATTCTAATTTGGTTAATGAAAATAACCATTGTGTTTGTTTTTGAAACTGAACCAGTTAATTTTCTTAATGCTTGACTCATTAATCTTGATTGAAGACCTACATGATGATCTCCCATTTCTCCTTCAATTTCCGCTCTTGGAGTTAATGCTGCAACAGAGTCAATTACAATAACTGACATTGATCCCGATTTAATTAAAGTATCAGTAATTTCTAAAGCTTGCTCCCCAGTATCTGGTTGAGAAATTAATAACTCTTCAGTATTAACGCCTAATTTTTTTGCATAAACTGGGTCTAGCGCATGTTCTGCATCAACAAATCCGCAAATACCACCTGCTTTTTGTGCTTCAGCTACAACTTGTAAAGCCAACGTTGTTTTTCCAGAAGACTCTGGTCCATAAATTTCAATAATTCTTCCTTTTGGCAATCCTCCAATACCAAGTGCAAGGTCTAAGCTTAAAGATCCTGTTGAAACAGACTCAACATCCATAGCTTTTTGTTGGCCTAGCTTCATTACAGATCCTTTTCCAAAGTTGTCTGTTATTTGGTTAATTGCTGCTTCTAGAGCTTTATTTTTCTCTTTGTTTTCCAATTCTTTGTCTTTAGTGGATTTGACCACTTTTAAGTTATTTTTAGTCATTTTTTGCCTCTTTTTTTACGTTTTTTAACAGTCGAATCATGTTTTAAATGTACACATTTTGTTCTCATTGGCAATAAAAATCTTTTTTTAAGTTCAAAAACGTTGATTTATTTGATTTTTAAATAGTTGCTATTAAGCAATCCAATCGATTTTAAGAGATTGAATTGGGAAAGAAGATAGTTTCTTTCTGAATTAGCTAATGAAATTTGAGCATTTAACAAAAAGGAATTTGATTGAATAACTTCAAGAGTAGTTCTTCCAAGACCGCTTTGGTACTCAGCGGTAATTCCTTCATTTGCAATTTCTGCAGCTCTGACTTGTAACTCCACTGAATTTAATAAACTTTTACTAGATTGAAAATTTGACCAAGCACTTGCAACATTTGTTTCGTTTGTCTTGGTTGTATTATCTAAAAGCAATCTTTTTCTAGTTTGTAAATTTTTATTTTTTTTATAAGTGGCTCTATTTTTTCCACCTGAATAAAAAGGCCAAGACACCGTGGCTTTTAAAATATCTTTTTCTTTTTCATCATAAGTAGAATTTAAATCTTCACTATAAGTTTTTTCAAAGGATAATTTAGCAGTTGGTGATAAGTCTGATTTTGCAATTATTGTATCTTTTTCAGATTGCTCATATTCTAATTTAGCAATGGTTAAATCAGGATTATTTTTTTTCGATAAATCAATTGCTGAATTTAAGTTTTTTGGTATTATGAAATTTAATGTTGAATTTTTAACTAACGATTTTGAGTTAGACAGTGATCCAATAATATTTTCATAATTTAATTTACTAGTTAAAACTTCGTTTTGAGCTTGTATAAATCTTGCTTGAGCTTCCGCTAAAGAAGATTCCGATTGTGCAACATCTGAAAGTGTAACCTGGCCTCTTTCAAGCCTAATACTATCCGTCTCAACTTGTCTTTCTAACAAATTGACATTTTCCTGATTAATTTCAAATTTTTCATTTGCTAAAATAAGTCCTGTGTAAGCTTCTATTGCTTTGTATAAAATATCTTGTTCTTTTTTTAGTAATTTTGCTTTTGCAAGATTAATTCCAATTTTATTTTTTTCATTTTCTGCATCTCTTCCAAAATCAATTAATGTTTGTTCTATAGTTATTGAGGTTGTTTGAGGATCAACATCTGTAACTGAAGCATCTCCCCCTGTCTGATTTGTTAATTGGTGTGTTTTTTCTTGGCTTTTACTTCCGCTCAAAGTTAAAGTTGGAAGATAGTCTCCCTTTGAAATATTTAAATCTTCTTCTGAAACTTTTATATTTTCTCTTTCAGCATTTAATTCAGGATTATTTTTATAAGCTTGAGTAAGAGCTTCAGAAAGTGTTACTGCAAACACCTTTGGTATAAAAAAAACCAACGAAATTAATATTAAAATTATTTTTTTCATTTATCTAAAGGATGATTGGTTCCATCGTTTACAGTTATTTCTCCTAATTCAAAAGGATTTATTCCTTCAACGCAAGCTACATTTATTCCATATATTTTTGGATTACTTCTTGGTCTGTTGTGAGTATGAATGCCACAAACAGAGCAAAAATAATGTTTTGCTGTTTTTGTATGGTATTGATAAAGTTTTAAAATATTTTCTCCTTTAACAATTTTAAAATCATCTGGACCAACTACACCTATTATGTATCCTTTTCTTTTGCATAAAGAACAATTGCACCGCATAATTTTTTCAAAACCATTTTCTGGTATTTTAACTTCAGCTTCTACCGCGCCACAATGACAAGTTAATTTTTTCATTAGATTTAATGAATTATATCAACCTGTGATTTATTTCATTCTTTTTTTTGAAGCTGCCTATAGCTATGTTTATTATCCACAGGCTAACAAAATATAGTCTTAATGTTCACCTTTTGATTCACTTTCGATTCACTTTCAGACTCAAAATACAACCTATTTGACACTATTGAATAACTTCTATATTAATGAGAACAAAAGAAGAACATTTATGAAGCTAACAATACCTTACTATTTACATAAAGCTGGCGCAGGTTTTCCATCACCTGCAACAGATTACATAGAGGAAGACATAGATTTGAATGTTCATCTAATTAAGAATGTTCCAGCAACTTTCATTATAAGAGTTCAGGGAAAATCAATGGTTGATATTGGAATTAATGATGGTGATTTGTTGTTGGTAGATAAAAGTTTAAAACCTAAAAACTTTTCAACAGTTATAGCAAATGTTCATGATGAACTTGTTGTTAAAAGTTTTGTTCAAGAAAGAGATAAAAAATTTCTAACATCTGGATCTAAAAATTATGAAGATCAAATTTTAATTGATGAAGAAACAGATGTTTTTATTTGGGGAGTTGTAACTTATGTCATTCACTCAACATACTAAAAAAATAGCACTTGTAGATTGTAATTCTTTTTATGTTTCATGTGAAAGATTATTTAATCCTAAAATAAGAAAAAAACCTGTTGTTGTTTTATCAAATAATGATGGTTGTATTGTTTCAAGATCTAATGAAGCAAAAGCATTAGGGATAAAAATGGGAGAACCTTATTTTAAAGCAAAAGATATTATTGTTAAAAACAATGTTCATGTTTTTTCATCAAACTATTCTTTATATGGAGATCTGTCCAGAAGAGTAATGAGAACTCTTAAAAGAT
>Ga0187833_10002621_pt1 | contig 19061 bp, 24 predicted proteins | sample ETNtaG_37_FD_167968 | JGI IMG/M metagenome (GOLD analysis project Ga0187833, IMG submission 167968) | Marine microbial and viral communities from oxygen minimum zone, Eastern Pacific Ocean - ETNP2014_SV_400_PacBio MetaG (Illumina Assembly) | ecosystem: Environmental > Aquatic > Marine > Hypoxic...
CAAGCGCGTATTCGGTCATATGGATTACGGGAAATGTATTCTAATGGGAAGAAGGCATGAAGTTGAGGTGTCAAGTTACAGGAGAAATTGATATGAAAATGGAGGAGTTAGTTAAGGCTGTAATTGAAGGAAATGCTCCCTTCGTGAGTCGTCTTGTTGTTCAAGGATTGGATGAAGGCTTGGAAGCAACGACCATTTTATCAGAAGGACTGACACCCGGCATGTCTACGGTTGGTGAACTTTTCCACCAGGGGAAATATTTTCTGCCCGAGATGCTCTATTCGGCGAAAGCCATGACTGGCGGTCTGGAACACCTTGAGCCCATTCTTTCCACAAGCGGCTCAAATTCTCTAGCTACAGTTGTGATTGGGACTGTCAAGGGCGACCTTCATGATATTGGAAAGAATATTGTTAGCATGATTATGAAGGGTGCTGGATTTAATGTAGTTGATTTAGGTGTTGATGTGCCGACTGAACGTTTTGTAGAAGTCATTTATGAAAAAAATGCTGATATTCTCGCCCTGTCTGCGCTTCTGACAACGACGATGCCTTCAATGCAAGAAACCATTGGGGTCGTAGCGAAATCCGGTATCAAAGATCGGGTCAAGGTTTTAGTTGGAGGGGCGCCCATCACTTCTAAATTTGCTGAGGAAATAGGTGCTGACGGATATGCCGAAGATGCTCCGAAAGCGGTAACCAAGGCTAAAGAACTGTTAAAGTTATCTTAATAAAATTTTGTTAAGGTAAAGATATATGAATAAAAGCAAAAGATCGATGACTCGGCGGGAACGGGTAGTTGCGGCTTTGGACCACAAGGAGCCGGATCGTGTACCCTTGAGTATGTCCATTACCATTAACGCATATGACAACCTAAAGCATTATCTTGGAATGGATTTAGAAGAGGATCTGAACCCAGGCCGTTGGACAGAAGTGTCCATACACCCTTTAGTAGCTGAGAGGTTTGGGCTGGATGTCATATGGCTGTCTATCGGAAAGGCACACAAAAAGCCAAGGCAATCTGACGATCCAAACAAATGGTATGACGAATGGGGTGTAGAATGGACAAAAATACCTTTAATTAACGGAGGATACTATAACGAGATGACCTGCCCTCCGTTGGAGGATGCTACTGTCCAGGATTTGGAAGATTTTGACTGGCCGGACCCTTTTGATCCGGGTATCGTAGAGGGTGTAAGAGAATATTACAGACATATCCACAATGACACTGAATTTGCAATTTTAACTAGGTTTGGCGGCGCTGTATTTGAGCAAGCTTGGTATTTGCGGGGCATGGAAAAATTTTTATTAGACTTGGTAGAAAATTCGGAATTTGTTGAGGCACTATTGGCAAAAATCGGCAAGATCCAGATGGCCCTTGACGGAGTACTGATAGAGGCCGCCGGTGAGTATGTCGATATTCTGCGCCTCAGTGGGGAAGACATGGGAACCCAGGAAAATCCTATCATCTCTCTTCCGATGTTTCGTCGCATGGTCAGGCCTCATTTAGAAAAGTTGTGGGCTTATGCCAAAGAGAAATTGTTGAAAAAGAACCAGAACGCCAAAATAATGCTGCACTCTTGCGGGGCTGTGAGTCCGTTCCTTCCGGACTGGATCGACATGAAGATAGATGTTTTGGATCCGATTCAGCCAAAGGCTAAGGGTATGGATCCTTTTGAGTTAAAAGCCGCATTTGGCGACAAATTGACCTTTCACGGGGGCATTGATGCCCAGTATGTGTTGCCTTTCGGTACAACAGAAGAGGTTCGCGAGCATACCAGGAAATACATCAAAGCCTTAGCTCCTGGAGGTGGATATATCTGCGCACCGGTCCATAACGTTCAAGGAGATGTCCCTCCTGAAAATCTAGTTGTCATGAGAGATGCCGTAGAAGAGTTTGGTTATTATCCGATCAATTTATAGCGGGTAAAACAGAAAAGAAATGCACCAGAGGAGGTCTGCACAATATGTCCGCGCAACACATTATGGCCATTGACAAAGGTACCAGCGGTACACAAGTACTGATTATTGACAAACAACGGCCTTTCTGCCATACCGCATTCCTGAAATTCCGTATATTGCGCCCCATTATTTCTTGACGTACAAAGCTGATTCCACTATATTTCTCCTTCGTAAAAGCAATGTCTTATCTTTTAAAAAGCGACACTAAATAACAAGGTATTCGTTTCCGATAATGAGAAATATATCACCGATCGAATTGATAGTCAGCAGGTTCAGATTGGGAAATAAGTGAAATTCCATTAATGGGTCTGTATTGAAATACTTCTGCATGATCAACTGATCTCTGAATAAAAAGGAGGATTATGATGTTTGATCAACTTGTACAAAAGCTCAATGTAAGCGCGATAATGACAAAGCTATTTGCTTATGTACCCAACCTCATAGCTGTTATAATTCTGGCATGTATTTTCTGGATTATCCTCAAACTGACGAAACGGATGTTGTCAACCGCTATGCGCAGGATAAAAGTGCCCGAAGAGGCCAGTGATATTGTTGTTCGCTTCTCCGGATATTTTGTAGGCATCGTTGCGATGCTGACCATCGCCAGTCAACTCGGCATCAAAATCACATCACTGATCGCTGGACTCGGTATCGCCGGCTTAGCCATATCATTTGCTGCCCAGGATACGGTTGGGAATGTGATATCAGGGATCACTCTGCTCATAGACCGCCCGTTTAAGAAAGGCGACTGGATTAGCTTCGGTGATCTGCATGCGTTAGTGACCGAAGTGAAACTGCGTACCACCGTGTTGACATCGTTTGACAATGAGACAATCGTCGTGCCGAACAAAATTCTCGCCCAGGAACGAATTCGAAATTTCACTCTGACCCCCCGCATCCGGGTAAAAGTACCGATTGGAATCGCCTATAAGGAAAATATTCAGGCAGCTCGAGAGGTAATCTTGACTACGATAAAAGACGATCAACGAATTCTCGCGACACCCGCACCCACCGTGATTGTCGCGGGGCTTGGGGACAGCAGCATCAACCTTCAGCTTCGTTTCTGGACGCAGGATCCACTGATGCAGTATTCTCTCAAATGGGAATATACTGAACTCTGCAAGCGCGCTTTAGATGGTGCCGGCATAGAGATACCCTTTCCGCACAGTCAAATTTTTTTGGAACGCAGCAGTGGGTTGATGGAACTCACAAAATCCCTATCAAAAACTTGATCTGGCAACCGGCGCCTCTTTATCGGGCGTATGATCTTGAAAAACACCTCGACTTCATACTGCCGTTGAGAGAATCAGGGACTCCCCTGCTTTAAAACCCTCGATTGCTGGAATCCCCATTTTTCGGTTGCGGAATATTTAAGGGAAGAACTGACGTCGGAACAGTGGAAGACGGTGTTTATGAACAGACCGAAGCAGAAAACGCTTTTTCTGTTGGATCTGATCGAACAGGCCAAAGGATCCAAAAAAGGGAAATGAAGTCCATAGATGAGCGTTAAATTTGTATCAATCCGCCTAGGTGGATAAACTCCTAAGCGAACCATCTGTTCGTCTTTGTTGGGCAAATGAGAACGCATGGCAGCGATTGATAACATAACGGAACGATAAGGGCGACCGATAGACCAACCCGATGTCGAGGATAATTAACAATAAAAACAGCATGACTCCGGTGATGGTTTGAATGGACCGCATCGTTATCTTTTTAAGTAATTGCGAACCAAAAATTGCTTATAGGAAAGCTGCCAGTGATCCCGCTGTTACATGTTCGAGACCTCCTTGACTTTTCAGAATCTCGAAGTCTGTATTTTTTTAATCATAGAATTATTTATACGTGATGTCAACAGTTAATTATCTTTATTTTCAGTAGATTACATTGCGGTACATAAATCTCATTCAGGATGTATCCCAATATGCAGTAGGGACGGATATCAAACAGCAGCCATGCTGCGGCAACAGACGACTTGGATTCAGATATCGGATACCGGTGGTATTGTCAAAAAGGCATTTTCCTGTAAACAGGCCGAAATGCTGGGATTTTGGGCAACTGCTGTCAGTTCAATCAACATGTTTATGGATAGTCACCCGGGTTTCGTTAAATGCCGTTGTGGGACCTAAATCGCTGGCAATTGCCTCACGCAGCCGGTTGACGCCGCCCTGATCGTCTTTCCAATGGCAGGGAACCATCTCGACGATATCGGGCCTTGTTTTATCTGAGGCAGCTGCCAAGGCTTCCAGACGGTCGAGCTTGTTTTGTACCCACACACGCTCACCCTCAACAACTCCCAGATCGTCCATGGTGCCGGGGTTCAGATATACCGTCGGTATGGACTTTGCTTCCTCTGAAAGAAGTTGAGAATTGAGGAGAGACCTCACTTTCACCATCAGAAGGGTAAGACCGGCTTCCGGTGCCGGTCTTCCCTCGTAATCGGGAATAAACTGAAACTTGCCGTCCGGGGTGGGGAATTTACCGTCCTGGTACGGGATGTCCGGCAGATTGCGCCTGACCGGTCCCTTTTTCACGTCTTCAAGGGTGATGCCCTGTTCGTTGAGAGATCCAAAGGAACGGGATATCCATTCCCAGGGGGATACCGGCATGGCCCCTTCAAGCCCCATCCTGCCGAGCACTTTGCTGAAAATCCATAGATTGCTGCGAGCCTCTCCTAGAGGGGGAACAGCGGCATTCACCGGCCCCACATAAGGATGACCGTGGCTGGCAATCACATCATCTTCTTCCAGATATGTGGTGACCGGAAGCACCACATTCGCGCACCTGGCCGTAGCCGTCATGAACTGCTCGGTTACGATAACAAAATCCAGGTTCTGCAGCACCTTCGTCAGGTGTTGAGAATCAGGAGCCGAAGCCACCGGATTCATCATGGAAACCCAGGCAAGCTTGATCGGCGGATTTTCAGCTTTTTCGATTTCCCGGGCCAGATACGGGTTGAGGATCCGGCGCGGTTTAACAAGCTCTACTCCTCTTTCTTTGGCTTTGGCCATTTCTTCCCGCATGATTTTGGTGTCAAAAGGCAAGCCCATTGTGAAAAAATTAGCTCCGCCGCCGGGAACCCCCACGTTTCCACTGAAAAAAATCAACGAATGAATCAAACGGCTGTGGGCACCTCCCTGTTTATACCAGTTCATACCCAGCCCGAGGTAGGTTGCTGCCGGTTGGTCGTCCCAATAGACGGAGGATAGATGCGAAACCTCATCGGCGGTTACATCAGCCCGTTTGAGCAGGTCCTGGTCGTCATAGCGATCCAGCATCGCCTTGTATTCGTCCCATCCCGTGCCAAGACTTCGAACAAAGTCAGGTTCTTTGCCCTGGCGGCGTCGAACTTCTCTTGCCACTGCAATGGCCAGATATCCGTCTCCCCCGGGCGCCAGAGCAATGTGTCTGTCCGCAATTTGCGTGGTTTGAGAATAACGCGGATCAACTACGGTTATCCTGGCTCCGTTTTTTTTGGCTTTCTTGATAAATGGGCTGAGGTGCACGTTTGTGACCACCGGATTTTTCCCCCAGAATACGATATTTTTCGAGTTGAGCAGATCATCGGGACTATGCAAGAGACAGGCACCAAAATCGTTATTTTGGGCCGCCTGCAACGCATCAACGGAAAGCCCGCCGGTGTTGATGGTGCTGCCCCCGAGGTAGATCCAGAATATCCGCGGCATAAGTATATTTAAAAAGGAAAGAGAGCCCGAATACTGGGCCCACAGGGAAGATAGTGGGCCGTACTCTTTTCGGGTTTGAGTCAGTTTTTCCGCAATTAGATCCAGGACGTCATCCCAGGAAACCGGTTCGAAATCGCCGTCCTTGCGTATCATCGGTTTCAACAGCCGCTCGGGGCTGTAAAAGCGTTTCAGATAATTGTTGCCCTTGGTGCATAAAAAATTTCGGGTATATGAATTGCTCGGATTCGCCCGGTGGGACACAATTTTTCCATTCTTTACCGTTGCAATGATCCCGCAACAGTCCGGGCAATCCCGGGTACATGATGTAACGATTTTTTTTTCCATTAAGTAACCTCCTTTTTGTCTCCAGGCACATTTTCTAACCGCTTCAGAACGACTTCCTTTACTGTTATTAACAAAAAATCTGCTTTTCGTCCAGACAGAATGAATTGGAACCGGCTAGACGCTGCTTGCGCCGCGCCCCCGGACAAAGCTTGACACACTTCTCACATCCATCACACTTGTCGGAATCGACATGGACGAGATAGACTTCAAAGTCTCTCAGTTGCTTCGGCATGGTTGCAATTTCTTTCTTAAAAATTTTCTTATCGACCTTTGAGCTCTTCCCACTTGTAGTCGATCAGCTCAAGCAGCACTCCGTTCATCTTCTTTGGATGAACAAAGGCAAACTCACAGTCACGAAACGGCCTGGCCCCACCGATAAAGGGATAATCCTTCTTTTTCAACTCGTCCATGGCATCCCGGGTATGGTTTACGTTAAAACTGATGAGCATCACCCCTTCTCCTCTTTTCTCTATAAACTTTGCGACCTCCCCATCCGGCGAGGTTGACTCCATCAGTTCGAAACCCACTTCGCCCACCCAGTATCTGGCCACCTTGATTTTTTCCGATTCATCGATGTAGACATCGTCGGGTTCAGACTTGCCCAGCACCGGTTTCCAAACTTTTTTGGCTTTCTCCAGATTTTTCACTGCAATACATATATGATCAACCTTATTTACCTTCATGACAATCTCCCCTTTTTATCTCCTGTTCGGGCGCCTGGTCTTCCGGTATATATGTTAAAACGTTAGCCATACTGCGGCAACAGACGACTTAGATTCAGATATCGGATACCGGTGGTATTGTCAAGAAGGAATTTTCTTGTAAACAGTCCGAAATGCTGGGTTTTTGGACAACTGCTGTCAGTTCAATCAACATGTTTATGGATGGTCACCCGGGTTTCGTTAAATGCTGTTGTGGGACCTAAATCGCAGGCGATTGCCTCACGCAACCGGTTGACGCCGCCCTGATCGTCTTTCCACCGGTTTGGAACAATGAGATTTCCAATCTGAATCGGTTTAAACAGATGGGGATAGATTTTCGCTCCGGAATAGGATGAATAATCCCATTCAAATAACTGTTTTGCCATCAACTGATCCTCCTTGGTTCCCTATTTCTGATATTTTTGTTCTTTTGGTCAATATCGACAGTCGCGTGAAAGGTTATTTGCGAACAACTTTGAGCATTTTTGGATTGATAGGGGTAGTAGAATAATCGTTTAATTCCATATAGTTACAACATCATAATATAGGTGTTTCACTTTTGTGTCAATTTATTGTTAAAGATGTCTCCATTTGTCGCATCAATACAGACATTTTCTACTCCTCAAAATCATCTCCCAGTTAAGGACGCAAAGGTGGCAAGAATTTACCACCAACCCCCTGTATTTTTCCCCAGTTAAGTGAAGGAAGGGTGCTGAGATTTTGGCACCCCCTCGTTATTTTTTTCCCAGTTAAGACAACATAGTTGGCTCAGGATTGGACATCCCCCCCTTTCGGTATTTCTCAAACCCGTTAATGCATTCTTTATAGATTGCGAAATAAGAATTCTTTTTTTAAGTCAGACATGTCTCGTAGGATTTTGCCCCCATGTGCTGATGCATGATGGTGTCTAGGAATGTCTGTAGTGCATCAGAAGTGACAACTTCTGCAATACATGTGCGTATGTCATTCTGAAACCAGAAACGTCTGGGCAGGTTCCTAGACACACTACGGACGATCTGCAAAATACTGCTAACCTATTGATACATAGCATAAATCCTTGACATTTCTCCTCTGGTGATTTACTATTAGAGGGTAAAAATCACTACATTTTGAAGAGGGAAAATCATGCCTAAACGGGTGTGTCTCTATGCTCGGGTCAGCAAGACATCCCAATCTGTTGAACGGCAGATTTCCGAACTGGAGATTGTGGCTGCACGAAATGGTTGGGAGATTGTAGACAGATACATTGATCATGGGATCAGTGGTGCAACTGGAAGGGATCAGAGACACGAACTGGATCGCATGATGAAGGACAGCACCAAACGCAAATTTGATGTTGTCATGGTTTGGTCCATAGACAGGTTGGGTCGTTCTCTCCAAAACCTGATAGAAATTCTCAATGATTTGAATTCCAAGAACATTGATTTGTATATGGATCAGCAGTCCATAGACAGCACCACACCGACAGGTAAACTTATGTTTTCTCTGATCGGTGCGTTTGCCGAATTTGAAAAATCAACTATCAGGGACAGGGTAATCAGTGGCCTGGCGAACGCACGAAAGAAGGGACGCATTGGTGGTCGTCCAACAAATCTGACAGATGAAATTCAGGCAAAAATACTGGAAATGAAGTCAGCAGGTGCGTCCATACGAAAAATTAAGGAAGAGTGTTCTGTAGGCACCGCAACGATCTACAAGGTGTTACGAGCAGAACCACTGGTGTTAGAGGCTCCGTGTGTATGACGATCTATGTAAAACGATAAATGACGCATACAGAAAAGCAGAGGCAGAGAACCCGGACATAGGCATCAGAGAGTTCGCAAATAGCATCGGTGAGGATTTCCTTGTCGTATGGGAAATTCTTGGATTTGCAGATTGGTATGCGTTCTACTACGACACGGATGATGAGTAGATGGGAGGGGATTATTATTTCCCAGCTCCCACATTCCCTGTCATAATCCTTGTATGAGAAGACTGCTACCCATTCTGCTGCTGACCCTTGCCGTGCTTCTGGGAAGTGCGGAGGTGAGTTGAGGTGCGAGGTTTCTACTGAATATGACTAAACACATTGATTTAGCTGAATTGAAAAATCAAACTTTCTCAGTTTTAGGCGAAGAACTGATTTTAAGGGTAATGACTAGTGAGCTTGTAGCAGACCGTTATGTAAATTGGATGAATGATTATGAGATTACGAAATATACGGAGCAAAAATACAGAAGTCATAATAGGAAGGATGTGGAAGAATTTGTACAAAGCAAATATAAATCGGAAGTAGATTTGCTATTTGGTATTTTTAATAACAAATCGCACGTCGGTAACATCAAGTTGGGACCAATAGATTTTAATCATATGGTGTCAGATATAAGCTATTTTATTGGCGATAGGACTATGTGGGGGAAAGGAATTTCTACAAAAGTTATAGGGACTGTTGTTGGAATATCTTTTGATGTTGTTGGTTTAGAAAAGGTTACTGCTGGAGTGTATGAAAATAATACGGGTTCAATCGTTGTGTTGGAAAAAAATGGGTTTGTATTAGAGGGTGTAAGGCGTTCTCAAATATTGTTTGAAGGCAAACGGATAAATTCTGTTATGTATGGAAGAATTAAGGATGATGTGGGCAAGGTTGATTAGGACTAAAAACAGGCTCAAATCTTCTGCGGTGAAGTGGTACAGACTTGCTGCCGAACAGGGGGATGCCGGTGCCCAGAACAATCTGGGTTTGATGTACTATGAAGGAACAGGTGTTCTACAAGACTACATCCGTTCTCATATGTGGTTGAACATTTCCGCATCACAGGGACACAAGAATGCGACAAAAAACAGAGACATCGTTGCGAAGAAAATAACTCCCTCCCAACCTGAAACTGCCCGACGACTTGCCCCTGAATGTGTCCGTAATAAATACAAAGGGTGTTGAGTAGAAACTCCACCCAAGACCCCCATTTCCCTCAAATCCTTATCTCTCACCTTCAAGGTTGGATTTCTGTTGCTACTGGGTTTGGGGCATATCTGGTTATGTTTGGATTGCTGGTCATGCAAACCTAAAACACATGTTATGGGTACAATTTTCACCAAATCCAAGAACGGGAGATCTCTCCCGTTTTTTTGTGTCCGAAATTACGAATTTGCATCAGGGTTTTAGGAACATCAAAATTATGGCAGGAAACCTAGTAATCCGATATGCTTGCTGTTCCATTATTCTTATAAGAATAATTTACCATGGCACCCACGCAAGATGACAAATTGAGTTTCTTGCAACCGGACACACCAGTCGGGGATGGTGGTGGTGAAAAATCAGAAAAATTCAGTTTCACCAACTTCGCAGAACATTTTGACGAACACATAAACACCTCCATTCGTGGTTATGCAGAACTGCGTGACGATATTGTCGGGATCAGTAAGTATTTCGTAGAAAATGGGACAATGGTGGTGGATATTGGCTGTAGTCAGGGTTCCCTCATAAGACGGATTAGAGATACCAACGAACATGCACCTGATGCCACTTATGTTGGAATTGATGTCAATCAGTCGTTCCAGCAACACTGGCAGGACGAACAGAACCTAAAATTTCTCATTGAAGATGTTCGGACATGGGACGGATTGGAAAATCTGTCGTTGGCAGTATCCCTATTCACATTTCAGTTCATACCAGAACGAGATCGGCTGCGTCTGATGCAGAAAATCTATGACAATCTAGTGGATGGTGGTGCTTTTGTGTGCAGTGAGAAGATTTTCTCAAAGAATGCAAAAGTGCAGGACATGATGGACAGTCTCTATTACGACTTTAAGAAAAAATCCTTCACCGAAAAAGAAATCTTGGACAAGGAACAGGAACTTCGTCACCTGGCAAAAAATACGACTGAAACTCTGCTCATGAACCAACTGCGTAACATTGGTTTTCGTGGAATTCAGGTATTTTGGAGGAATTTCAATTTCATAGGTGTTCTTGCGATGAAACGACCGACAGAAGAACTGGAAGACGAGTAACCCCATGGCAAAGCAGGTTCAAATTCTGTCTCCGAACACACTGACTTTAGATGAACATGTTGAGAAGATAGAGGCTGCGAGAGACAAAATCAGATCAGGTGTATTTGAGTTTGCGTCTGCCATCGCAGATGCGGTTGATCAGTTGGATCACCTAACGCAACAACAACTTGCACCAAGATTGGGTATGGCACAAAGCACCCTGTCAAGGTGGTTAGAAATTGGTTCGCATCCTGTCATCATGAGCATGAAGGATGAACTGCCACCCACATTTAGCACACTCCACGATCTCGTCAGGTTGGAGAAAAAATATGTGGGACACTATGGAGACAAGAGAGGCAACACAAAATTCTCTGATGTTTTTGCAAAAAACAAGATTGTCAAAAATTCAGAACAATCTGATGTGAGGCAATTGCTGGAAGAAGTAGATCGTAGGATCAAGGCAAAGAAGACAAAACAGAACCAAACTGCAATTTTGGGATTGGGTGGGCAAAAATTAGCTGTGCCGATTACAGGCAAAAACACCCAGACGATAAATCAACTCCTTCAATCAAAATCCACATTTAGGACATTTGTCATTGTTCCTAGCACTGAACAGATCAGGCATTGGGGAACAATGAATTTTGATACGGATATACAAGACGATTACCCATTGCTTGATCTCAGGCACACCTCGCACACTGATGCAATCCAGTGTCTCATCCAAATACCGATCAAGGATGTTCCAACGGGGTTGATGATGTTGTCGGGTTGGGGGTTTCAATACAGAGACATGCTCCTGCCTACACAGAAAAAAGTGGGATATGAGATAAGGAAAAATGAATTGGTTGTCATTCGGGGAGAACGAGGCAAAGGGCAATTAGAGAACCTACACATAAAGGAAGATAGTTTGGATAGTGTTCTGAACTATGCAGAAAGCATTGGTAAGTCACCATACCTTTTGCTGGGTGGTGATACGGATCGTGCTGATTGGATGATCTGTAAAGGTTGATCATGACCCTACGAGACATATTTGATGATTTTCTTTGGATAGTTTTTGAGTGGCTGGAAAGAATTGGTGATCCAATTTCCCAAATTTTAGATTTAAAAATTGGGGAGCAATTATTTCATATTGATTTCACAGATCGTCTGATTGCCTACCCAATTTGGGGAATTGTTATGGCAATAATACCTGCGATTACGAACAAAGGATTTAGGCAAATAAAGAAATTCTCGTTCATGTCTGCATTTTTGACGATCAGTGCAGGGATTTTTGGGGAATTTTTGTATTGGATCGTGTTTTTCTTCTTTTGGATTGCCACGCAACCGATAGCACAATGATTTCAGCACAACGCACAAATAGGCTCAGACAAAATCTGCAATCTCAAATTAAGAGAGATTTTCCCAACACGAATGTCTGCCTTCTCCTTTCTGGTGGTGCCGATAGTACCCTTCTTGGTTTAGTCGCACATTCTGTTGGTAAGGATGTTCATGCAATATCTTTTGAACGCAAGGGGGTTCCAAATTGGGATTGTGATCAGGCAGAGGCAACATCTGCAAAAATGGGATGGCAATTCACCAAGGTTGTGATCCCAACAGAAAATCCGAAAAGTATTTTCGTAAAACTCATCACCGAACATGGCTGTAAGAAAAAGACAGAATTAGAAGTCCTGTATCCATTTCTGTTTCTGATGGATGCGGTAGTAGGCAAGGATTTTGATGCTGTCCTTACAGGATTTGGAAATCCTTTACCTGATAGCAGGACTGCATCTGTGAGATGCAGAAATGATCCGTTGGAATATTGGGATCATGTTGTCTCTACCGATACGATGTTTGACGCATCAAAAAAATGCATAGAGGCAGGTGCATCCAAAGGGGTGGAAGTCCTTACTCCACTCTATGACAAGAAATTCAAAAAACTCATGCATGGCATGACTATGACTGACATGCATAAACTATACTGGAAATCGGTATGGAAAAATCTGTATCCGACAGAATTTGAGAATTTAGGGTTGCTCAAGGAAGGACGCACACCGAACTTACAAAAAGGTGGTTCCATACCAGAATTCTTTGCACCACTGCTAGACGACCCCGAAATCAATTATCGTGGATACAACACCGGAACCACCACCAACAGAATAAGTCACCTCGTAAAATTATGGGCTGCTAAACCCAGACAGATAACCAATGGTGTCATCCCTGATAAGAAAGTGACTTTCAAACCATACCTGTTGGAAGATGTGAAAAAGCAGTCCAAAAAGGAATTGTTCAGTGTAGTGACTACCTTTGCAGGTGGAGGTGGAAGTTCCACAGGATACAGGCTCGCAGGGGGAAAAATTCTACTCGCAAATGAATTCGTTCCAACAGCAATTGAGACATATCACGCAAACTACCCTGACACTCCTGTTGATGGTTCTGACATTCGCAAAATTACAAGGAAAAATGGACAACAGGGAGTACTGGATTGGTTCAAGTCATATGGGATAAAGCATGGTTCATATGACATACTTGATGGCTCCCCACCTTGCTCCACCTTTTCTACCTCTGGTGTCGGTGAAGGCAAAAATGAGACAAGAGATGTAAAATATTCAGATGTGACACAGGATCGCATAGGATATTTGATCCATGAATTTGTCTATCTGGCAAATTGCACCCAACCCAAAATATGCATCCTTGAAAATGTTCCTAACATCGCCAAATCAGATGTCTTCACCAATGCGTTAAGTAGGCTGCGAAGATATGGTTACAAGGTAAATCACAAGGTTCTCACTGCTTCCTACTATGGTGTGCCACAACGACGGAAGAGGATGTTTGTCGTTGGCATTCGCCCTGATGTTGCAGACAAGATTGGATTACAGGACGAAGCAGATATTTTGTCTCTCTATCCTCAAGGCAGTTCCTATCAACCATCTGTCAAGGATGCGATTGCTGATGTGGAAGTGGATAAGAGAGAACGAAATCTAATCATTTCAGAGATACGCAAGGGCACCCAATACGAGGTAATCAGAGGAATACGAAAAGATCCTGAGCACCCTGCAAGATTGTTGGACACTCACATCAAATTCAAAAATCTGTATTTCAACACTTATCGTTGTGCATGGAACGCACCTGCCCCGACAATTACACAATTGGGTAATCAGCTTGGTGGTAGAGGTGGTATTTTTCATCCAACAGAAGACAGAACATTCACCATCAAGGAATTACTGCGTCTGACGGCATTACCAGATGATTTCAAATTGACAGGTACATTCAATCAGAGAGCAGAACGAATAGGTAGGTGTGTTCCTCCGTTGATGACTGCGGCATTGGCTGCATCGTTGTATGAAAAGGTTCTTAAACCTGCAAAGAATTTTGGAAATTAGAGAAATGAGTAATCCCATAAAGGCATTTATGGAAAAACTTATCCATCCTCTTTGGGATAAATTACCAAATTGGGTTCAAATTATTGTGTGTCTTTGTATATTTGTAGGTGGGATCGTTTGGTTAAATGAAATGTATGCCGACCATTGGGCATCCAAAGGACCACTTAAAGAAAAGTACCGATGGTAAAGAAGAAAGAATATGCATCGTTGCATGAAAAGGTTTTGAAACCAACGACAAACAAAAACAATTGAAAAGATAGAGGAAACGACAGATGCCCCCCAAAAACTTAATTATGCCAACCAACTTTGTGTCACAGGTTTTGCCCTATCCAAAATTAACCTCAACTTTTCAAATTACTAAAACTGTGGGGTCTGTTGCTCAAAAATGGAATAAAGAAACAAAAATTCTGACAGATCCGCACCTTGCTAAATGAATACGGAGACGATTTACAAGATACACCGGCAGTGATGATTATAGGTGAAGATGTTACAGAAGATGGCGTACCCTCAAAAGATATGCATGCAAAGCAATCCCGAGCATACGAGCAGTTTTTGGATGCCGAGAAAGATATAACGAACAATGTTGTTTTTTGGACAATTCTGGGAATTCTTTTTCCAAGTACAGAATGGAATTGTCTAGTGCATGATGAGTTAATAGAAGCATTTAAAAGGTATGATAGGTTGGAGGTGCCTCTTGCTGAAAGAAAATCTTTATGTACTTGGTTTTACGAGCGTCAGCATCCGCTTATACCAAGTATAGGTAAAAATATTTTCACGGAATTAGGAGAAATGCCGGACGATGGGTTGGTTACAATTTATCGTGGGTTCATGTGTAGGAAAGATTTAGATAAACGCATTAGACAATCTGATGAAAAAGGTACTGTAGAGTATCAAACACAAGATGAGGGTGTTGGTTTGAGTTATACTTTGGATAGAGAGATAGCTGCAAAGTTTTCTCTTCGCAAAACTGATTACACTACTGTTAGAACATTTTGGGATGCATTCTTACAAGGTGATATGCCTAACGATGGTGCTAGATTTTTTGGTGGTGCTGTCAGGAGAATGTCACAAAAGGAACGCAAGGAAAGAGTAGAAGAAGTAGGGATAGATTTCTCAAAAGATACAGTAGCAGAAGTGTTGGAGAAACTTGATCAACATAAAGACAACGAATTTGTCAAAGGTTTGTTTAGTGCATTAAAAACTGGTTTTGGATACAGAGAAGATTTTGCAAAGTCAAAATTGGAAATACCAGATGCTGACACCTATGCCGGTTTCGGTGTCCGACCTGTAATTGCAACCTATACCGTGATAAAGAGCGATATTGTCACAGTCTTTCGGGGAAGTGAAGAAGCAGAAGTAGTTGCACTTCCAAACGATATAGAATTGAAAAGGTATGATTTTCTAACAAGTTCGGAAATCCATCGCACAGTTCAATTAGATTATTATAATCCTTTGTTAAATAATCCCTAACCATAAGTTTTTTGATTGGATACATCGCAAACTTAAATGACATCAGCTGTATATTAAATTTAACCTTTTTTAGAAAACGAAAAAAACACCAGAAATGGGTATATCTGGTGCTTTTCTCCAAGAAATATCCTCGCACGATCCTCGTTATGCAGGGATAAACATTAACCAAACATGAATTCTTCTCTGACTTGCTGAAGATCGGCTGCATCTTTTTTCGCACAATCTGCCAGGCGAGAACGAACCCAATCTGCTTCGTTAATTCGTGTATCGTTACAAATCTCCGAAATAGTATTTTTCAAACTATCGTTAATCCTTACACATAATGCTGTATCGTATTTGATCATTTAGTTTTTCTCCTCTGATGATATGGAGCACTGCTGGTGGCATGAACCATGTCATCCTTCATTCGTGCATTGTTGGTTTGAACTTGTTGGTATGCTGAAACCATATGTTCGTCCCTGAATGCACTGCCTCTTTCAGACGGTAGAGTGGGTCCATCAAAATACTGATCCACTAACCTCTGATTAATTTGTTGTCTTTGTTTTTTGCGTTTCTGTTCTAGCTGGTGCTGCCTAACAGAAACACTCATGGGAATTAATTTATCCATGCATCTATTTAGTTCTTCTGTATCTCAACTCGTTCCGCAAGAGAGATACTTTTTGCGGAAATTCTCTCTTTCTTGGACTTTTTTGACAACTGCTTCTTCCGCACCTGTTTCTTAATGATTGAGAATGGTGTGTAGGTGGTGGCATCCTGTGGAGGAAATTCATTTTCGGTTTTCTGTTCCTTTGGTGGAGGATTAACCCATTTAGTCCGCAACAGAGATTACCTCTCGTGCATAGTCCTCTAATTCTTCTTCTGTCATCTCAATTACATCGGCTGTCCCGGTAAAACTGAAATCACATGTGTCCAAGTCCATGTGATACATTTTCTCTGCAACCCAATTGACGATATGTTTGGTGTATCCATCTTTGGACACGGCATCACTCTTCTCCTTTTGGAGCAATGCATCCTTCCTTGTCCTGGCAAATGTCATCTCTTCGGAGATAGTGCAGATTGTGATTTCAGTTCTGCTTACATCTTCTGATAAACGAAATCTCACCTGATACGGAAACTGCAATTTGTAGGCTCGCATGGGATTGTCTCCCATTCCCTCAATCACCTCATTTTCTAATTCTTCTAATGTCTCTTCCAGTTCATCCATGTGTCATTTTTCCAATATGTGTTTATTCCGTCTATGAGGGTGCTAGCAGGGTTTTTGGCAGTTTCATGGGGGTTACCCACCTATCACACCTGAATTTCCTCTGTAATACCCCTTAGCATCGTGCCTGCATGTGTTGTGGATGGAGGAAAGAGCAGAAATACACATCGTCGGAGAAACCTCATGTGATGTTGTCTGCGATTATTCTTATAAGAATAATTTTCTGACGGATCACCTTCCCTAATTGGAACACATAATTTTACTAACGAACTCATCGGCTCCTGCCTCCATCTCGTAAGTATTTAGGGAGATGGATCTAGGTGGTGTCATGGACAATCCATCCATGAAACCTTTTACATATTCGTCTGTGGGAGTGTCCTGTCCTAAATCCTTACAAGCTTGATGGATTTCCCAATGTTGTATTTTCCATTGATGTATCCATGCGATGTGTTGCTGTGCTGGGTTTAGGTGATTGTGATAATGGAAATTGTCTTCAGGGTTTTCGTATGGTCCTGTTTCATTTCCTGTAAATTCTGAACCATTCATTTGGTTTCTTTCTTATTGTTTTTTGATTACAACCTAATTCTGTTATCTATTTTACCTTTTTAGATAATTCCTTTTTGATTTTTTCTAACTCATCTTCAATTGAACCTACTAAAACTAATTTCCGAAAGGCATCTTTTTCCTTTTCGTATTCCCTTACTAATAATTTTACTTTAGTCATTTTTCTTTAAACCCTATCTATCATGCGTATCTCTACATACCTACTTATACGACTGAAATACCTAACAATGACAAAAAAGGTAAAAAAGATGAGAAAGCACCAAAATAACAATAATGTTTCAAAAAGAGATGATGCTACAAAATATTATTCCATGAATTAGATTAATTTTTCTACGAAATCTTCTCCCCTGGCATCACTATAATACTGCTCAATCATAGAAATTGAGGTGGCACAATTTAGAGCAATTGCATAAATATCACTGTGTTTTCTATACCTTATTTGATATGTGATGTATGTGTGTCGGCAACAGTATGGGGTAAATTTGACACCATCAGTATCAAATTCACAATCCAGTACTTGTCCGTTTTTGGGAAGATAAGAACTAGCTCCTTTTAACATTGTATTGAAACCTTCCCTAAATTCTCCAATCTGTTTTCCATCAGGGTTGCAGAATACAAAATCATTCGGGTCACAATTGTCAATTCGTGTCTCCCGTAATCTTTCCAATGCACGAGCAGCAGTTGCCCTGCCTATCCGTTCAGTTGCACCCCTTGATTTCAGTTTTGTTTTTTGAGAGGCACGAACACGAACATATTTTTTTCCTTCTTCTGTTTGTGCAAAGGTTACATCTCTCCAACGAATTTCTCGCATTTCACCAATTCTCATACCAATGTTACATGCGAACAGAAAATATTCCCTCAACATCATACGATGCCTGATGATCCTGCTATCGTTATTGTGCTTACCAACTTCTAACCACTCGTTGGTTCGTAAGTAAGTCACTATCCGTCTGTATTGCTGGATGGAAAATGCACTGCGTCTATTGTTATTGCGCATACGATAGACATAGGAAATTGGCTCCCCAGAATAGAAACCTTCTTGTCGGCACCATCTCATAACGGATTTCATAGACGAGATTTCTAACTGGATGGTGCGTTCTGAAGGTGGATTTTTTCTCCAATTACCCCTTCTCCAATTTTCATATTCTCTGAAATGCCGTTCTCTTAACTGGGACAACTTCAAATCACCGACATATGGCACCCAGTAATTCAACACATGCTTCTTATATACTCTCAACATTCCTTTAGTATAACGATCCCAACCTTCTTTAAATCTCTCCTCATATTCTTTAATAAATAGATTTATTCCTTGTGCGACACTTTTGCCTCGTATCACCATCTCATTATTTTGGAGGATGTTGATTTCGGCAAATCTTTGATTAGCTCTGATTTTTGCTGTCTCAAAATTTGCAGTTTTCATACTTTCACGGAGATATTTTTGATTATTTGCTAATTCACTTTTGCTCACCCTAAATCTTGCGTAATAGGTAGTTCCCTGTTTCAGTTCTCTGGTGTAGAGCATCACCTGCTTATCTTCATCCAAAGGTATTAATGAACCCATTTTGAGGTATTCTCCGTGTGTCAAATTTGTGTCAAACCGACAATGGCAACAAATTTAAATATCTGTATTATAACACAAATTTCAATGCGTGTGTAACTTTGTGTAAAACAAAAAGGTAATGTTTTCAATGACTTCGGATGGTAAGTGGGATTTTAGGATAAAGCGTTTTGATAGGTGGTATGTTAAGAATTTCAAGCTGTTTGAGAAGGTTATGACGAGTTCTTGAAATTTAGTATCACCTATCTAACCGTC
>Ga0187833_10002623_pt1 | contig 19051 bp, 19 predicted proteins | sample ETNtaG_37_FD_167968 | JGI IMG/M metagenome (GOLD analysis project Ga0187833, IMG submission 167968) | Marine microbial and viral communities from oxygen minimum zone, Eastern Pacific Ocean - ETNP2014_SV_400_PacBio MetaG (Illumina Assembly) | ecosystem: Environmental > Aquatic > Marine > Hypoxic...
AAATCCTATCTTGTATCCATGACTCAACAAGGCAATAAAAGCTTGGTAAGAGTGAACAATTACCAGAAAACCCTCACTGGGGTATTTGTTGACGGATTTGATACCTCCATTGAGGAACTTGTGAAAGCGACCAACTACATTCGAAAACTAAGAGAAAATTCATTGGCAAACATAGAATCATCTCACACTAAACAATAGGATACTTATATGTCAAAAAAAGCATACATGATCGTTTTTGCAACTATTCATGACAGAGAAAGTTTTGTAACTAATTATGGTCCTGCGGCTGCGAAACTTACTGAGAAATTTGGCGGGAAATACTTAATCAGAGCCCCTGGTGGTATTCCATTGGAGGGTATGGATTCCAGCAATCCTTCAGTAGTTATTTCGGAGTGGCCGGACAAAGAAACGGCAGAAAAATTTTGGCATTCTGAAGAATACAGTGAAGTAAAAAAATTCAGAGAAGGGATAGCAGATTGTAAAGTATTGCTCATTGAATCGGACTAGATATGGCAACAACCACGGTAAAAAGAACTACGTTGATCGTTAGAGACATTGAGGCATCCTCAAAGTGGTACGAAGAGATATTAGACATGAGTCTTTATTACGACGATACAATAACCTTGAGTGGCCAAGGTTTAGCTGCAGGCAAAAAAGGGGACGTAACCCACCTTAAAATATATAAATGCAGTGATCCAGTCATTGGAATGATTGGACTTTTGCAGTGGCTTGATCCTGAACTCCCTGCTCCAGAAAAAATTCCAACAAAAGTGGATTATGGCAATCCAACCTTTGTCGTGGATACAGATAATGTTGACGAGGTGTATAAGAAAGCTCTTGCTCTGGGAACACATATTCATTCAGAACCTCATGAATGGTCAGTCAGAGGTGCCGATGGAAATATGATTAACTTCATAACACTGAGTGTGTTTGATCCGGATGGATACTTCTATGAAATCAATCAACGATTAACTTAGATCCATTGAGAATGTATGAGATTCCAAAGAGCAAATTTTTTAGTCAGTGATTTAGATCGCGCTTTAATATTGTACAGAGATATCCTCGGCATGCGTCTTGATCATGTAGAAGAGTCTGAAGATGATTCATATTCTTATGATGTATTCGAAATTGATAAGAAGATTCAAATCAAGTTTGCCCTTTTGAGTTATTCCAACCAGCCCAGAATCATGGCATTAACAGAGCTTGGCAAGAACAATTTAGAAAAGATGTCTTTTCCCCGCAGATCGGCGATTGTGATAGAAGTTGCCGATGTTGATGACGTGTTAGCACAATGTAAAGAAAATAACTTTAAAACATACAAGGAAGAGCATTTAGTGACTCATGATGGGAGAGAGGGCAGAGAAATTGGTATTGTCGATGATGATGGCAATCTTACCGTCATCTACAAAATCGAGAAAGCTTAGTGTCGTCTAACGATAATACATACCGCAATAAAACCAATGCTTGGTATATGGTTATCTTAATGACGGTTGCATACATGTTCTCATTTATCGACCGCTACATCTTGGGATTATTAATTGATCCCATAAAAGCAGATCTTGGCTTAAGCGACACACAAATTGGTTTATTACTAGGTCCTGCTTTTGCAATTTTCTATGCCACTATGGGCCTGCCTTTAGGTTATCTTGCAGACCGTGTGAAAAGGGTTTGGATCGTTGCAGTCGGTGTGTTTGTCTGGTCTCTAGCCACAGTCGCATCTGGCTTTGCCCAAAAGTTCAGCCAGCTGTTTATTGCCCGAATGGGGGTTGGTATTGGTGAAGCAACTCTAAGTCCCTGTGCCATCTCCATGATTACAGACAGCTTCCCGGAAAAAGAAAGAGGAAAACCCATTGGATTTTATACCATGGGTATGTCATTAGGGGCCGGGTTTGCTGGTTTGTCAGGTGCGGCTGTTTTGATATTAGCAGAATCGGTGAACCTCGTTAATTTACCGATTATTGGTGAGATTTCACGTTGGCAATTAGCATTCATCATCGTCGGACTACCTGGGATCTTGCTGGCTTTTCTCATAGCAGCTCTAAAAGAGCCGCAAAGAACTAGTAATAAGAATCAGAACGCTGAAGAGGAAATCAAAATCACCGAGGCTTTAAAATTCTTCATAGAAAAAAGAAGCGCCTTGGGAAGCTTTATCCTGCCAGCATGTGTAATGACGATAATTGCGTATTCCCATGCTTGGTTGGCGCCGATGTTTGAAAGAACTTGGGACATGCCTACTTCAACTTATGCATTCATTAACGGTTTATTGCTGCTCGTCTTTGGTCCCTTATCAAATAATTCTGCGGGATGGTTAGCGGACCGACTAGTAAAACAAGGAAAAAAAGATGGTGGTTTGAGGGTTGTGATACTTGGAGCATTTATTTTTTTGCCCACTGCCATCCTAGCACCCTTAGTTCCAAACCCAACACTTTGTTTTATAATGCTTTCAATTAACACAATAGGTATTGCTTTTACTTCCTCGAGCGCTTTGATAGCACTCGTGAGAATTGTACCTTCCAAAATCAGAGGTCTTTCTACTGCATTTTACTTAATGTGCATTAGCATAACAGGTTTGCTGTTAGGACCCACGTCGGTAGGCTTGCTCAATGATTTTGTCTTTGATGCTGAGAACGTCCGATACTCGATGAGCACTATTCCTTTAATCTTTGGGATCCCAGTAGTGGCAATGATCCCGTTTATGAGAAGATCCTATTTAAAAGAAATAGAAAAGACATAGATCAAAAATCTTATTTAAACTTCTCTATAAAATCTAGAATCTCATCAGTCTTTTTCATCAATAACTCTCTATCAGCCCTAGACTCAACATTTAATCGAACCAGAGGTTCAGTATTTGACATTCTGAGATTAAACCGCCAACTTGATAAATCAAAACTATAACCATCTAAATCATCAATTGAAACAGACTGTTCTAGATATTGCTCTTTAATCCTCTCCAGTAACTCTACTGGGTTATTAACCTTAACATTGATCTCTCCACTGATGGGGTACTGTTGCATTCTTTCTGAAGTCAAACTAGATAAGGGCTGACTGGCCTTAGACATAATTTGAGTGACTAATAGCCAAGGGATCATACCACTGTCGCTGAAGTAAAAATCTCTGAAATAGTGATGACCACTCATTTCACCCCCATAAACCGCAGCATGCTCTCTCATTTTCTCCTTTATAAATGAATGTCCTGCTTTGGATTGAATAGGTTGTCCATCATAGCTTTGTACTTCTTGTTGAGTATTCCAAATTAATCGAGGATCATGAATGATCTTGCCCCCTACATCCGAATCCAGCAAAACCTTAGAGATCATACCAATAAGATAATAGTTGTCTATAAATTGCCCATTCTCATCAAAAAAGAAACAGCGATCAAAATCTCCATCCCATGCAATGCCTAAATCTGCGCCCAATTCAACGACTGCTTTTGCAGTGACTGATCTATTTTCAGGCAGTAACGGGTTGGGAATGCCATTAGGGAAACTGCCATCTGGAGGGTGGTTGATCTTATGAAATTCAAATGGCAATAAATCCTCCATTGCATCAATCACCGGACCAGCACAACCATTACCGGCATTGACCAAGATTTTCAGAGCTTCTAACTGGGTGGTATCAACAAAACTCAGCACTTTATTGAGATAATCTTCCCTAATATTTTTTTTAGTGGTTACTAGTTCGCCTGCAGATTGTTTTTCAGTCAGATTCTCAGCCAACTGTTTGATCTCTGCTAGTCCTGAATCCATGCTGATTGGTTTTGCTTCACGCCCCACAATTTTCATGCCGTTATAATCTGATGGATTATGACTGGCTGTCACCATGATTCCACCATCTGTATGGAGGTCATTGGTTGCAAAATAAATTTCCTCGGTGCCACAAAAACCAATGTCAATGACTTCGGCTCCTTGATGAGCGATTCCTCTCGATAAGGCTTCAACGAGTTGGGGAGATGTGGGTCTAATATCGTAGCCTACTACTACAGCAGAGGCATTGAGGTATCTAGCAATCGCAATACCAATGCGAAATGCGATAACCTCATTGAGTTGAGATGGAACCTTGCCACGAATATCGTAAGCTTTGAAACACTCGATCTTATGATCTTGAGAAGAAACTTGAGACACCGTTAATGCGATCTTTTACCATCAAAAACACAAACAAATTCTAAAATTTCTGTGCCATTGTTGTGTACCCGATGAAATTCTCCATCTTCAATCAAAACCACATCACCAGAGTTAACGTCAAAGGTCCGTTCATCGATCTCCATTGAGCCTGATCCATGCATGAATATATATACTTCTTCCTGACCGGCATGTGTATGTCCAGAGGTGCTATGATTTGGATTGAGATGAGTGGTGCTTGCAACCAAATTATTCAATAAATTGTTGTCTGTAACTACATAACGTTCATCTTCCTTGACAACTCTCCAGCCTTTATTTTTCTCTTGCATAACTAACCTCTATATTGGTGCACTGTAGTAGTCGAAAAATAAGTACATAATTGCAGTACATATTAGTAGAGTAAGAATCATGACTGGAAGACCTTTCTTTGCCCATAATAGCGGTGTTATTGCTAAATCTGGGTTGCCTTCCCGCCTTGCCAATCTCTCCGATACCGTCACTATATATACATTGGCAGTCGAGCCAATATGAGTACCATTGCCTCCCATACCAACCCCTAGTGCAAGACACCACCATAGGGCGGCAACATTGATGCCCTGAGCTTCCAGAGAAAGAATGATTGGGATCATGGCTGCGGTAAATGGGATGTTGTCAATAGCCGCAGACATTATGGCTGCAACCCACATCAAGACAATACAAGCTAGCAAAAAGTCCTCTTTGACAAAAGGAATGATAAATTGACCAAGATACTGAAGAAATTCACTGTTCTCAACACCTCCAACAATCATAAACAACGAAATAAAAAACATCAGCAGCGGAATCTCAACTTCATGCATCACTTCTTCGAATTCAAGGCTCTTTGCCATTAAGCTCAAAATGATCAGTCCCACTACTGCCACCATCCATGGCTCCCAATGTATTTGGTTGTGGATAATAAAAAGCACTACCATCAAAGCCAAGACCATGAGTGACTTATTCCATAAGCTTTTATCTTTGTATGGGATAACATCGGTAAAGGTACCTTCTGCTTTTTTATCAAGATCGGTTTTAAACAGCACTCTGAGAAAAAATAATGTGCCCAACCAAGCGACCAAAACGATTAGGCCCATTTTTTCCACAAATGGAGTAAAAGCTATATTTGCTGCCGAACCAATCATCAAATTTGGCGGATCACCAACAAGAGTAGCTACACCTCCTGTGTCGGACAACAATGCCGCTGCCATTAAATATGGTATGGCATTGACTTTCATTTTTTGACAAATTAGCACGATTAAAGGACCAAAAATTACAACCGTCGTTACGTTGTCTAAGAGAAGTGAAATTACGGTAACGGCTGTGCCAAGCATTGCCATTAACAGAAATTGTCTACCTTTAGCAATTTGTCCTATTTTCGTGGCTAGAACTTCAAAACCACCGGTCTTAATCATGATGGCTACAATTGACATCATCGCTGCCAATAAAAAAACAACATTCCAATCCACCGCCTCGAAAGCTAGTTCTGGGTTGTAAAAACCATAAGATTGTCCAACCACTAGCATCACTAGTGCTCCAAGCATTGCAACTTTGACACGAGAAAACCCATGCAATGTTTCTGTAAAAATTCCTATAAAGCTCAAAGCCAGAATGATGCCAGAAACCATCATGCCCTGATTCATTTCAATCAAATGTGTAGAATCCATTTAATTCTCCGATTGGCTGATAAAAAGGACTATATTCTAATACAAAAAAACATAAAGAATCACTAAAATATAAAACAGCTTACCAAGTGATCGACTGATCTGAATCAATCAGCAAATCTTCAAGATATTGTTGGTGTTCTTCGAGATCCTCATTAGTTAACTCAACGGTCATAATTTTTCTTTCACTATAGTCAATATCTAGAGAATGATTGCTTTGTTGTTCATTTAGATTTTGCTCATCGCCAAAAAATCCAACTTGACCGCCAGTCATCAATAAATAGACTTGTCCCAATAATTTTGCATCAATCAATGCCCCATGCAGTTCCCTGTTTGATGTGTCCACATTGTATCTAGCACATAAAGCATCCAAGCTGTTGCGTTTCCCAGGATGGGTTTTACGGGCAATGAGCAAAGTGTCTTTGATCTCACAAAGATCCTCTATCTTTTTTTCATAACCTGCCAATGAGAATTCATGGTTGATGAAAGCAGTATCAAAAGGAGCATTATGGATCAGCAACTCGGTATCTTGGATGAAGCTTAGAAACTCTTGCATCACCTCTTTAAATTCTGGTTTGTCGGCAACATCATCATTGGTAATGCCATGAACTGCGATAGAACCAGGGTCAATACTTCGTTTTGGATTCAGGTAAGTTTGGTAATGATTGCCCGTCATTCTTCTATCCACAATCTCGACAGCGCCAATTTCAATGATCCTATGCCCTGCTTCCAAAGGCATCCCAGTCGTTTCAGTATCGAGTATAATTTGTCTCATCGGTTCATTGTGATTTCATCGACGCCTTTATTAGCCAATGCGTCAGCGCGTTCATTTTCTGGATGGCCAGAATGACCTTTAATCCAGAACCATTCAATATCATGAATAGAAGTCAATTGATCAAGCTCTAACCACAAGTTTGCATTCAAAACTGGCTTTTTCTTTGCATTTTTAAACCCATTTCTTTTCCAATTAATAATCCACTCAGTGATCCCTTGTTTCACATAATTTGAATCGGTATATAAATAGACCTTACAGGGCTGTGTTAAACTCTGCAGACCTTTAATGGCAGCTAAAAGTTCCATTTTATTATTGGTTGTATCTAAATCGCCACCATATAACTCCTTAGTCGCAGCTTGATTTTTTAGTATCACACCCCACCCACCGGGCCCAGGGTTGCCTCGACAAGCGCCATCGGTGTAAATATCGACTTCTTTCATTCTATTACTCTACTCATTGAATCGGCTAGGGAGCCAGACTGTTTATAACCGTCCCTTGTAAATTGTTTCTCCAGAGTCATTGGTATACGTTCCTTATTAGCAACAATCATATAACAAGCACATAAGAATGGATTAAAAATATTAATCTTTAAAGGCAAATCGTATCTTTTGACTGTCGGTAATGTGGCATGAAAATAATGAATTTTCTCAATTCTAAACCCTAAATCAATCAGCCATGTGGTGTATCTTTTAACTGAAATCAATTGATTCATTCCCAATAAGAATCTTTTACCGGAAAGGTAATGCCTTAAACCCCATAAGCTGAATGGATTAAACCCGATAGCAATCAATTTGCCACCGTCTTTAAGCAACTCAGTAGTTGAATTTAAAATCGGTTGGTTGACTTTGACCTGCTCTAAGGTATGGGGTAAAAATACAACATCAATCACCTGATCCTTAATAGGTAAGTGATCAAACTTTGCTACCAGATTGACACCTTCTATAACACCCTGCTCAACGAGAAAAAATTCATCAGCATGAAGATGGTTTGTAAACGTTTTACTATGGCCCCAAATACCAATCTGGAGGAAACCATCGCCACTGCTTATAGCCAGTACATCAACAAGTTCTTCTTGCTCTTCTTGAATGAGTCGAGATCCAATTGTGTCTAGTAACCAGAGCGGTCGCATGTCAAAATAATCCTCATAATATTATCTGATAGGATAGGTTATTTTTAATGTAAAATATAATAAATGGTGATGCAGTTAAATATCAACATTACAAATATAAATGAAACTTAATTTACGGAGAGCTAAATGAGTTTTCTTAGTGGCAAAAAAGCTTTAATTACGGGTATTGCAAGCAAAAGATCAATAGCCTATGGCATTGCTCAATCGATGGCTCGTGAAGGAGCTGAATTGGCCTTAACATATCAAAATGAAAAACTGAAACCACGCGTTGAGAACATTGCAGAGCAACTTGGTTCCAATATCTGCATTGAACTTGATGTTGCTTTAGAAGAGAACATTGATGATGCTTTTAGCAATCTTAGTTCTCATTGGGAAAATCTTGATATTCTGATTCACTCAATCGCGCATGCTCCAAGCGAAGAACTCAAAGGCTCCTATATCGATTCTGTTAGTAGAGATGGGTTTAATATGGCCCATGAGATCAGCAGCTATAGTTTCGTGGCTTTAGCAAAAAAGGCATGGCCGATGATGAACGCTAATGGAGCTCTGTTAACCTTGACTTATCTTGGTTCTGTTAAATCCGTTCCCAACTATAATGTTATGGGACCTGCTAAGGCCAGCCTAGAAGCGAATGTAAGATTTCTAGCAGCTGATTTAGGTCCACACTCCATTCGAGTCAATGCAATTTCGGCAGGGCCTATTAAAACACTGGCAGCAGCTGGGGTCAGTGGAATGAGAGGATTGCTAAAACATGTGGAATCCATGACACCCTTGCGTCGTAATGTCACGATTGAGGATGTTGGCAATGCTGCAGCTTTCTTGTGTTCTGATCTCGCCTCTGGAATTACCGGAGAGGTGCTCTATGTCGATGGTGGGTATCACAATCTGGGAATGACCCTAAATATTGACTGATTCTTATTTCTTAATAAAAAATCTTATAAATCATAAGCACTGTTAAAAAGATCTGGATCAATCTCAACTTTGGCCTTTTCTCTCAACGCCTTAGTAAAAGAAGACACTTCATTGGAACCAAATTGCTCAGCAAGGGCAATTTTTCCTCCGTCTCGTTCTTCAGCAGAAAAAGCATCTAGTCTACCTGGGTTCATTTGTAGCACCGAGAAAAGATACATCATTTCATTAACTTCAACGAAGTGATAACGGTTCCTGCCAATATCTTTTCCTGGTATGTCAAATATTGCATCCAAAAATACTTTGGGCAAAGTGTTATCGTTTCTCTTTAATGCAGTGAAATTCTGCAATTCTAAATCGTACAGTTCTAATACCTCATTCAAAACACTATCAGAGGCAAGTTCTTTCGTCTTCTCTTGAGCAAATGTTGTAGCTAGATCAACTGATTGTTCTGATATCAGAAATTCAGTTATTTCCCCCTCAACCTGTTCAAAGGTCTTCATCTCAGGCAATCGATGGTTTGTCACTCTTGCAACAATAATAAAATCATCAAATTCGAATACAGGCGTGTTTTCTGATTGTTCAAGCGAGGAAGGGCTGAATAGTATATCGATAAATTCTGCTTGTTCATTGAGGAAAGATCTACCATTTCTACTGACCGATTTAACCTGTTTTAGCTGTAATGACAATACATTAGCAACAGAATTCAATTCATTGTATGCCTGCAATGACAGATCATCCAATTGTTCAGCAACATCATATAGACGATCTTTTGCCAATACATTTGCATATTCATCGGTTAATTCATCTTCAATCTCAGAGAAGAATTGTTGCCTGCCTTCCTTGATGTCATCTAACCGAATGAGGTGGTAGCCAAATTGAGTTTTGATTGGATCAGAAATTTCACCGTTACCGAGTGAAAATAAGACTTGCTCAAATTCCTCGACAAAAGAACCCGGTTCGGCCCAACCTAAATCACCTCCATTTGAGGCGGATCCAGGATCATCTGAAAATTCAGTTGCTAGAGCTTCAAACGATTCTCCATTTTTAATTCTTTGATCAATGTTCTTTATCTCCTCAAATGCATCCACTTCAGAGTCATCCTCGAATGAAATCAAGATATGGCTGGATTTTCGCTCCTCATTAGATCTAAATCGTTCGATATTTTCATCATAATATTGCTGAACATCCAACGGTGAAAACTCAATTGATTGTGCTATTTCTCCTATGCTAATAGATAGATATTCAACATCTATCTCTTCTTCTGTTACAAAAGATTCTTCGTTCTCCTCGTAATATGACAGAACCTCATCAGAATCAAGCTTAACCTGTTCAGCAAACTGTGCTGCAGGTATCATAAGGTATTCACCCTCTCGTTCCTCTAATTGTAATGTTACAAATTTTCTGAATTCAAAAGGAGTTATAAATGATGATCCAGTTAACCCATTTCTCAGTTGATTGATTTGTAATTGAATCCTAAGATCATTTTCATATTTTGACAAGCTCACTCCTTGACTCAGTAGCATCGCTTCGTAATTCTCACGATTAAAACTTTCCCCCAGTTGAAACTGAGGAGTTGTCATAATTAGTTCAGTAACAAACTCAGGACTGACCCGATATCCTTGTGCGTGTACGTAATCCTTTAGCAATGTCTTCATTATTAGATTTTCGACAGCGGCTTCCTTAATGGTGTATTCCAGCGAATCTGGGATTTGATTTCCTAGAATTTCTTGGATTTGCATTAATTGATTACTAAATTCTTCCCGATATTCAACTAGACTAATTTCCTTGTCATTGACCGTTATGACAATATTCTGCTCAAGAGGTGTTTGATCCATATTGCCAAAACTAATCACCAGTGCAATTGCAATTGCACTAATAATTAAAATAGCAATCCATCCTGTGAACTTTTCTCTAATAATTTCTAACATAGTTACTACACAAGTTTATAATCAAGTGGCGGATTGGTTGGACCGAACTATTTGTCCTATCCTTTTATTCCTTAACTTTCCTCTCTAAGTTTTTTATTTATTAATTTTCCCTCTACAATATTCGTTACATACTTGCTACATTTCTTGCTACATTTACATGAAGATAACTTCAGCAATAAGCCCGTTAATTACTGCATCAACAATGATAATTTTTTCAGACATAAAACACTAGGATTGTTGTAATTATTATAATTAACCATAAGGTAACAGCAAAAATAATGGGCTGAATAGAAAGCTCCTTAAGTGTATTGAGTTTAAACTGAGAACCAATAAAAAATAGTCCAAGTAAAAACAAAGTGTTGCTAATCTTTTTTATGATAATGTGGATATCCTGGTTTAAATCAATAAATGTTCCTAATAAGACAAATATTAGAAAAAAAATAATAAAGTAAGGAAAATTATATTTTGCCTCCTTATTTTTAAAATAAAGGCTGAAACATATAATCACTGGAATGATCCATAAGGTCCTACCTAATTTAATAACACTCGCATACATTACTGAATCATCTCCATAAATGCTTGCGGCACCTAAAACAGAGGCTGTGTCATGAATTGTTAATGCAGCAAATATTCCAAACTCTTTTTCTGACATACCAAAATATTGACCAATGAGAGGAAAAAAAATAATAGCCAACAAATTAAGTAAGAAAATAAGACTGATTGAAGATACCAGCTCTTCCGTCTTAGATTGAATAACCGGAGCTAGTGATGCTATAGCGGTCCCACCACAAATAGCTGTCCCAGCAACCAGAAGGATCAGGTGTTTCTTAGAAACTTTTAAGACTCTTCCAAGAAGAAATCCAACAAAGAAAACCATCAAGACATAGAATGAGACAAGAGGTAAATAGTTTGCACTAATTTCCGAAACAGAATCTACGCTGATCGTTACACCTAATAAAATGATTCCAGCTTTCAAAAAATTAGCACCATTGATCTTAGTTGAAGTTAAGGAGTATTTTTCTTTTATTACAGAAAAGAAAATACCTAATAGTAGGCTGATAGCTGCCTGATCTATAACAAGAGACAACGTGATAAATATAGCCAACAATAAATAAGTCATTATAAAAGTTTCTTTTGCTACTATTTTGTTACAGAAAAATGAAAGCCCTATATTACAAGGGCTTCACAGGTTCTGGCGGAGTGGACGGGACTCGAACCCGCGACCTCCTGCGTGACAGGCAGGCATTCTAACCAAACTGAACTACCACTCCTCTACTTAATTATTATCAAGATTATAGAACCATCCGCAATTATACTTTGAATTTAATTACAAATAAGTGAAAAAATCTATGGACTGTTTGTTAAAAAATAGAGTGGTGGGTGCTGACGGGATCGAACCGCCGACATTCGCCTTGTAAGGGCGACGCTCTACCAGCTGAGCTAAGCACCCGTGTGCAACCTCTAATAATTTATCAAATCCTTATTTATAACAAGTTCAACTACTCATTCAACTCGCGATGATACATCATCTGTTAGTCTGTTTCACTATCAGAGAGGACAAACGAAAAGAGGACTGTGTTCACCTGAGTGAACCCAATCCTCTTATTTATAGCCTTGTTACTATCTGTTAGTTACAAGCGGCTTTTAAGGCTTTGCCAGCTTTAAACTTTGGCACATTACTTGCATTAATCCAAATGCTCTCACCTGTAGCTGGATTTCGACCCTGTCTTGCAGCTCGATGGCTAACTGAAAATGTTCCAAAACCAACGAGTGAAACAGAACCACCGCCGCCTAATTCGCCGGCGATTGCAGAAGTAACAGCATCAACTGCTCTCCCTGCATCTGCTTTTGAAGAACCTGTACTTGCTGCTACTGCATCAATAAGATCACCTTTATTCATTATTTTTTCCTTTTAGATTGAGTTTATTTTTCAATTCATCAATATTGTCGACAACACCAATGAATCCCTTCGTCTCACTTTGTTAAGAGTATTAGACATACAAGTTATACCAAGCGTGTGAAAGCCTTGTCAACAAAGGCTTTCAATTATTTTCTAGATTTTAATGTGGTAAATTTGATTCAAGCGAAGATTTTTTAGTTACAGAGGTCCTCTCCACCTCCATTTTTTCTTTCTCTTCTGAGCTTATGTTTGGCATTTTCTCCAAAGCAATTTCTAAAACTTCATCAATCCATTTCACCGGAATGATGGTCAATTTTTCTTTAATATTCTTTGGGATCTCAATTAAATTCTTAGAATTCTCATCAGGAATAATGACAGTTGAGATACCTCCTCGATGGGCAGCTAGAAGTTTTTCCTTTAATCCTCCTATTGGTAATACTTCACCTCTTAAGGTAATCTCGCCTGTCATGGCCACATCTGCCCTCACAGGAATTTCGGTCAAAGATGAAACCAATGCAGTACACATACCAACCCCTGCACTCGGCCCATCCTTTGGTGTAGCGCCTTCTGGGACATGTACGTGGAGATCTACTTTTTGGTAAAACTCCTCATCAATACCCAAACTCTTTGCTCTGCTTCTGACAATAGTTGTTGCAGCTTGGATTGATTCTTTCATTATATCTCCAAGCTGTCCCGTATTGATTAGCTTACCCTTACCTGGGATTACAGTTGATTCAATGGTTAACAATTCACCACCCACTTGTGTCCAAGCAAGACCGGTTACTTGACCTATTTGGTTTTCTTTTTCTGCTATACCATATTTGAATTTTCTGACTCCTAGATATTTATCAAGCCCGGATGGACGAATGTGTGTGGTTTTTTTCTCTTTCTTAATTGTTAAAGACTTGACCACTTTTCTAGCTATTTTTGCAATATCCCGTTCTAAATTTCTTACTCCTGCTTCCCTTGTGTAATGCCTTATAATAGAAAGAATTGCGCTCTTTGTGAATTTTATCTCACCTTTTTTAAGGCCATTCATTTGCATTTGTTTATCAACCAAATACTTGTCTGCAATATTTAATTTCTCATCTTCTGTGTAACCTTCTATGCGTATTACTTCCATTCGGTCCAGAAGAGGTGGTGGAATATTAAGAGCAGTATTGGCAGTACAAACGAACATCACATCAGATAAATCAAAATCCACTTCTAGATAGTGGTCATTGAATGTTGAATTTTGCTCAGGATCTAGCACCTCCAATAGTGCCGAAGAGGGATCACCTCTAAAATCCATGGTCATTTTATCCACTTCATCGAGTAAAAATAGAGGATTTCTAACTCCAGCTTTACTGAGATTCTGAATGATCTTACCTGGCATGGCACCGATATAAGTTCTCCTGTGTCCTCTAATTTCTGCTTCGTCTCGAACACCACCAAGCGACATTCTTATAAATTTTCTCCCTGTTGCACGAGCAATACTTGATCCCAATGATGTTTTACCTACACCAGGTGGTCCTACCAAGCACAAGATTGGGCCTTTTAGTTTTTTAGTTCGTTGCTGGACTGCTAGATATTCTGTAATTCGCTCTTTTACAGATTTCAACCCATAGTGATCTTCCTCCAAAATCTGTTCCGCTTTATCTAGTTTTATCTTTGCCTTTGTTTTTTTCTTCCAAGGTGCATCGATTAAAGCATCCAGATAATTCCTGACTACCGTTGCTTCAGCTGACATGGGTGACATCATTTGTAGTTTCTTTAATTCAGAATTTGCTTTCTTAGCCGCTTCTTCTGACATACCAGATTTTTTAATTTTATTTTCAAGATCGTCTAATTCATTTGAAGCATTATCCATATCACCTAATTCTTTCTGAATGGCTTTCATTTGTTCATTTAGATAGTATTCTTTCTGGCTTTTTTCCATTTGATCTTTGACTCGCCCTCGAACCTTCTGTTCCATTTCAACCATATCAATCTCAACATCTACCAATGCAACCACATGTTCCAATCTTGCCTTAACATTTATAAGCTCTAGAACTTTCTGTTTTTCTTCTAATTTCAATGACATATGAGCAACAATTGTATCTACAAGTCGCCCCGGTTCTTTGATATTGGCTAATGTGTTAACTACTTCTGCTGGAACTTTTTTTGTGATTCTCACATAACTCTCAACTTGTGAAAGTAATGTTCTCCTCAGGGCTTTAATTTCCTTGTCCCCTTCATGGTATTTTTCGGAAAGAATACAATAATCAGCAGTGAAATAATCGTTGGATCTAATCTCTAATAAATCAACACGTGATTCACCCTCCACCAGTAATTTAACAGTGCCATCTGGTAATGTAACCAACTGCAGAATGTTAGCTAATGTACCGACGGTATTAATATCTTTGAAATCGGGGTCATCTATGTCTGATCTTTTTTGCGAAGATAATAAGATCTTTTTTTCATGAATCATTGCCTCTTCAAGAGCCATTTTTGACTTTTCTCTGCCAACAAATAATGGGATAACCATGTGCGGATAAACCACAACATCTCTCAATGGAAGCAAAGGCTTGTCGAGAACAATATCGAGAAAGATTTTTTCTTCTTTTTTATTTGGCATGAATAAATTTCCAATAATAAATTATCACATTTTATTTTATAGGGATAAAAAAAGAATATTCAACATATCAATCTCATTTAAAGAGATTTATTTAGTCAGCATTTACCAACAAAGAATCATCTTCTGCATCTAATTCGGCTTGAGAGTCCTTCTGATCACCGGAGGAAAAAACTAAAAAAGGCTTAGATTGTTTTTCAACAAAGGCTTTATTCACAACGATTTTTTTAGTTTTATTATAGGAAGGTATTTCATACATAGTATCAAGCAATGTATCCTCCATAATAGTTCTAAGTCCTCGAGCCCCGGTTTTTCTTCTCATGGCCAATTTCGCTATTGTTTCCAATGCCTCTGAGAGAAATTCCAGTTCACATTTCTCCATGGCAAACAACTTCTGATATTGTTTGACGAGAGCATTTTTTGGTTCGGTAAGAATCCTAATAAGAGCATGCTCATTTAGTTCGCTCAGAGAAGCCACTACTGGCATCCGGCCAACAAATTCTGGGATTAGTCCATAGCGTATGAGATCTTCAGGTTCAATATTTTTGAAAATTTGTCCAATATCTTTGTTCTCGGAAGCTTCTCTTAAATCAGCAATAAAACCAATGCCCGATTTGTTTGTTCTGCTCTGAATAATTTTGTCCAAGCCGGCAAAAGCACCGCCACAAATAAATAAAATATTAGTCGTATCCACTTGCAAGAACTCCTGCTGAGGATGTTTTCTTCCGCCTTGTGGTGGCACTGAGGCAATAGTGCCTTCAATCAACTTCAGCAACGCTTGCTGAACGCCTTCACCTGAAACGTCTCTGGTGATAGAAGGATTGTCTGATTTTCTCGAGATTTTATCTATTTCATCAATATATATGATCCCTGTTTGTGCTTGTTCAATATCGTAGTCACAACTCTGGAGTAGCTTTTGAATAATATTTTCTACGTCTTCTCCCACATAGCCTGCTTCAGTCAACGTTGTAGCATCTGCTATTGCGAAGGGTACATTCAATATTCTTGCCAAGGTTTGGGCCAATAAGGTTTTACCGCAACCGGTAGGACCTACTAATAAAATATTACTTTTGCCTATCTCAACATCCTCTTCATTTCTTTTATTAGGCTTATTATTGAGTCTTTTGTAGTGATTATAAACAGCAACCGAGAGCACTTTCTTCGCATCATTCTGATCAATAACATAATCATCAAGCATGGCATTAATCTCTTTTGGCTTATAAAGATTCAATCCTTCACGAGAAGATGCTTCGTTTAACTCTTCATCAATAATGTTATTACATAAATCAACGCACTCTTCGCAAATAAAAACCGAGGGTCCTGCGATCAGTTTTCGAACTTCATTTTGACCTTTGCCACAAAATGAACAATACAATATTTTGCTGTCTTTATTAGTTTCTTTAGTTTTATCGCTCATATAACTAGCCGTTGACCTGTGATTTTATCAGTTCGTTTCGATTACTGAGAATAGTATCGATCAGTCCATAATCAAGCGCATTAGATGCATTCATAAAATTATCACGGTCGGTGTCTGATGTAACTTCCTTGATTGATTTGCCAGTGTGGCTCGACAAAATCTCATTCACTCTTTCCCTCATACTTAATATTTCTTTTGCATGGATATCGATGTCTGAAGCTTGGCCTTGAAAACCTGAAACAGGTTGGTGAATCATCATCCTTGAATTTGGCAATGAATATCTTTTTCCTTTGGCACCACCAGCCAATAGTATTGCTCCCATACTGGCAGCCTGACCAACACAAATAGTGCTAATATCTGGTTTTACAAACTGCATTGTGTCATAAATAGACAACCCCGAGGTAATACTTCCACCAGGCGAATTGATATAGAGTGAGATGTCCTTTTTGGGGTTTTCGCTTTCCAAAAACAGCATTTGCGCAACGATCAGATTGGCCATAGTATCCTCAATTGGACCGACCGCAAATATAACATTGTCCTTCAACAGCCTTGAATAAATATCATAAGCTCTCTCACCCCTTGGGGTTTGCTCAACGACCATGGGGATTAAATTTAATTCTTCATTTAATTGATTCAATTCAACTCCGATTTACCAATTCTTTAAATTCCATTTCTTTTTTCTGAAACTCAGTTCTTTCAATCAACCAGTCTATCACTTGATCTTCCATTACCAATGATTTTAATTGGTCCATTAGTTGGGACGATTGTTCATACATTTTACGAATTTCTTCAGGGTTTGGGTATGTTTTCGATAGCTCGTCTAATTTGGTTTTCACTTTATCTGGATCAAGCTTGATCTCCTTGGACTGAACCAATTTGCTAACCAAAAGGCCTAAATGGACTCTTTCTTTGGCAATCTCGTTAAAATCGTCCAATGGTGGAGCCTGCTCGTGATCTTCAATACCAGATCGATTCATCCAATCTTTTTGCATCGCATGTGCTTCTTGATGAATCATAACTTCCGGGATCTCAATGGCATTCTTGTCTTTAAGAAATTTCATTAAGTTTTGTCTGATTTCATTGTTAATCCTCGCTTCCAGTTCCTTGGACATTGAAGATTTCACTTCATCCATCAACTCTTTCTGATCGCCACTTTTAATACCAAAAGATTGAACAAATTTTTGATCCAATTCTGCCGGTTTCAATTCCCTCACTTCTTTTACATCAACGGTGAAAAGCGCTTGTTTGCCCACTAGTTCTTTCTTATGATAATTATCAGGAAAAGTCAGTTCTATGGTCTTTGTTTCCTCAGATTTGACACCTATCAAAGATTCATCAAACTCAGGCAGCATTTGACCATTGCCTAACTGCATAGCAAAATCTTTTGCCGTGCCTCCGTCAAACACCACACCATCAATTTTTCCTTCAAAATCAATGAGCAGTTGATCGCCTCCTTTTGAGATGCGATCGACCTTCTCCCATGTGCCCTTTTGATTCTGTAGGTTATCCATCATGGCATTGATATCTTTTTGGGTGATATCGGCATGTGGTTTTTCGACTTTTATTTTATCCAAGCCTTTGAGGTCAAACTCTGGGTAAACTTCAATAGTTGCGGTGTAGGAAAAATCCTTTTCTTTGACATATTCATCCAGTGCAACTTTAGGAGGGCCGGCTGGTTGCAAATTTTTCTCCTGAATTGACTCCATATATGTTGTTTCCAATACATCGCTTAAGACTTCTTGCAATACTTGATCAGCATATTGCCGCCGAATGACTTTCTCAGGAACCTTACCCGGCCTAAAGCCAGGCAATTTAGCAGTTTTTGATAATTGTGAAAAACGGGTATTTCTCTTCTCTTCAATCACATTTGAAGGCACTGAAATATGGATATCTCTCACCAATCCTTTTTTAGAATTAACTTTAATCTTTAAATTACTCATATTTTTTCTTATGTTGCTATGGTGCGAAAGGAGAGACTCGAACTCTCACGGGTTACCCCACAGGATCCTAAATCCAGCGCGTCTACCAATTCCGCCACTTTCGCATTTATATTCTAATAAAGCGCTGAATTATACCTTATGATTTATTTTTATTGAACCAGAGAACCACCGGTATGCTCAGAATACCAAACAATATCGCACCTATAAGAATCATTTGAGGAAGAGCCAGATGCTCAATTCCAGGGCTATTCTCAACTGGAAATACCACTCGAAATACATACCAAGCACTGCTAGTAAAAGACAGCAAAACAGGGCTGATTATAGAGACTCTCTCGGCTTTATTATTTTTGGATCTAGTGAGTAACAAAAAAGCGATACCTGAACTAATGAGCATTGGAATCAAATTAATTCCAAAGATTGTAATGCTTGCTTTGAAATCAACCTCAATAGCTAGAGAGGAAGTGATCACCGCCACTATTGGCAAAGTAAATAAAGCGATGTAATTTAGTTTTTTTGGTTTGATTCCAAACATAGGTTTTATTCTATCAATGAATAAGGAATTTTAAATAAAAAAAGCCGCCTACGAGAGGCGGCTTTTATTGTTATGACAAATTAGCCTTAGAATCTGTATTTCAAACCCATTTGCAATTGCCATCTTGATTG
>Ga0187833_10002627_pt1 | contig 19029 bp, 18 predicted proteins | sample ETNtaG_37_FD_167968 | JGI IMG/M metagenome (GOLD analysis project Ga0187833, IMG submission 167968) | Marine microbial and viral communities from oxygen minimum zone, Eastern Pacific Ocean - ETNP2014_SV_400_PacBio MetaG (Illumina Assembly) | ecosystem: Environmental > Aquatic > Marine > Hypoxic...
AACAGTATTTGGCAAGTTTCTAATTCTTGGAATATTATATTTTATGACTTGAACTTTTATGGTGCAAATTTTACCAATTTCCAGCTCATTAATATTAATCAAGTTAGATCTATCCACAAACGCTTGGGGCAAATGTAATAGCACATCAAATAAAGTTTCAATTTTTTTTTTCTTTAATAGTTTTTTAGTTTTTTGACCAACTCTTTTAAGAGTAGAAATATCTTTTAATAAAAATTCATAACTTTTAGAATGACACATTATCCTATATTATATATCTATTTTAGTTGAACTATGATTAATATTAACCTTCTTAAAAAAAAGATTTTATATCGATCAGAATATCGTGGTACAAAAGAAATGGATTTATTACTGAGTAATTTCGTCAAAAAATATATCAATGATTTTAGTATCGTAGAATTAAAACAGTTAGATGATTTATTAAGTTTCGACGATGATATATTATTCAAATGGTATTTAAATAAAAAAGGTGAAAATAAAGTTCCAAACAATAAAGTTTCGAACCTACTAAAAAATTTCAAAATTTAAAATATTTATTGGCGGAGAGGGTGGGATTTGAACCCACGAATGAGTTGCCCCATTGCTGGTTTTCAAGACCAGTGCTTTAAACCGTGCTCAGCCACCTCTCCAAAGTGTTATTATATCTGGACTTTAATATATTTTTTAACAATTTTACACAACCAGAATTTTAATTTATCTCGTTCAGTCTAGTTTTTGTCTTGTCTGTTCTATAAAATTCTATAATTATAGCAAACTGACTCTCCAAGAAATTTAGTGTAGCATTGATTCATGAAAAAGTTTCTAAGGATATTATTTCTTGGTTTGTGGGGTTGTAATTGCGTAATCAGTGTAATGAAGGAAAATTCTCATGGACCAATTGCCGAGAAATAATTGAAGATAAGCATAGATATGAAATCCCATACAAGAGATTCTTATCAAAGTGATTGGATGGATCCTTTTTATTTAAATGAATTATTAACAGATGAGGAAAAATCAATTAACAAAACAACAAAAGATTATTGTAATTCAAAATTATTGCCTAGAGTAATAGAAGACAACAAAAAATGTTTTTTTGATAAAAAAATTTACCAAGAATTTGGCTCTCTGGGTTTTTTGGGAATTACTATAAACGGTTATGGAGCCGCCAATGCTTCCAGTGTTGCATACGGTTTAGTTGCAAAAGAATTTGAATCAGTAGATAGTAGTTATCGATCCGCTATATCAGTTCAATCATCTTTGGTGATTCACCCAATATTTTGTTTTGGATCAGAAGAACAAAAACAAAATTATTTACCTGAACTTGTTAATGGCAATTTGGTTGGATGTTTTGGCTTAACTGAAAGTGAGGCGGGGTCTGATCCATCTTCTATGAAAACAAATTTTATTGAAGTATCTGATGGATACATAATAAATGGTACTAAAAATTGGATTACCAATGCCCATATAGCCGATGTTTTTATTATTTGGGCAGTTAATAAAGAAAAAGAAATTCACGGATTTATTATCGACAGAAAATCACAAGGTCTGACAACTTCTATGATAGAAAAAGCTAGTTTGAAAATTAGTCCTACGGGTCAGATAATTTTAAATAATGTAAAAATTCCAAAGAATAATATTTTACCTAACACTCAAGGTTGGAAGTCTGTTTATTCCTGTTTAAACAAAGCTCGTTATGGAATTGCATGGGGAGTGATGGGTGCAGCGGAATCATCATGGTTTATTGCCAAAGATTATATAGAAAATAGGATTATGTTTAATAAACCGTTAGCAGTTAAACAATTAATTCAAAAAAAATTGGCAAATATGCAAACCGAAATTTCACTTGGTCTTGGTGCCTGTCTACTTACTGGAAGAGCTATGGACAATAATAAAGATACAAAAATAGCCACCAGTATGTTGAAAAGAAATAATTGTTATAAAGCTCTCAAAATTGTTAGAGACGCAAGAGATATGTTGGGCGCTAATGGCCTTTTGGATGAATACCATATTATTCGGCATCTAATTAACCTTGAAACAGTCAGCACATATGAAGGAACTGCAGATATTCATGCTCTAATTCTTGGTAAATTTCAAACAAAAATTGATGCATTTTAAAAAAAATTTTTCTGAAAATAACCAAAGTGAAAAATTATTTCTATAGGTATTTATGATTTTGATATTAAGATTATAAATTTTACCATTAAAAAAGCATGACAGACACAACAATAGAAATTATGGCGCCAGCGGGTTCATGGATATCTTTACAAGCAGCAATACAAGGCGGCGCTAATTCTGTTTATTTTGGTATAGAGCAATTAAATATGAGGGCCAAGTCTTCCAACAATTTTACTTTGAAAGATTTAACAGAAATATCTAAGCTTTGTAATAAAAAAAATATTAAAACCTATATTACTCTCAACACCATTATTTATGATCATGATTTAATATTAATGAAAAAAATAGTGGATACAGCCAAACAAACTGGCATTACTGCTATTATTGCTTCTGATCAAGCGGTAATTAGCTATGCTGCTTCTATTGATATGGAAGTTCATATTTCTACTCAAACCAATATTACAAATATAGAAACGGTACGTTTTTTTGCTCATTTTGCAGATGTGGTTATTCTGTCGAGAGAACTATCTTTACTTCAAATAAAAGAAATAACAAAAGAAATAAAGAAACAACAGATAAAAGGACCTTCAGGGAATTTAGTTCAGATTGAAATTTTTGTTCATGGAGCGCTGTGCGTGGCCGTTTCTGGAAAGTGTTATATGAGCTTACACACGACAAACTCTTCCGCAAACAGAGGAGCCTGTATTCAAAATTGCAGAAAAACATATACAGTTACGGATAAAGAAGACGGACATCAGTTTGAAATTGATAATGAGTACATTATGTCACCAAAAGATTTGTGTACAATAGGATTTTTAGATCAACTTTTGGATTCTGGAATAACCATCCTTAAAATAGAAGGTAGAGGAAGATCTCCTGAATATGTAAAAACAACTACCCAGAGTTATAGAGAAGCTGCAAATGCATATTTGGAAGGAACATATAATAAGGAAAAGGTGAAAAAGTGGATTAAAAAATTAGAAACTGTTTATAATAGAGGTTTTTGGGATGGTTATTATTTGGGACAAAAATTGGGGGAATGGACAGGAGCTCATGGGTCTAAAGCCACAAAAAAAAAAATTTATCTGGGTAAAGCAAAAAACTATTTCACAAAAATACAAGTAGCAGAATTTGACCTAGAAACACAACAGCTTAAAGAGGGGGACAACATTCTTATTACAGGGAGAACAACAGGAGTAATCGAAACAGTAGCTGGAGAAATACGATTCAACGATAAACAAGTTAAAAGTGTGAAAAAAGGAGATCTTTTTTCAATGAAGTTATGTCACACAGTGCGGCCAAGCGATAAACTGTACAAAATTGTGAATAGCAAATGATACAAATTACCTATCAAAGAGGAAAGTGTATAGGATGTAATTATTGTATTGAGTTGGCTCCTGAAAGATGGAAGATGAACAAAAAAGATGGAAGAAGTTTGCTTTTGGGAGCAAAAAATAAAAGAGGATTCTACACCGTTAAAGTTGATGATATAGAATATGAAGCTAATAAAGCATCAGCAAAAGTATGTCCAATGAAAATAATACATATTAATAAATTAAATAAATAATAAAAATATCTACCGTTATTTATGAAATAAGGAAAACGGTTCTTGAGTTATTTTTAAAACAGTATCTTATCTCAATACCTGCAAAAAAGTTTGTTTGATTGGTTTTATAATGTTGACAGCCCTAAGTACGAATTGTCTTGCGAGCATAGCAGGAACAGTGGTGTTTGTGTATAGACTAACTATACCATTAGTGCTTAAATATATAGGTATAGCAACTCGATGTAATTTGGATTGGTATCTACGGAGAACCAAGGGCAAACCAAAATCAATTTTGCGTTCTATAGCTGATTTTATTTCTTTGGTTATAATTTCTAGTCCTTTTAGACCTAAATTGAATCCGTGTGCAGTAACTGGATGCATGCCTACCGCAGCATCACCAATTAATGCAAATCGACGAGCAACAAATTTTTTTGAATAAACAGTAATCATCGGATAGGAGTAACGTTTTCCAATTAATTTCATCTTTCCAAAAAAATTTTTAAAATTGTTTTGTATTTCTTTATTGAATTTTTTATCATTCATTTTCATTAACGATGTAGACGTTTCTTTGGATACCGTTGTTACGATTGATGATTGTTTATTGACATATGGCAATGATGCCTGTGTTTGAGTGTAACGAAAAAATTCATAAGCAATATTATTATGAGGCTTCTCATGTTCCATTCGGCAAACAATCATATTTTTATTGAAATCGTGAATAAATGCCGAGATACCCATTAATGTTCTAGATTCTGAAAAGCGACTATCTGAAGCAACAACCAATGATGCTTTTATTTTTTCACCATTAGATAATTGGATTGAAGAATATTCATTATTACTAGTATCTATCGATATACAATTTGCTTTATCTATCAAATTTACATTTGAGAGATTTGTCAATCTTTCATAAAGATATTTTCTAATTAAATTGTTTGGAACCAGATAACCTAAGCATTCTTTTTTTAATTGTCGGTGTGTAAAATCTAAAAAATATTTAGAATTACCATTTAGAACCCTTGCTTCTTTGATTGTTGTTATTAACTTGGCAGGTATACTTTGCCAGACATTCAACTCTTTTAATATATCAGCTGAACGGTGAGTTAAAGCGATTTCTCGACCATCTATTTTTGGATTTGCAAGAATTTTTTTTGGTTGTTTTTCAATAATAGCTATCTTCATATTTGTTTTGGAAAAACTGCAGGCGAAAGCTATTCCCACTGGACCAGCACCGATAATAGCAATATCAAATATCATTTTATTTTTTTTTGAATTCATAATATTCATTTAAGACTCGATTACCTAGTATTTGTTTAATATAGTTATACTAAATCAACAAAATACCATATTAATAATCAAGAAGGAACATTTATATAAGAAGTAATGACACCGAATTAATTGAAGATGTGAATAAAAATTTCTATCAAAAGATATGAAAAATAAATTACTAAATGGAGTTATGTTTAGTTCAGCGGGATCATTTTGGTGGGGCATCATTGGTGTTTTTTACTTTAAGTACGTGTCTTTTGCCGGTCCTGTGGAACTAGTAGTTCACAGAACAATATGGACTGCTTTTATTTTGCTTTTATCCATTAGCCTGTATTCAAGATGGTATTTATTTTTTGAAGTTTTAAATAACAAGAAAAAATTATTTATTCTTTTTATATCGGGTTTATTAATTTTTATTAACTGGTTTACATGGATTTATGCTGTTGTTACCAATAGATTGATTGATGCAAGTTTTGGATACTATATTTTTCCTATTTTAAGTGTTTTATTTGGATTTGTTTTTTTTGATGAAAAATTAAATAAAGGAAGAATTATTTCTATTCTTTTAGTTTTAATTTCAATAATTTATCTTTTATTTAACTTTAAATCTATCCCATGGATTGGTCTTGTTATTGCAATTGTTTGGGGCATTTATAATCTGTTAAGAAAAAAAATTAATGTTCAAACAGATATTGGTCTTTTTATAGAAAGCATATTTGTTACTCCCATAGCTTTAGTTCTTTTTTATTTAATATTTCAAAATGGCTCAAATGATTTTAGTTTTTCGAATCCTAATATTATGTTTTGGCTTTTTCTAGCAGGCCCAATGACGGTAATTCCATTATATTTATATCTACGAGGAGTTGAACTTGCTGGTCTTGGGGCCACTGGAATGATTTTTTTTATTGTGCCAACCAGCCAGTTTTTACTTGGCATTTTTTATTTTAATGAAATATTTAGCATTCATAAGTTAATAGGTTTTTTTTTTATTTGGATTGCTGTAATTATTTATTTAAAAGATTTAAATCAAATCAAATCAAATCAAATCAAATCAAATAAATAATGATAAAAAAGTTATTACTTATTTTTCTCTTAACTTATCCACAATTTTCATACTCCAATGTGGAAATTGATTTTAATATTTGGCTCAATAAATTTAAAATCAGAGCCTTAAAGAAAGGAATTTCCGAAGAAACAATTAACAATAGTTTAAAAAATGCAAAATATTTAAAACAAGTAATCAAGTATGACAGATATCAGCCCGAATTTTTTGAAGATACAAAAACTTACATAAACAAAAGAGCAACACGTTCTAGAATGCTCAGGGCAAAAGCTTTATTAATAAAAAATCAGAAACTCTTTGATGAAGTTGAAAAGAAATTTAATGTTGAAAAAGAGTTGCTACTAGCGCTGTGGGGGATAGAAACAAATTTTGGTAAACATGTTGGAAAAATGGATATTATTTCATCTCTCGCTACACTTAGCTTTGATAAGAGAAGAAGTGAATTCTTTTCAAAAGAGCTAATAATACTTTTAAAACTGATAGATCAAAAATTGGTTGATGCAGATACTTTATATGGTTCATGGGCCGGAGCATTTGGAAATTTTCAATTTATGCCTTCCGCAATTGAGAACCATGCAGTTGATTATGATAAAAATGGCAAAATTCAATTAAAACAATCTCTCCATGATGCTGTAGGATCTGCCGCAAGCTACATAAATAAAATTGGCTGGAAATATAAATCATTATGTTTTCATAAAGCTGAATTAACTAAGCCAATTTCTGAAAAATATATTAATATATCCGCTAAAAAAATTAAAAATTATCTGACTATTAAATCTTGGAAAAAAAAAGGTATAGTTAATATTCAGCAGATAAATGATAAATATAAAGCTGCATTGATTATACCTGACCTAGCAGTGCCAGATGGAAATATGAACTCACCTGCCTTTTTGGTTTTTGAAAATTATGAAAAAATATTAAAATGGAATAGATCTTTAAGATTTGCTGTTACTGTTTGTACTTTAGCAAATATGATAAGAAATGAAATTTAACTTAAGTTATATATATATTTTTGTTTTTTTATTTTCATGTACTCAAGATATGAAAATTATGAAAAAGCCACCAAAAATAGAGGAGCCAACTTATTCTTCTAAAGGTTTTGCTTTAATTTATGACAATTCTGTTTTTGAGAGTAAGATTGTGGACAAAAAGTTAAACAATGGTCAAAATTATGTTTTGCATCCTTTTTTAAAAAAAAATACTTTTGTCAGCATAACTAACCCTTTTAATTCTAAATCTTTGACAGCAAAAATAAGAAAAACTATTATTTATCCTTCAATTTACAATATTGTTATTACAGAAAAAATGGCAGATAAATTGGAATTAGATATTAACAATCCATATGTTGAAGTTTTATCAATCAGAAAGAATGATAAGTTTATTGCAAAAAAAGCATCTATTTTTGATGAAGAAAAAAAAGTTGCAAACAAAGCACCGATTACATCAATAAATATAAACAACATGTCCAGTTCTACACCTGAAATTAAAGTTAAAAAAAAGAAACCTTCGTATATAATAGATATTGCTGAATTTTATTTTCTGGAATCTGCAGAAATAACTAAAAATAGATTCGAAAAAGAGGCAAATTTGGAAAATATTAAAATTAAGAAAATATCTAAGAACAAATTTAAGGTCTATTCAGGACCTCATGCTTCTTTTAATTTTGTGAAAGATGTTTATTTTAGTTTAAATAAATTAGGTTTTGAAAATTTAAATATAATAAATACAAATAAATGAAAACTTTCCTAGCAAAAATATTATTTTTTATAATTTTATTTAATAGTTCTTTCTTAAATGCAGAAATTAACATCAAAGTTAAAACAGCTATTATTCAAGATTATTTATCTGGCAAAATTTTGTATGAAAAAGATCCTGATATTAAAATATATCCAGCTTCAATGACAAAAATAATGACTTCAATAGTCGCATTTGATTTATTGAACAAAGGTGAAATTAATCTAAATGAAAAATTTATAATTTCAGAAAAAGCTTGGAGATTATCTCAAAGTGGCTATTCTTCAATGTTTATAATGCCAAATGACGAAGTTTCAGTAGAAAATTTATTGAAGGGCATTATTATTGTTTCTGGCAATGATGCATGTGTTGCTTTAGCAGAAGGCATCTCTGGTTCAGAAGAAGAATTTGTTGTTTTAATGAATGAAAAGGCAGAAGAAATTGGAATGGATAATACTAATTTTTCAAATTCATCAGGTATAGGAGATAGCAATAACTATTCAACAGTCAGAGATATCTTAAAAATGTCCAATTATTTAATTAAAAATTATCCCGAATATTACAATTATTTTAAAGAAACTACTTTTACATGGATGAGAACGGGAGGCGATCCAATAACCCAAGGTAATAGAAATCCGTTGCTATATGAGAATATTGGAGTTGATGGATTAAAGACTGGATTCTTAACAGTAGAAGAATATTCTTTGGCTTCATCGATTTTAAGAAACGGTAGAAGAATAACTGCTGTTGGTAGCGGATTCAAATCTAAGTCTTCCAGAAAAAAAGAATCAAGAAAAATGTTACTGTATGGGCTATCTAAATTCGACACTATTGAAATTGCTAAAAAAAAAGAAACATTTTTTTCCTTGAATACCTGGTTAGGAAAAAAAAAAAAAGTCGATATTTATGTTAATGATGATGTTTATATTACTGTACCCAAAAGAAAAAAAAATATAATCAGTGCTTATATCCATTATGATGGACCTATTCCTGCACCCATAGAAAAAGATGATAAATTAGGTGTGTTAAATATTTTATTAAACGACGAATTATTTGTTCAACATGATGTCTTTTCAATGGAAAAAATTAAAAAAGTTAATATCTTCTCAAGAATTATTAAGTCATTTAATTTTTTTGTATGGGGAGATGTATAAAAAAAATTTTTTCATCGTTTTTGAAGGAATAGAAGGATCTGGTAAATCTTCTCATTCACTGTCTTTAATAAAAAAACTAAAATCTCTAAGAATCTCCTGTGTCTACTTAAGAGAACCTGGTGGCTCGAAAGGGGCAGAAAATATCAGAGATTTTTTACTAAAAAATGAAAATAAAAAATTCAATTCACTCACTGACACATTGTTATATCTTGCAGCAAGAAATGAAAATTTTTTAAATAAAATAAAACCTTTTTATAAAAAAAAGGTAATTATTTGTGATCGATTTATAGACTCAACTTTGGCTTATCAGCACTATGGCTTTGGTATTAAAAAGCGTTTTATTAATTTTATTAATAAGGAAATAATGGGAACAATTAAACCAGATTACACGTTTTTGATGTATTTGGATGTCAATAAATCAATTTTAAGAACATCTAATAGAAAAACAACTAATAGATATGATAAGTTTAAAAAATCATTTTATAAAAAAGTTCAAAATGGTTTTCTAAAAATTTCTAATTCAAATAAGTCAAAATACATGATTATCGATTCTTCGAAAAAATTTGAAACAAATCAAACGATTATTTTTAATCAGGTGAAAAAATTAATTAAATAAATGGAAAAAAAAGAAATTTTTAATAATAATTTTTTGCCAAATAAACAAGAAAAATTATTTTTATATGAGCAACATTTTAATCTATTTACAAAATTATATAAAAATAATTTGTTGCCAAATAAAATTTTGCTAACTGGCCAATCTGGTATTGGCAAGTCAACTTTTGCCTATCATTTTATTAATTTTATTTTAAGTGATAATGAAGATTGCTCTTATGATTGTGTGAATTTCACCATCAATCCTTTAAACAGATCTTTTCAGATGGTTAGCAAAAAGTATCATCCTAATTTTTATTTAATAGAAAATTTTAATGATAAGCAAATTATTGATATTAATCAGGTTAAAAACATGATTGGCTTTGTGAATAAAACCACTTATGAAAAAAAAATAAAATTTATATTAATCGATAATTCTGAATATTTAAATATAAATTCTGTCAATGCTTTGCTTAAAATTATTGAAGAACCTCCTTCAAATACTTTCGTTATTTTAATTCATAATTCTTCCAAAAGGTTAATAGAAACTCTTAAATCTAGATGTATTGAATTTAAAATATTTTTTTCAAATCAGGAAAAACAAATAATACTAAAAAATTTATTAACATACTTTAATTTAAAAATTGATATAAATTTTATTGAAAAAATAATAAGTTTCTATGATTCTCCGGGCACTATTCTCAATCTTATTAAACTGATCAATGACGGAGTTATTGATATGAATAATCCCAATCTAATCGTTATAATTTCTAATTTGATGGATTTTATTTTAAATAATAAAAATAATACTAATCTAAATTTACTTCAAAATACTATTGAACTTTTCTATTTTCAGGAATTAAAAAAAACTAATAATAAAAATAAAATATCATTAAATTTTTCTAAAGTTTTAAATGTGTTAAATTATTTTAGAAAATATAATATTGATATGAATAATACTTTTTATGAGATAAAAGAAAATATTCTTCATGGGTAATAATAATTATTATATCACCACACCAATTTACTATGCATCAGGCAATCCTCATATGGGTCACGCATATTCTAGTATCATTGCAGATGTATTTGCAAGATTTAAAAGATTAGATGGATATAACGTTTTTTTTCTCACGGGCACCGATGAACATGGATTGAAAATTCAAAAAGCGGCAAAAGCAGGTAATCAAAAACCAAAAGATTTTTGCGATAACATCAGTAAAATTTTTAGAGATCTTGGTATAAGTTTAAACCTTTCTAATGATGACTTTATAAGAACAACAGAAGAAAGACATCACAAAGCAGTTCAATTTCTTTGGGAAAAGTTAGAATCGAAAGGATATATATATTTATCTAAATATAAAGGTTGGTATTCAGTATCAGATGAGGCTTATTATAATGAAGATGAAATTATTGAAAAAGATGGTAAAAAAATTTCAATAAATTCAGGATCATTAGTTGAATGGGTCGAGGAAGAATCTTTTTTTTTTAAATTATCTTCACTTCAAGAAAAGTTATTAGAATTTTATAATCATAATCCTAAATTTATTTTACCTATTTCAAGAAAAAATGAAGTAATAAGTTTTGTTAAAAGGGGATTAAAAGATTTGTCTATTAGCAGAAAATCTTTTTCGTGGGGTATAAAAGTGCCAAATAATAAGGAACATGTAATTTATGTATGGTTAGACGCTCTCACAAACTATATAAGCGCATTAAATTTTCCTAATCTTGAAGATCAATTATTCAGAAATTTTTGGCCCGCAACTTTGCATATTATTGGAAAAGATATTTTAAGATTCCATGCAATATATTGGCCGGCTTTCTTATTAGCTGCTGATATAAAACCACCTAATAGGGTTTACGGTCATGGCTGGATTCTCTCCGATAAAGAAAAAATGTCTAAATCAAAAGGCAATATTCTTGATCCGCTAGAAATGATCAAAACTTATGGACTAGATCAATTAAGATATTACCTTATAAAAGAAGTTCCTTTTGGCAAGGATGGAAATATTAGTAATGAAAACATAGAAAATTGTGTAAATAGTGATTTAGCCAACAATTATGGAAACTTTTGTCAAAGAACTTTTTCTTTTGCTGAAAAAAACTGCAAAGGTATAGTTCCAATCGATATTGACTTTAATTCAGAAGATTTAAAACTCCTAAACTCTTTTGGCGATAATATTAATAAAATAAGATCTTTTATGGATAATCAATCTCTAAATGAATATGTCAAATTTATTATTGATAAATCATTTGATGCAAATAAGTATTTTAATGATGAGGCTCCCTGGAGTAAGAAAGATGATAAAAAACGAATTAACACAATAGTTTATGTTTCCTTAGAAGTAATAAGAAAAATTTCAATTTTGTTATTGCCAATAGTGCCTTACTCAGCAAACAAAGCTCTAACATCTTTAAATTTGAATACAGAAACTTTAAAACTTGATAGTATTGTCGACCATCTTTCAATTAAGCCAGGATCAAAATTAAATAATCAAGGAATTCTTTTTAAAAAGATTGACAAAAAAGATGATTGATTCACATTGTCATTTGGATCATCCACCATTATATGAAAAACTAGATGAAATTGTAAACAGGGCACAACTTAATGGGGTTAAATTTTTATTAACAATTTCAACTAATTTAAAAAGTTTTGAGACAGTTAAAATAATTATTTCGAAGTATGATAATATTTATGGAACTTTAGGAATCCATCCTCATGAAACAAAAGATCATGTTAATGTAGATAAAAAAAAGTTGCTAGAACTTAAGGGTAGAAATAACAAAATAATTGGTATAGGTGAGACAGGTTTAGATTATTATTATCAAAATAGTAATAAGTTAATTCAAAAAAAAAAATTTATTGAACATGTCGAGGCTGCTATTGACCTTGACCTTCCTATTATTGTTCATTCTAGAGATGCTGAAAACGATACCTTTAATATTTTGAAAGATTTTTCTTCCATGAATCCAAAAATACTTATGCACTGTTTTACTGGATCTTCGAATTTTTTAAAAAAGTTACTTGATTTAGGTGCTTATATTTCTTTAAGTGGAATAATTACTTTTAAAAAAAGTATTGAATTACAAGAAACGACAAATTTGATACCTGTTGACAGACTTCTTATTGAGAGCGATTCACCATATCTTGCCCCTGAACCAAAAAGGGGATCTACTAACGAACCTTCATTTATAAAATATACTGCACAAAAATTAGCAAAAATTAAGGATATTTCTCATAATGACTTAGCAATTTACACATCTAATAATTTTATTAAATTATTTTCAATAAATTAATGAAAACTTTTTTAACGATTTTGGGTTGTGGAAGTTCCATGGGCGTTCCTAGACCTGATGGTTATTGGGGCTCTTGTGATAAAAATAATAAAAAAAATTATAGGACAAGATGTTCTGCTCTTATTTCTAGGGGAAATAATAATGTTTTAATTGATACTTCTCCAGACCTGAGGTTTCAATTATTAAAAAATAAAATTAAAAACATATCCTCAGTTTTATATACACATGGTCATGCTGATCAAACTCATGGAATAAATGATTTAAGAGTTTTTTTTCTCAAAAATAAAAAAAAAACAGAAATTTATGCTGATAAAATAACTCTAGGATATCTTAAAAAAAATTTTTCATATTATTTTAAAAGTGGACTTGAATACCCAGCAATATTAAAAGCTAATATGATCAAAAATAATTTTTCTTTAGGTTTTAATAATGAATTAATTAAATTTAAATCAATTAAAGTTAAACATGGAAAAATTAATAGTATTGGCTATATATTTAACAATTCCGCATACATTAGCGATTGTAACAAACTTTCAAAATCAAATTTAATAAAATTAATAAATTTAAAATATTTTATAGTTGATTGCTTAAGATTTAAATCCCATCCTTCGCATTTCTCACTTGATGAAGTTTTAGGCATTTTAAAGGAGATTAAACCAAAACAAACTATTTTAACAAATTTACATTCTGACATGGATTATAATATTTTATTGCAAAAAATTCCAATCAATGTAAAACCTGCTTTTGATGGATTGAGATTGGAATTATGAATATTAAAAAAAAAATATTGGTCACAGGGGTTGCGGGATTTCTAGGTTCACATTTGGCTGAAAGATTAACCAAATTAGGCCATGAAGTTATCGGTGTAGATAATATGATCGGAGGGTATGAAGACAATATTCCGAATGGAACTAAATTTTATGAGTTCGATTGTTGTGATTTAAAAAACATTGATTCAATAATGAATAAAGTTGATGTGGTTTATCATTGTGCCGCGACTGCTCATGAAGGCCTTTCTGTCTTTTCACCTATTGAAATTACAAAAAATAATTATTTAGCTTCTATTACTATTATTACTTCAGCAATAAAACACAATGTTAAAAGAATCATTTACTGTTCTTCCATGGCGAGATATGGACAAGAAAAAACTCCATTCAATGAAGAAATGGAACCAAAGCCAATTGATCCTTATGGCATCTCAAAAGTTGCGGTTGAAAAAATTTTAATTAGTTTGTGTAATTTAAATAATATTCAATGGGTAATTGCAGTTCCCCACAACATTATTGGACCAAGACAAAAGTATGATGATCCGTTTCGAAATGTTGTTTCTATAATGTTAAATAGAATGCTTTTAGGAAAACCGCCTATTATTTTTGGAGATGGAAATCAAAAGAGGTGCTTTTCTTATATTGATGACTGCATTTATTGTTTACTTAAAATGTTAGATTTACCCGAAGTAAATAAACAAATTATTAATATAGGTCCAGATGAAGAATTTGAAACTAAAAAAAAAATAGCAGAACTTTGTCAAAATATTACAGGATCAAATTTAAAACCGATTTATAAAAAAAAAAGGCCTCAAGAAGTTAACAAAGCAAGTTGTTCGGCTAATAAAGCAAGAAAACTTTTAAAATATAAAACATCTACTAACTTATACACAGGTATAAAAAAAACATATGAATATATAAAAAAAAGGGGTTGCAAACCTTTTGATTATAGTAAATTGAATTTAGAGATAATAAATTCAATAACCCCAGATGTTTGGGTCAATAAAGAAATTTAGTTCTTTTTAAAAATAATTTTGAGATTTCTATTTTATTTGTAATTAAAATGAAAAAAAAAAGAATATTAATATTTATTCCTGCATATAATGTAGAAGCAAAAATTATTAGTGTAATAAAAAGAATTCCAAAAAATATTTTTAAATATTACTACATTAAAATATTAATAATTGAAGATCACTCAACAGATAATACATTGAAAGTTATTAAAAAATTTGTTCAGAATAAGCCAATTAAAATTAATACTTACTTGATTGTTAATAAAAAGAATCTTAAATACGGTGGTGTACAAAAAATTGCATTTAAGTATGCTATTAAAAATAATTTTGAATATGTGGTAATGCTTCATGGAGATGGCCAGTATTCACCAGAATGTATATCAAGTTTAATTAAACCCTTGATTGCAGGTAAGTATGATGCTGTTTTTGGGTCAAGAATGATGCGTTCTTTTGATGCCCTAAAGGGTGGAATGCCTATATATAAGTATTTGGGAAATATAATTTTGACATCTATTCAAAATTTAATTTTATCCTCTAATATAAGTGAGTTTCATTCTGGTTACAGATCATATAAAGTGTCATCTTTAAAGAAAGTTAAATTTAAAGATAATACAAATTATTTTCACTTTGATACCGAAATAATAATTCAATTTTTAAAACGTAAATTTATTATTAAAGAAATTCCAATTCCTACACGTTACGGAGATGAAGTATCACATCTTAAATCTATACCATATGGGTTTAATATTATTTTAAGTACAATATTGTCCAAATTTAAAAAATAATATATTTAATATTAAAACACTGTAATTTGTAAATAAATTTTTTTAGTCTTAATATATTTGATAAGAGGTAAGTTTTATTAATTTAAAAATGAAAAAATATGTAAAAGTTTTTTTTTCTTTCATTTTAATTATTGCTTCAATTATATTTTCGTCATTTCTATGGGATAAAATTTATCTACCATATAATAATCCACAAGAGATTATCGGAACTTATTCGAATCATGGATATAATCCTATTAACGAAACCATAAGATATTTAATATTTATTTTTTTTCCCTTATTTACTGCTCTATCTTGTTGCTTTTTTTTTAAAAGAGAAGTTTTATTAAAGATAAAAAACCAAATATTTCAAAAAGAGAATGTATTTGAATATAAAAACAAAAGAAACAAAAATAGAGTAATTTTTTTTATATTTTTTATTTACATATGTCTTGAATTTTTTTCTATAAATTTTTCATATAAACCACTTGATCTTTATCACGAAGGTCAGATTTTAACTTCTTCTTACAATAATTTATTAACCAATGGTTACTGGAGTAGCTCATATATAACAATTGGTGTATTTTTTGAAATTTTTTTTACATCATTTCTTTGGGAATTGTTCGGACTAGAAACCGTTGGAGTAGCAAGGTTACAATTTATAATACTAAATTTTGTTTTTAGAATTTCTTTACTCTTTTTTTCTTATCAAGTTACAAAAAAATTTGTCATGAAAGAAAATAAAAAAATCTTATCCTTTGTATTTTTAAGCTGTTTATTATTAATTTTTAGTAATTTTAATATATGGGAAATGAAAATTTTAAATTATCGAGATTTACCTTTAATTTTATTTTTAATATTCTTAGTAGAAGCTATTGAAAACAAAATATATTCCAATTTTTTTGTTTTTATTTTAGGAATATTATCTGTTCTTTCAATTCTTTGGGGATTAGATAGAGGAGCATATCTAAATCTAGCTCTTTTTTTGTTTTTTTCTTTTTTAATTTTTAGAGAAGAAAAAAATAAAATCATCTTTCTACTGACTGGTTTTTTTTTAGGATGGATAGCCTTTTTTATAATAAGTGGCCAAAGTGAAGCTAAATTTTTTTTAGAAAATAGTTTATCAATATACCAAAATCATGGATTTATAGATGGTATAATTCATCCAATTCCTTTTTCAAATCAACCTGATTCTTGGAGAGCTACTAAAACAATTATTTCAATTTTAACATGTGGGTTATTATTAATTTATTTATTTGTCTTTGGTGATAAAAAATTTCTTTACAATTCAAAAATACTATTAGTTTTTATTTTTATTTTTTCACTTATTGTTTATACCCAGGCACTAACAAGATCTGATGGACCTCATATGAGAGAATCATTAGGTTTTCCTATTATTTTTTTGAGCATTTATTTTATTAATGAAATTTTGCAAATAAAAAAATCTTTTTTAAATAAATTAAACAAGAGTTTGAAAAAATTTTCTTTTTTACTTATTTTATTTCTACAGATATTCTTATTATTTTTAATGTCTAAGTTTACGATAGGCTATAGTCGCAAAGCCTATTCCCCAATTGAACAAACTATAAGTATTGAACATATTAAAACTTTCAAGTCTAGATTTAATAATTTTATTACCACATCAGACGATTTTTTCTTAGATAATGAATTAAAAAATATCGTAAGTTACTACAAATCTATTTCCAAAAATGATAAATGTGTGCAAATTTTTAATTATGATTCTGCTATCTCTTTTTTGGTCAAAAAAAAAACATGCACCAGATATTATCATATCTGGGCTCTTGGTTCTAAAAAAAACCAGTTAAAATTTATTGCTGAACTCGAAGTTTCAAAACCTAATTTTATTCTCTTGCATGGTCCCCAAGATTTCTATGGAGGGTTAAGTTCATCAGAAAGACACTTGTATGCTTATGATTATATCTTAAGAAATTATTCAAAATATAAAAAGATGAACGAATGGATTTTCTACGAAAGGAATAAAAAATTTTAATTATTTAATAAAATTTAAGCAATCTAATATTATTTCTTTTTAGCTGTAGCTAACAATAGTAATAAATATCCAAAAAAAGCTGACAACATTGATCCAGTTAAAACACCAATTTTTACTCCATCCATATATTGATTGTTTTCAGCAAAAGCCAGATTTCCAACAAATAAGCTCATAGTAAATCCTATGCCTGTCAAAATACCAACTCCATAAAATTTAAGCCAATTTGAATTTGAAGGCATTTCTGCAAATTTAAATTTTACAGATAGGTAAGCAAATAAAAATACTCCAATTTGTTTACCAAAAAATAATCCACATAAAATACCCAAAGGAACAGGTGCTAACAAAGAGTTCATTGACAGACCATCAAAAGAAACACCTGCGTTCGCTAAAGCAAACAAAGGCATAATTCCAAAAGCAACATATGGTGACAAAACATGTTCCAATTTTAATAGTAGTGAAAAATCTTTTTCATGAACACGATGGGGTATTGTGAGAGCTAAGAGAACCCCTGATATTGTTGAATGAATTCCAGACTCATGGGTAAAATCCCAAAGAAACAGCCCAATTAACAGGTAGGGCAGAAATTTTTTCACACCAAATTTATTAATGATGAGTAAAGTCAAAAAAGATCCCATCATTAAAATTAAATACACGTATTGAAGTTCAGTTGAATAAAAGAAGGCTATGATTATAATTGCACCCAAGTCATCAATTATTGCCAAAGCCAATAAAAAAACTTTTAAAGAAATTGGAACTCGCTTACCTAATAATGACAATACGCCAATTGAAAAAGCAATATCAGTCGCTGATGGTATTGCCCAGCCTTTAAGCGTGTTACTAGTTTCAAAGTTGATTATTACATAAATAATCGCTGGCACTGCCATGCCACCTATAGCACCAATTATAGGAAATGAAGCTTGTTTGGGCTTTGAAAGTTCACCATGAATAAATTCTCTTTTAATTTCCAAAGTGACCACAAAGAAAAAAATACACATCAATACGTCATTAATCCAATGAAGAACACTTAAATCTAAACCAAAATTTTGAGTACCAATTAATATGTGAGTTTTCAATACACCAAAGTAATATCCACTTAAATTTGAATTACTTAGTGTCAGGGCAATAGCAGCCGCTATAAGCAAAACCAAACCACTTGCAGCTTCTAATTTAAAAAACCATCTAAAAGGAGCAGATATATATTTGATCATTTATTTATAGTTATTGAAAAGATCTTTAATAATTATATAAATATTGTTCAAAGTTTCAAAGATATAAATTAAGTAATTGTCTAAATTAGGAAAGAAAGAAATTAATTGATGTTTGAATGTATCTAAAAGTAATATTAATGCAGCAACAGATATAAGTGAAACCATCAAATAACTAAATATACCCATCCCATTATTTTGTTTTTCCTGATATTGATTAAGTGATTGAGTGGGTTTTTGAATTTTCTTTTTTTTAACTTCTTTTCTACCAGCTAATTTGTTCAATTCTTTTGAAATATTCTTTCTAGCCAATCTTCCGAATTTACCCGAAGGCAACATTTCGGCCCACTGACTTCCAAGAAATTTATAATTCTTGCCATTCGAAGCCATGAATTCATCTTTTGAAAGGTCTTGACTTGAATCATCCTCTACTTCTAATTTATCAGTTGCAATCGAAGGAGAAATTTTGGAAGATTTTTTTTCTATATCTAAATTTTCAGTTGTAACCG
>Ga0187833_10002635_pt1 | contig 19003 bp, 23 predicted proteins | sample ETNtaG_37_FD_167968 | JGI IMG/M metagenome (GOLD analysis project Ga0187833, IMG submission 167968) | Marine microbial and viral communities from oxygen minimum zone, Eastern Pacific Ocean - ETNP2014_SV_400_PacBio MetaG (Illumina Assembly) | ecosystem: Environmental > Aquatic > Marine > Hypoxic...
ACAGCAGCAATCCCAACGCTTGACCAATAGTTAAAATGATTCTAAAAGGAAGCAGCACTATTATTCTAGTGCACACCAAACCCAAAACAATCAGCCAATTTTTTGGATGCATGCATTCGATAAATGATTTTTGTTTTGAGTTCATTGTCATAGTTTAATCATAATCTAGATTATAGATACAAATAGACGGGATAAAGCTGCCTTTGAAAACAATACAAATGGTTTAGAATGGAGGGATGAGTAAAGATTGTCCTAGTAAGTGAAAGCAAGAATCCTCTAGATGACAACCAAAAAATAATCCACACTCGCTTCATTAGATATAAAAACTGATGGCACTATAGGTGGCACTCCAAAAAATATAGTAAAGGTTTTGGCAGAGAAGCAAATTTCAGTGCGATAGCTGAAGAAATGATACTCAGAGGTCATGATGATGAAACTGTTGGGAAAGTCATGGGAGGAAATTTCTTTAGACTTTGGCAAGAGGTTTCAAGGTAAATCTAATTAACGGACTAATTAATAAATAATTGCAAGCAGTGCAACTGTTGGAGTAGATTTAAGTAATCAATCTTTCAGGAGACTATTATGAAAAACTTTTTACTTGGCATCATTGCCTTATGTTTAGTACTGATCATCGGGAAACTTTATGTGCCAGTTGCCCAAGCACAATATGCCGAAGAGGAGGGTGTGCTCCGTTTAGTCAGAGCAACTTGTTATTCTGGCTCAAGTATTTTTGCTAGAAACACCAACATTCCCCTCAAAGCAGATAAATGTGTTGAATATGCTTATTTGATAGAACAGTAATGTCTGAAAATTCTCCTGGCACTTTTAATTTAAGGCGGTATAGGACTGCAACTCCTACTGTAAATAAGGTGAAAATTTTCCACCCTACGTAATTTATTAGCCAACATTTGATGTTACATTAGTGAGTTCTATCCATGGCGCACTGTCAAGAGGGGTAGCTATTTCTAATTGAATGGGATGTTTACTATAGTGCACACATGATAGAGAGTAGTTATTTCTAGAAATACACATTTGCTCTAAGAGTTTATAGGTAGTGTTTGTCCTTTTACTTAGGCTATATTGGCTGATACCCTCTCCTTTAATTTTAGCCATGGCTTCCTTAAGGGTCCAATGGGTATAAAACCAAACCAATGTATTGGATTCTTCAAGTGCATTGAAAGTTTCAATTTCGTTTGGATGGAAGTAATTTTTTACTAGCTTTTCAAAGTTTCGTTTACGATGAATCTCAATATCAATGCCTATATCTGAATAGGTACTGAAAGCTACTGCAATTGAATTGCCACTGTGGGAAATACTGCAAAAAATGAGCCATTCTGGGATATATGGTTTGCCTGTTGGTAATAAATTTATAGTAATAGGAACCGCTAGTTTTTGCTTAACAGTTTGTTTCATCAAAAATCTAGAAACAGCAAACTGTTGCTGCTTTTCTATTTTTTTTATCTTTGCAACACGATTTCTTTCTGAACTGTCTAATGATTCTAGACATTTTTTAAGAAAGGTATCAGAACTTTTTGTTATGTCTTCAAGGATTATGGCAGAGGCGCAATTAATTGCAGGCTTATTTATCAAGTCTGACTACAGTGCCTTTAAGTGCTACACCTGAGACATTTTTTCCATCGTGACACTCGTATTTTTGCTCACTAAACATTTCATTCTTTTTATAGAAGCTGTGAATATTAACCACTGCATTGCCTCCCTGTGAGGCAGCTCTCGCCTGTAAACCCAAAATTGCTGACATGAAAACCCAGCTGCAACTCGTGGCGGGAGATTTGAGGCGAGCATTGGTTTTTTTGTTTGCCACAAAAGTTCCAAGATTTTCAATTATCTCACCATGTGGTTGTGTTGCAAAATAGAGTTCTATATTAGGATCGACAAGATTACTATGTTTTGTTAAAGCTTCATCAATATAGAAAAGATATTTATCATCTGCAGCTTCTAAGTTCGAACACAAGGTTGCGATTATAGCGGCAAGAAGAAAAGGGTACTTTTTCATTTAAGACCTCCCATTTTTTAAGATTTACAAGTTTTTAATTAGAAGTTAAGTGTATACTCATTCGAAAGAACTTTCTCATTGAATAACAGTAGTCGTTTACCTAGTTTTGAGCTTTTTTCTATAGGAGGGTTTGCTAGAATTGCCGATCTATGTGATATAGGCTTGAGTAATTAGAGCAGTTGAACAAACAACAAACAGCTAAATAATGGATATTTCTTTTGCTATCTCCGAATGGTCTGGTTGGCAATTTAAGACCAGTCATGATGACTCTGAAGTTAAGAGCTACTTGGATATTTCTGAAGAACCTGATATCTCTTCAATTCCTCCACTTTTACGGAGAAGATTGAATTCACTAGGCAGATCATGTGCCAGTGAGGTTCTACAGCATATTAAAAAAGATGAAAACATACCCGTTATTTATTGTTCACAGCATGGGGATATTGAGCGCACATATAAAATACTAAAAGAAGCAGCCAAAGGCGAACCTGCTTCACCTATGAATTTTAGTTTAGCTGTTCATAATGCCATTTTAGGAGTTCTTTCAATCCATCTAGGTCTTACTTCTAGTATTAATAGTATTTCTTCAAGCCAGCAAGGGTTAGTGCCGGTTTTGTTAGAGGCATCGGGGATATTAATGTCAGGTGCAGAAAAGGTGCTCTGTATTCTTTGTGATGTGTCATTGCCTGCAATTTATTTTGACGAGCAAAGTTTGCCAAGAAATTCTTATGCGATGAGCTTTATTGTTACAAAATCAGAAGGAACTAGTCTGAGTCTATTACAATCAAAAGAAAAAGTTAATATGAAAAAAACTAAACAAATGCCTACAGAGCTAATTAAATTTCTATCCTCAGAAGAAAAAGAAATCTATTTGAACCACAATGGTTTGAAATGGAAATTAGCAAGGAGATAGGTTCATGATGGTTAAAAAAATGAACTACTCCTGGCGTTTATTTGCCACTACTAGTGCTTATATGCTTTTTGGTGTTGGGGGTACTCTGTTACCAATGCTGGCTCTATCTTTTTTCCTACTCCCTGGAAGTCAGTATATCCGCCAAAAACGTACTCGCTTACTGGTGCATTGGACTTTCAAAGGCTATATCCATTTTCTTAGGTTATCAGGAGTAATGCATTGGAAAGTACAGGGAAAAGAGAGATTAAAAAAACCTGGAATTCTAGTTATAGCCAATCACCCAACATTATTAGATGTAGTTTTTTTAATTGCCTTTATGCCAAACGCAGATTGTATTGTAAAAAGTAGTTTAATGATGAATCCAGCTATGCGAGGATTTGTCACCCTGACTGGCTATATTAAAAATGATAGTGGGAAATTATTAGTGGAGGATGCAAAGAAATCTTTAAATAATGGCAGTAGTCTAATAATCTTTGCTGAAGGGACTCGTACCAAGCCAGACGAGAATTTATCTTTTAAAAGGGGAGCAGCGAATATCGTTATTCGTACCAAAAATGCCCCTACACCTGTGATAATAAACTGCTTTCCAAAAACCTTAAGAAAAAGTGATAAGTGGTATAATATTCCTGATCAAAAAGTTAATCTTTTGATAAGAGTATTAGAAGAAATAAAGGTAAACAAATTTACGTCTGTCCTTCCAAGTGTTGGAGCGAGGCAGTTAACGAAGTATTTGGAAGAATTCTTCCAAAAGGAGATTTCAATAAATGAGCATTGAGTCACTTGAGCAAGAACTAAAAGAACTTATTATAGAAACTCTCGAATTAGAAGACATAAGTGCTGATGACATAGAAAGTTCTGAACCACTATTTATTGATGGACTTTCGTTAGATTCGATTGATGCACTCGAGTTGGGAGTCGCCTTACAGCTACGTTACTTGATAGTATTTGATTATAAAGTAGAGGACAACAAGAAACATTTTGCAACCGTTAAAAGCTTAGCAAAATTTGTAGACAGTCAAAGGGAAGACAATAAGTAAACTATGGATACAAGAAAAGATATTACTCAAAAAATTACCTCTATCTTAGAGAATCTTTTTGAAGTTGATTCTGGTTCTATATCTGAGAGTTCTCTACTCTATGAAGATCTAGATATAGATAGTATTGATGCAGTAGATCTGATAGTTGAACTTAAATCTTATACAGGAAGAAATGTGGATCCTGAAGATTTTAAATCAGTAAAAACTGTTGGAGACCTTGTTGATGTAGTTTGTAAATTTGTATAAATGCCTCAAATCCTAAAGATTAGTGTTGGTTTAATTTTTCTTCTTTATCCCTTTTTAATCTATTTTGGCTTAAGAGACTTCCAGCCTAGGATACTCTCTTGTCTTCTACTGGTACTCGCAGTATTTCGCTTTATTAGTTGGAAAGTAAATAAGGATAAGGGCTATCAAAAGACAATTAATCTCTATTGGACCATAGTTTTACTAATTGTAATTTTATTCACTGTTGTAACAGGTTTAAAAGTAGGATTGTATTTATATCCGTTTTTAATCAATCTTACTTTTTTAATTTTCTTTTATGCAAGCATTTTGAATCCTCCAACTATTATTGAACAAATAGCTCGAAGGACCAGTAGTGAGTTCCCTGACCATGCTGTAAGTTATACCAATAAGGTTGCTTATGCGTGGTGTCTATTTTTTATATTTAATGGATCAATGTCCATAATTAGTATTTTCTTATCTGAAGAATGGTGGTTGTTTTATAACGGTTTCTTATCCTATATCTTAATTGCAGTGATGTTTGGAGTGGAATATCTCTTCCGCTTTAAGTTTATAAGCGACAAGAATGTTTAAATCACTACCTTTAACTATCGACAAGGAAGAATTCCAGAACAATCATATTGTTGCGTATACACTGGAAGGTCAGCCTATTTATTGGGCAGAAATGTTAACGCGACTTGATTTCTGGAAATCTCAACTACATAACATATCCCAAATTAAAGTAGCTGTTTATCATAGTGATGCGGTTGAATTTCTATGCATTCTTCTAGTTCTTTGGAGTTTAAAAAGAATCCCAGTTGTTCCCGCTAACACACTAGAAAGAACTTTGAAGGCTGTAGAAGAAGAGACAGATTTTTTTATTGGAGAGTTTCCTGAATGTAAAACCTATAATAATATTAATTTAGCTCATGAGGTTTTGTCTTCTGATAAGGAAAGCTGTAACCCCGCTCTTATAATCTTTACTTCTGGTTCATCAGGTAGGCCTAAGGCTGTATATAAAACCTTCAAGCAATTAAATTCAGAGTTAAACATACTTGAGAGTCAGTGGGGAGAATTATTAAGAGATACATTAACTTTGGGTACTGTATCTCATCATCATATGTATGGCCTACAATTTCGCCTACTATGGCCTTTTGTCTCCAATAGACCTTTCGTTAATGAGGACATGACCTATTTAGAGCAACTAATGAAGTTGTCAACATTTAGCATTAACTTCATTTCTAGTCCCGCACATCTTGAGCATATTCCTGTGACAATGAAGTGGTGTGAAATACGAAAGTCGATGAAGGTAGTTTTCTCTGCTGCAGCACCTTTATCAAAAGAAGCTTCTCTTGAAGTGCATAAAAAAATGGGAGTGATTGTAACAGAGGTCTATGGAAGCACTGAGACTGGTGCTGTTTCACACAGAGATCAAACCACAGACTTTTTATGGAACCCCCTTAAGGGGATATCTGTTAAAAAAATAGACAACAAACTTGCTATAAACTCTCCAGCAGCAATAGACAAAGGTTGGTATGTATCTGAAGATCTTTGTGTAATACATTCCAATGGACATTTTTCACTAAAGGGTAGAGCAGATAATGTCATTAAGGTAGGAGGAAAGCGTGTCTCTAAAACTGCTATTGAGGCAAGTTTGAAGGAGCATCCACTCGTAGAAAAAGTTTTTGTTGTATTCCTTAAGAAACGGAAAAATAGAGTTGGGGCTGTAATTCAATTGACAAAAGCAGGAAATATAGAGCTTGTTGATAAAGGAAAGGTTGCACTTCAAAATTATCTGTCAGAGGGTCTTAAAGGAAATATTGAGAAGGTAGCCTGGCCAAGATTTTGGCGCTTTATCTCTCAAATGCCTGTCAATCAACAGGGAAAAATTAAATCTACAGAACTCCAAGAGTTATTTAATAAAGAAAGTAAGCTAATTCTGCCGGAAATTTTATCCCAAAAATTAGATAAAAAAACAAAAGAGTACATTCTTGAGTTCATAGTGCCACAGAACTTGTTTTATTTTGAAGGACATTTTCCGGGAAGACCAATTTTGCCTGGGTTTGTACAAATCGGATGGGCGATTTATTATGGTCAGGAATTGTTCGGAGAACTTGGTACTTTTATAAGGCTTGAAAAAATAAAATTCAAACATGTAATTCAATCTACTGAAAAGATCTTACTACAGATTGGATGGGAAGAAGAGAGAAATAGACTGTTGTTCAGTTATAGAAGTAAAAATGATTTTAATTCTAAAGGCAGAGTAGTATTTACAAAGGGAGACTAGGTTGTCATCATTCAAAACTTCTCTTTGTATAATTATTCCGGTCTATAATCACTCTGATAACTTGTCTGCCTTCGTAAGGAAAATAATTAAAAGAAAATTTCCAGTTATATTGGTTGACGATGGAAGTGATAGATCCTGTAAACAAATTATGGTGGAACTTGAGCAAGAAATAGATGGTGTAACGCTTAAATCACATCCCATTAATCTAGGCAAGGGAGCTGCTGTTAAAACAGGTCTGAAAGTGGCAATGGAAGCTGGTTTTTCTCACGCTTTACAAATAGATGCTGATGGCCAACATAATATTGATGACATACCACGTTTTATTAGTGAGATGAATAAACAGCCTTTTGCATGTATATCTGGCTTTGCTAAATATGACAAAACAGTTCCCAAACTAAGATATTATGGTCGTTTTGCTACCCATCTTTGGGTGTGGATTAACACACTCTCTAGAGTAATTAAGGATTCTATGTGTGGATTTAGAATCTACCCCGTGGAACAAAGCTATCAATTATTTTCTGAAGAAAAAATGGGAGACAGAATGGAATTTGATAGTGAATTTATGGTCAGGTGGTGTTGGACAGGTAGGCCAATAGTGCAAATTCAAACTAATATTATTTACCCAGAGAATGGTGTATCACACTTTAACCTTTTTAGAGATAATCTACTGATTGCTTGGATGCACGCTAGATTATTTTTTGGTATGTTGAAACGATTACCCAAGCTAATAAAACAAAAAATTTCTAATTCATGAACCCATCTGACCACTGGCCTTTAATCAAAGAAACGGGAACGTTGATTGGAATTAGAATTATAATCTTTTCTTACCTTCTCGGTGGATTTACATTATCCAGAGTCTTTTTATTTCCAGTGCTCCTTTATTATTTTTTATTCAAGCCAGATTTCCGAAAGACCTCAAGAGAATATTTTGAGAGAGTCAGTAAGAAAGCAGATCATCTTCCTGAAATAAATCTTTTACTGTCTTTTAGGCACCTTTGGCAATTTGGCTCTTCATTAATAGATAAATTTGCTGTTTGGAGAGGAGATATACAACATGATCAAGTTAATATCTACGGTTCCAAATTATTTGACGAGCTTCTCTTAAATAAACAAGGGGGTGTAATTGCTATTACTCATTTAGGCAATTTTGAAGTATGCAGTGCTTTGTTAAGAAGTCATCCTGAGTTCAGACTAACTATTCTAAATCATATTGAACATGCAGAAAAATTTAATTTCTTGCTTAATAAATACAAAATCATGAGTAATATAGATGAGTTACAAGTAACCAATATAGATCCCTCTATGGCCATGAAATTAAGTGAAAGGGTTGGACGAGGAGAATTTGTTGCTATTGCTGCAGACAGACTACCAGTTAATAATCCAGAAGCTTCAGTCACTTGCAATTTTTTTAACCAGCCAGTAGATTTTCCAATTGGACCTTACGTTTTAGCCAATATTTTACGTGTACCTCTTCTGTTGTTGATTTGTGTTAAACACAAAAAACAGTATCGTATTTACTTTGAAAAGATAACAGATGGAGGCAAAATTTCTAAGGATGAGCGAATAGATTTTACGAATAAGGCAGTAAAAGTTTTTGCCGAGAGACTTGAGGACTATACTTGCCGGTACCCTTTACAATGGTTTAACTTTTTTAATTTTTGGAAAAAAACTAATAGCTCCAACAAGAATTTTATAGAGGATGAGATTTAAATGGTAAAAAATATAGATTTGGAAGCAGGGGTGGAAATTGAGATTCCTTTTTTTGATCAAGACTCTGCAGGAATTGCTTGGCATGGTAATTATGTGAAGTATTTTGAAGTAGCTCGTTGCGTGTTATTGGATAAGTTAAATTATAACTATCTTGACATGATAGAATCAGGTTTTTTCTGGCCAGTGATAGACATTCATATTCGTTATATAAATCCAGCTAAGTTTAAACAAAAAATTTGGGTAAGTGCAACTCTTACAGAATGGGAGAACAGGCTAAAAATAAATTATTTAATAACTGATGTTGAAACTGGTAGTCGATTAACTAAAGGGTACAGTGTCCAAGTAGCAGTAGAAATATCCAGTGGTGAAATGCTGCTGGCTTCACCCTCAATTTTATACGAAAAGCTTGGCTTAGAGAAATCATGAAGCTTAATCCTCCAAAGGTATATTTCTTCCTAATACTTTTTGTAGTTTGTTTCCCAACTTATACATTTGCCACATTACAAGACAAAATTTTCAGTAAAGCTAAGGACACCAAAAGTATAACTAGCTTATTTATTCAAAAACGACAGATCTCAGTATTGCCTTTGCCATTGATATCCAAGGGCAAATTTAATTATCACTATGAAGAAGGTATAGTTTGGGAAATACAGGAGCCAATGCAAAGTAAAATTATTATTTCCAAAGAGGGTGTTCAAACAGAAGATAATTTTGCTATAGCTGAAACTAAAGGCTCCTCAAAATTATCTGAGATACTGCTTAGTTTATTTTCAGGTAATTTAGAAACTTTAGAAACATATTTCTATGTTGACGTAAAGGGAGATACCAACCAATGGCATTTACTTTTAGAGCCGAAAAATAATCTTGTGGCTGCTCAGATAGCTTCAATTAGTATAAAAGGAAAAGAGTCCGTAGAATCTTTGTATATCCTTGAATCAAATGGAGATTCCTCTAGCCTTGTATTTACTTCGAGTAGAATTAATCTGTTAGAGGAAAATCCTTAGAATTAGTATTTCATTAGTGGAAGAAAAAATTATTAGAGATAGGATTCAATTATTTTTTGCCCTTTCCTGGGTTATTGTAATTCTTTGTTGTGGTTTATTTTCTTTCACTAAAATAAATTCTAATGATAGCTTTGAAAATAATATTTTAAGCTTGATTCCTGATCAAGTATTCCCTTCAGGGGATCCATTATTAAAAGATCAACTTCAAAAGAGATTTGAGAGAAGTTTTGTTGTACTTGTAAAAGGAAAGGACAGTGCTCGAGGCTTAGCAATAGCAAAAAATTTAGTAGATAAATTGCAAAAAATAGATGGCCTTTTCATAGTTACATCTAATATAGAAGTAGAAGCAGTAATAAAGGAATTCTATTTTCCATTTCGTCATCAATTATTGAAACCTGAAACCCGTAAGCTATTACAAAGGCTGAATCCACAGCAGATTGCTGACAGAGAGCTACAATCAATGCACAGTCCTTTGAGGCAATATAGTCCTTATAAATTTCAAGATGATCCTTTTAACCTCGGAGGTAGTTGGATTCAGTCTTTATTTGAAAGAAAAAGTAGTTTTTTATCTACAGAAATTCCATCTGTTGAAGATCAAGCAGGCATTTGGTACTTGGTAGTAGGTGAATTAGATACAAACCCCTTTAACCTTGAACTGCAACAAAAGCTGCTAAGATCTATTAAAAATTTTACATCAGAGCAAAGTAATGAAAGTTTTAAGTTATTAACCTCTGGACTGATCTTTCATGCGGCAGAAGGAACTCAAATTGCCAGAAAAGAAATTTCAACCATTGGTATTGGGTCACTCATTGCTATAGTCTTGCTGGTTCTAATAGTCTTTAGATCTTGGAGTAGCTTTTTATTTATTGGCACTGTTTTGGCAAGCAGCACAATAGTAGCCCTTTCGGTAACATGGTTATTTTTTGACCAAATACACTTAGTTACCTTAACGTTTGGTTCAACTTTGTTGGGGCTTGCTGCTGACTATTCTTTTCATTTTTTAGTCAAACTTAGATCAACCGGTGATCCAATGCTGACACGCAGTCTATTGCTGAAAGGTCTTTTAGTTAGTAGTTTTTCAAGTATTTTTGCTTATTTAATTCAGTTGTTTTCTCCTTTTCCTGGATTACAACAGTTCTCTGTTTTTGTAGCCTCTGGGTTAGCGGCTGCTTGTATAACAGTCCTAATAATTGGGCCTTTATTTGGGAAAAGCTCACCTAATCCAATTGAGTTAGGAAGAGTTTTTACTAGTTTCTTTGAGCCTCTTTATAATAGAGGTACAAAGAAAGGTAAATTGATACTGGTAATTGGGTTGGCAGTCTTGTTATTTGGTGTAGGCAATATTTATCAAAAGGGTGTTGATGATGATGTGCGATTATTAAATACTTCTGGTAATTCTTTAATGGAATCTGAGAAGAAGGTCCAAGAGCTCTTAGGTAATTTCAGTAGTCAAAGGTACTTCCTTATAGAGGGAGAATCACAGCAGGAAGTATTGGAAAAGACAGAGTTATTGCAACATGAATTGTCTGGGTTACTGCCACCTGGTATTCCCAAAGCTCAACAATATTTGTACTCTCCAGTCTCTGTTATACCATCCTTACATCAGCAGAAACTAGATTATGAATTAATTAAACAGAAGATATTCTCTGAAAAAGGTGCGGCCTCTATTCTATGTAAAAAACTTAAGAGTGACTGTTTTTGGATGAAAACATACCCTGAATTTGATCCTAATTTATTACCAACCCTTTTGCCAAATATTCTTTTTGAGATCTATCCTTCAGCTAGCCTTATAAGTGCAAATAAAAGTGTAGTATTTTTCAAAGATACAAATGAAAAAATCTTATTTTCTCCATCTGATATTAAAATCTCTGGGGTCACTTATGTTGATCAGGTTGGTAATCTAACATCGATTCTAGAAGGTTTTCGTAAACAAGTTACTTGGCTACTAGTTGGGTTTTTTTTCTTCATGATAGTAGCTAGCTTCCTCTTATTTGGGAATAGAGGAATCTTAATAATTACTGCTATTTCATTTTCTAGTATTGTTGCTTTATCTCTTTCAGCAGGGACGGGCATTACTCTATTCCATATCTTAGCTCTTTTGTTAGTTATTGGAATATCAGTGGATACTGCAGTTTTTTTTATTACTCCAGGTCTCAATAAAGATACTTGGTCAGCATCCACATTAGCTTGTCTGACTTCAGCAATAGCCTTTGGATTATTGTCTTTGAGCAAAGTTCCTTTACTACATTATTTTGGATCTGTAGTATTATTTGGGCTTGTGTGTACTTGGCTGATTACACCATTAATCTATTTTTTACTAGAAGATGAAGGATTTAGATGATATTTCTGTTCCAAACAAATGTTAAATAGAAATCATATTACTGCTATATCCATTTTACTATGACCAAGGATCGTAAACCTGAAAAGAAAAGTGCTATACAGGCGATGTTCGATGCCCAGAAAATTGTTTTTGGTCCCATGGTTTTCCAGGCAGTCAAGGCGATGTGTGATCTGGGAGTATTAGCTATAATTTCTGCTGCAAAAGATCAAGGAATTACACTAGAAGAAATTTCAGATAAATTGGATCTCAGTGTTTATAGCATCAAGGTATTGTTAGAACTAGGATTGAGTTCAGAAATAGTTCTACTCAAGAATGACAGATACCACATATCAAAAACTGGCCACTTCTTGCTTAATGATAAGCTCACACAGGTTAATCTGAATTTTGTACATGATGTATGTTATCAAGCCATGTTTAATCTCAAGGATTCCCTACAACAACAAAGACCTGTCGGACTAAAGGTATTCGGCGAGTGGAAAACAATTTATGAGGGATTATCCTCCTTGCCCACTCAGGTTCAGGAAAGTTGGTTTGCATTTGATCACTATTATTCAGATATGGCATTTCCTGATGTATTGCCGTTAGTTTTGCACACGAAGCCGAAATTAATTCTGGATGTTGGTGGCAATACCGGCAAATGGGCTATCCAATGCGCCAACTATTCTAAGGATGTAAGAGTTATTATTATGGATCTAGAAGGGCAACTGGAAAAAGCTATGCAAAATGTCCAAAGTCATGATTTGGAGGAGAGGATAACCGGAATTGCAGCTAATATGTTGGATGATTTACCTGCTATCCCCAACAAGATCGATGTTATCTGGATGAGTCAGTTTCTCGATTGCTTCTCAGAGCAACAGATAGAATCTATGTTGGAACGATTGCGAGAATTAATGGACGATGAAACTATTCTTTATGTCCTTGAACTTTTTTGGGACAGGCAACGTTTTGAAGCAACGGAGTTCAGTTTGCATAATACATCCTTGTACTTTACCTGTATTGCAAACGGCGTAAGTAAGATGTACCACTCTGAAGATATGTTGAAACTAATAGAAACAGCAGGATACAGTGTTACTGCAGAAACAGATCATATCGGTATAGGACACACATTGTTAGAATGTCGAAAAAAATAGGAAATTAGGATTTTCTTCTGTGGAAGGTTCTTTGCAGAATATTTTGAGAGGTTTCTACGTATACTTAGGAATTTTTTTTCTAAGTTTATTTATTACAAGTTGTGTCCACTTTAATGGCAAGATTATTGAACGCGAAGTATTGCTCCCTGATCCTGGTAATCTTCCGTGTTGCTGGCAAGTTACTGAGAAACTAGAAATAAAATCTAACTCTAAGGTGATTGCTCTTTCATCAGTAACAGTGATTATAGATAATAAACTTGTTGTAGTTATATTGGACTCTTTTGGTATGAAGCTTTTAGATATTTCTCAAACAGGAAGGCATGTAAAGGTAGAAAAAGAAATTGAGATGACCAAGGAGTTGCCAATAAAATGGCTTCTGCTTGGAATTTTTCTGCGTGATATGCCAGACAGCGGGTGGTCATTTATAGGGTCTAATTGGATCGTTAAACGAAGTGGAGATAAGAAGACTCTACATCAGAAAAATAGGATTATAATAAGCATGACAGAAGAACCTGCTCAGCAAGAAAAATCGTTAGATAATCTGAGTGAGAATAGTTTGATTAGTAACTTTCATTATCATGATCTTAATTTAGATGTGAAAATAACGAGACTTGAAAAGAAGAGGCTATGACTCAGAGAAATTCCACAAAAAAAACTGCCCCAGTTTTTTTAAATTCTGCTGGAATCATTTGTTCTTTGGGCTCAGGACTTTTTTCTGTAGAAGAGAACTTATTTAACGAAAACATAAACAAGAGTTTCTTAAGACCATCTGATAGACATACAACTCATAGAAAGCTTCTGGTAGGAGAAATTAATGAATCCTTGTCAGAAGTAGTATTACCAGAAGAGGAGACTAGAAATAATCGAGTTTTAACTACTGCTCTAGACCCCCTTATTTCAGAAATTGATTTATTAAAAGAACGATTTGGACCAAACCGCATAGGAGTCGTGATTGGTACAAGCACGTCTGGTATTTCTGATGGTGAAAATGCCATCCGTTTTCATCTTGATCATGGAAAATTTCCAGATAGTTATCACTATAGAAAACAAGAACTTTCTTCTCCTTCTCGATATATTTCAAATTTGCTTAATCTACAAGGCCCAGTTTTTTCTGTTTCTACCGCATGCACATCTGGTACCAAGGCACTAGCTTCTGCTGCTCGCTTGCTAAGGCTAGGAGTTTGTGATGCAGTTATTGCAGGAGGGGTAGATACTCTTTGCAATATGACTATAGAAGGTTTTTCTTCACTTTCTGTAACCACAGATTCAGTCTGTAATCCGTTCAGTGTAAACCGCGATGGTATTAACATTGGAGAGGGTGCAGGATTGTTTTTGATGACATGTGAACCCAGTCTAGTTAGGTTAAGTGGAATTGGAGAGACATCCGATGCTTATCATATATCTGCACCACACCCAGAGGGAGATGGGGCTGAGAAGGCTATGCTTATAGCGCTTGAAAATGCTGGTATTGATCCAATAAAGATAGACTATCTGAACCTTCATGGAACTGGTACAAGACAAAACGATAAAATGGAAGCTTTAGCAGTTCACCGTGTATTTGGTGAAACCATAGCATGCAGCTCTACTAAACCTCTCACGGGACATACACTTGCAGCAGCTGGAGCAATAGAGGCAGTTTTTTGTTGGTTGGCATTGCATAGAAATGATAGTAAATTACCTCCACATCGTTGGGATGGTAAGCAGGACCCAGATCTTCCAAGGCTGATTAACATTGCTGCAGTTCAGTCTCAAAATAAACCTAAGTTTGTTATGAATAATTCATTTGCATTTGGGGGCAATAACACTTCTTTAATTTTAGCAACAGAATAATGATCGAACATAATATTCTTGATTTGGTACCACATGGATCCTCCATAGTAGCTCTTGATGCTATTGAGAGCCACTCAGATAAAACTTTGGTTGCAAGTTTGACTATTAATGAAGAGTGTTTTTTTTATGAAGAACTTGGCGTGCCTACTTGGGTTGGAATTGAGTATATGAGTCAAGCAATAGCTGCTTATGCAGGAATTATTGCAAGAAAAAATAGTACCCCAGTAAGAATTGGTTTTTTAGTCGGTAGTAGACGCTATGAATCTCCTTGCAGTCACTTTGAATTGGGTGCTAAATTACTAGTTAGTGTGGAAGAGGTTACAAAGAATACCTTTGGAATTCATGTCTTTAGTTGTAAGATTACCTGGAAGAATCTAGTAATTCAGACAAATCTTAGTGTATTTTTACCTGAGGACGTTGATAGATTTTTAGAGGGAGAGGCTTGAGTGAGAGAGTCTATATTAGTAACTGGTTCGAGTAGAGGCATTGGCAAAGCAATTGCATTAAAGCTTTCTGAGAGGGGTTATGAATTAGTCATTAATTATTTTTCAAGAAAAAAAGAAGCAGAAACAGTAAAAAAGACCATTGTTGGCCGTGGAGGGAATGCAAGGATTCTACAGTTTGACGTTTCTAATCGAGAACAATCAAGAAAAACTTTGGAAAAAGATATAGCTCAGCATGGAGCGTATTATGGAGTGGTTTGCAATGCAGGCATAGCTAGAGATGCTGCATTCCCAGCAATGTCGGGTAAACAATGGGATGAAGTTATACACACTAATCTTGATAGTTTTTATAATGTGCTTAATCCTATTACAATGCCTATGATTCGCAGACGCAAACCTGGTCGAATAGTTACTTTAGCTTCTGTTTCCGGATTGATTGGTAACAGAGGTCAAGCAAATTATAGTGCAGCAAAAGCGGGTATTATCGCTGCAACAAAATCTCTGGCTGTAGAACTAGCTAAAAGAAAAATTACAGTTAATTGTGTAGCCCCAGGGTTTATTGAAACAGAAATGACTGAAGCTGTGCCTATTGATCAAGTTCTTGGATTAATTCCAGCTCGAAGAATTGGAGATCCAGAGGAAGTAGCTGCGCTGGTAGATTTTTTAATTTCTCCTGAATCCTCTTATATAACACGACAGGTTATATCTGTTAATGGAGGCATGTTCTAATGAGGAGAGTCGTAGTTACAGGCATGGCAGTTGTAAGTCCTATTGGCAATGATTGGGAAACTATTTCTGAGAATTTACACTCCTTCAATACAGGAATTAAATATATGGAAAGTTGGGAGTGCTATGAAGAAATGATCACACGCCTAGCTGCACCAGCAAGTGATTTTGTAAAACCTGATCACTTTTCTCGCAAACAAGTTAGGAGTATGGGTCGAGTTGCGCTTATGGCTACTGACGCTAGTGAAAGAGCATTAAAAGATGCTCAGTTGCTTGATAATCAGGAGATAACTGAAGGCAGAATGGGAGTGGGTTACGGCTCTTCAACTGGAAGTACTGATGCAGTAGCAGATTTTGGGAACATGATTCTAAATCACTCTAGTCGTCACTTGAATGCCAATACCTACCTTAAGATGATGAGTCATACAGCGGCAGTAAATGTTGGAGTTTTTTTTGGGCTAAAGGGAAGAGTAATTCCTACTTCCAGTGCTTGTACATCAGGCAGTCAAGGAATTGGGTTCTCTTATGAAACAATTAAATATGGACATCAAGATATGATGGTTGCAGGAGGTGCTGAAGAACTATGCCCTACTGAAGCAGCGGTGTTTGATACTTTATTTGCAACAAGCACACGTAATCATGAGCCCGATTTAACTCCTCGACCCTTCGATCAAGATAGGGATGGTTTGGTTATTGGAGAAGGAGCAGCCACACTGATTCTTGAAGAAAGGGAGCATGCAATCAGACGTGGTGCCCCAATTTATGCAGAGATCCTGGGTTTTGGTTCTAATTCTGATGGGAGTCATGTAACGCAACCACAAGAAGACACTATGTACCGAGCCATGGAAATAGCATTACAGGAATCAGAGTTGGCACCTCAGTCAATAGGCTATGTTAGTGCACATGGAACTGGAACTGACCGTGGCGATATTGCTGAAAGTCACGCAACTAATCGGTTATTAGGCAAGAGTATTCCAATTAGTTCCTTAAAGAGTTTTACTGGACATACTTTGGGTGCATGCGGTGCTTTAGAGGCAGTTGTGGCAATTAATATGATGAATGAGGGTTGGTTTCATGGTACTGCAAACTTATGTAATGTAGACTCTAATTGTGCTGAATTAGACTATCTGGGTTCTGGAGGGAAGAAAATAGATACTAATTGTATTATGAGTAACAACTTCGCTTTTGGAGGTATTAATACCTCTTTAGTTTTTTCTAAAGGACAATAAAATATTGTTCAAGATAATGAAATTTTTTAGGGAAATAGGAAAGTGAAAACCTCTATCGACGAAGTTAGAGAAAAGATTGATCGAATTGATGAGGAAATGGTTTCTCTTCTTGTAAAAAGACAAAAATGTATAGAAATAGCTGCATTAATAAAGAACGATAGGAGCAAAGTTTTTGATGAGGGTAGAATCGAAGATGTTGTTAACAAGGTAAAAAAGCTTTCAGTTTCCTTAGGATTGTCTTTAGCAATTGCTGAACCCCTTTGGAGAAAATTGATAAATCTTTCGATAGAACATGAATTTTCAGAATTTGATAAAAAATTAAATAAGTAAGAATGGATAGATTAAAATCTTTCTCAAAACCCATTGGGGCTATTATTTGTCTATTATTGGGTTCTTGTGGGCCTACCTACAATCGTTCGATTATGTTGAAAGAAGTGCAACTTGATCCTGTCAAGGATGGAATTGTAGTTGGAGTTATTGAATTAGAAAGAGCTCCAGGTCCACATGACAGCAGTAATACCAGTAGAGATGACATTAAACCGGAACAAGTTTTTGAGGTTTACAGAGAAACCTTAAACAAGTATCTCGTAAACAGTGGTATAGCATATGAGCCTGGTAAGAATAAAATTGTTACTAACATAACTATTCTGGGTTACAAGGAAGGGCATGCTTTTGTTAGGTGGTTATCTCCTGTTGGGGGAGACAGTAGAATTCAAGTGCAGGCAACACTAGAAATGAATGACCAAATCATTGGAGGCGTTGAAAGCCAGAAAACCATTGCCTGGGGAGGTGGATATTCAATAAATGGGTGGAAAATGGTAATAAGATGGTCAGCAACAGAAGTCGGTCAAAAAATTTGTAGGGAATCATTTCGGGACGACTCATATAAGCATTGTGCTTAGGAATCAAAACTACACGAGAAAGTTGTCTTTTTTAGCCCTTGGTCTTCCTTGAACCGAAACCTCTACAACTATTACACAGGCTTTTCTTTAGCCATTTCTTTGTATCACTGTCAGTACCAGGTGCAGGGTTGTTAATTCTAAAGAGCACCAGTTTTGTAATTGAATCTTCAGTTATACCTTCAAAGAAAATACGCTTTGCTACAAGTTTATGTAATTCTGGTTCACTGCTGTTCAACATATTTCTGAAGCGAACCAGGGTCAGAGTTAATCGTGGTGTCTCTGGTGAAATAGAACTCTGAGAATTATCTTCTTCAAAATTCATTATTATAGAATTAAAGATCTTATATTTCTTTATATAGCCTCTGGAAATAGTTGCGTATTTTCTGAGTTTTGCGTCAGGTGCATTTGAAGACAACATGTCTAGAGTTAAGAGATATTTTTCATTGCCAGAGAAACCTAATGCTTTTGTTAGCCAACTGGCCCAATCAATGTCGTAATCATCTTGTAAGAATTGGTAGTTATCAAGCAGTTGTTTTTCTACTAGATCAAAAATTATAAGGTCAGAATGACCAAGGTAGGCTAGTGATTCAGCAGCTACATGTTGTTTCATCCTGAACGGTCGACTGAAAATACTTGCCAATTCATCAACTTCTTTTTTCTTTTCTTCTTCATAGCCAATAGTAACTGAGTTAGACAAGTTAGAATCTGTTAGTTCAATTTTTCTTAACTCGCTCACTCTGGCATCTTCATCTTGAGGCCATGCAGTTGCAGTAAAGAACATGGACGCTATTCCCAATGTTAAAAAGGTATAAATGCCTACCATGTGTAACAACATAAATTTGGAAATCAATAATTTCATATCCTAAAAGACTAACAGAAAAATATGGTATAAGACACTTTCTGACAAAGGTTCCCTAATGATAAATAATACTAAATACAGACCTACGTAATTGTAATCAAACAACCAAAAAATAATCGACACTCCTTTTATTTCATATAAAATTGGTGGCACTTTAAGTGGCACTCCAACTTGACGTATTATAATTTATATTTAATGATAAGGCTGAAGGCATTGCCTGTTAGATAATAGGAGCGCTTTGGCATTTGGAGATAGACATACGAGAACCCAACATTGCCAAGGTTGAGGTCGCGAGTTCGAATCTCGTTTCCCGCTCCAGTTTTTTAAAAAAGAAAATATAGGAGAAAACTATGAGATAT
>Ga0187833_10002636_pt1 | contig 19002 bp, 23 predicted proteins | sample ETNtaG_37_FD_167968 | JGI IMG/M metagenome (GOLD analysis project Ga0187833, IMG submission 167968) | Marine microbial and viral communities from oxygen minimum zone, Eastern Pacific Ocean - ETNP2014_SV_400_PacBio MetaG (Illumina Assembly) | ecosystem: Environmental > Aquatic > Marine > Hypoxic...
CTCAATTCCTGCTAGTGGCAAAGTCGGCATCGGCACAGATGATCCTGCACACGAGCTTAACGTTATGGGCACGATTTATGGGGAGAGCAATGATGGCCAAGCAGGTGTTTGGGGTACTGCATCAGGCTCTGGTGTAAGAGGGGATGGTGATTCTTGGGGTGTTACTGGATTTAGTGATAGTGGTAAAGGTGTTTATGGGTTTTCAGACAGTGGTGCTGGAGGTTATTTCAAAACAGTAGGTTCAGGATATGGGTTAATAGTAGAAAGTGGCTATGTCGGCATTGGCATAACAGCTCCTGAAAATAGGTTGCAAGTTCGTCACACTGGAGAAGCTCCTGGCCTATCAGGAAGCAAAACTGGAATGATGAGCTTAAGAGCAGCACATACGACCATGGCACTGGGTGTGTATCCTGCAGGCCCTTATGCAGGTTGGATACAAATGCGTCACCAATCAGACTCATATACTACAGCTGCATACCAATTACTTCTTAACCCATTAGGCGGCAATGTAGGCATCGGCACCACAAACCCAGGAAACTATAAACTCCATGTAGCTGGAACAACATATTCTTCTGGGAGTTATGCGGGTTCTGACCTTCGATTAAAGAAAAACATAGTTGCATTGCCAAATGTACTGGACAAAATAAAAAGAATAAAAGGGGTAACCTTTGATTGGAAAACTGATGAATTTCCAGAAAGAGGTCTTTCCGAGAACAATCAGATTGGTATAATTGCTCAAGACATTGAAAAGGAGTTTCCACAGCTAGTGAGCACAGACAGCGAAGGGTTCAGGGCAGTTTCTTATGATAGATTTGTCGCAGTCCTCTTGGAAGCAATTAAGGAACAACAGAAAAGAATCGAAGCTTTAGAAGCAACTAATCCTTCATAGTATTATCATCTTCTATTAAATAATAAACTTTATATAGTTTCTTTCTCAAAATAGGTTTATGCATGTTTCGAATAAGTTGTTTTATCTACTAATTTCTATTATCATAGTTCTTTCTATCTCGCTGATTACCATTGCTCCTGGAGGTACTAATCAAGGCCATCCTGCAACCCAACTTGATTTCGATGCAGTCGATCTCTACTTTGCAAACACTTATATTGGCATGGGCATCCCTCAGCCAACTGAAAAATTGGATGTTGACGGAAACCTTAAACTAACTGGTAACATTGATCTAGCAGGAAACATCAATGGCATAAAAACAATAACAAAGAGATGGAGTGGTTTAACAGGTTCAACCGACTTAGGCACACTCGCAGCCATACCAACTGACATAGAATTAGATAACTGCGGATCAGGATGCACCTTCACCTATACCATGCGTGGAAGCTGCGGCGCATGGGATGCTAATTCTTACGCCGGAACAATAGGTATCTGGAAAGGCTTTAATGGATACTGGGACCACCAAAATTGGCAAGATAGCGGTTCAGATATGATCACTTTCTACAATGCTGACGGACTTCTCACAGATAGGATCAAAGCTGCAGAAAGATGGTCCTACATTGACCAAGCAGATCATTCAGGTTTCATAATAGGCAACGAAGAGTGGGTTACTAATTGGCCTAATTCTGGAACACTCTTTATAAAATCCGGAAATTACTGGGATAACGACCCGAATAGTATCAAGATCATAAATTGGTGCCATCAAGGTTGGTGGAAATTAGAATACTATGAAGATATCTCAATAGTGTAACCTTAATCCTTCATAGTTCTCTGTAGAACAAGTAAATCATCAGTAGTTAGTTTCTCTTTCTTCTTTATCTTTTCCTGAACAATCTCTTCCTTGCTTTGCAATAACTTCTCTTCCTTGGCTTCCTTAGCCTTTCTGTCTTGTTTCTTGACAATGCCTAGTTTCTTGTGAATATCATGTAAAGCATGCAACTCCTCTTTAATCTCATCATTTTTCTCTTTGAATATCTTCTTCTGTTCCATAAAAGCCTTATTTGCCTCATCCTCTTTCTTTTTGATATCATCAACTTCCTTTGCGGTTCCTAAGATATCCTCATGCCTCTCCTGGCTCGTTGCAGCTGCACTTACAACCTTTTTGTGAAGCATTTCCGATTCTTTCCGTAGATCCCGAATCTCCTTTTTAACCTCTGCTATTTTCTTGCTAACCTCTTCCACCACTGTACAATCCTTTAATTTTTTCTTGAGATCTTTAACTTTTTTCATTAATCCCCTTTCTTTATCAAAAGACATTACATTGGTTTCAACAGTATACTCAATCTTCTGAATCTCCTTTTTTAACATAGTGGGATCATCATGGATCTTGTATTTCTTCAATAATTCATCCTTTTCATTATAGAATTCTTTTAATTTGTTTAATTTAGTCGTTATCTCCTTATTATGGGTATCTCTCTCTGTCTTGCGCTTCTTGACATTACCAGTCAATTGATCTCTCTTTGACTTGATATTTTTAATAGAAGAAATAAACTTTAAGATCTCTCTGGAGTAGCCTTCTCTTTTTTGAAAAGAAGCTTCTTTTAAATCATTGATCTCATCAAGTTTCTTTCTAAGCTCAGCTATCTTTTTTTGTTTTTCTTCAAGCTCTTTTTGAAGTGTATTCCTTTCAGCTTCCGAGATTTTTTTTGTAGATTCATCTACCTCGGTCTGTTCTAATTGTGTTGTCATAAGTATCCCAATACTTTAAAGCCATATTATCCGAACAAAGCTCCTAGTCCAGTAGCCGCTTGCTCTTCAGCCTTTTTCTTGTCTTCTTCAGAGTCTTTCTTTTCTTCTTTCTTGCCTTCAGCTTTTGCTTCGCCTTCAGCAGGAGCGCTTGCAACAGGTGCAGCAACAGTAGCAGCTTTTTCAACAGCTTCGTCAATATTTACACCATCAAGAGATGCAACCAAAGCCTTTACTCTGCCATCGTCTACTTGAACGCCTGCAGCCTCAAGTACTTTCTTTACACTTGCCTCTTCCACTTTTTGTCCTGCTTTGTGCAGCAACATAGCCGCATAGATATATTCCATTCTTTATACCTCCATGAAAATCATTTCCTTAGCGTACCTTTACGCATTAATTCTTCTGCCAAATTCTCAACCTCTTCTCTATCTACATTTCCCTCTTTTTCATTCTTAGGTTTTTCTTTTTCAGCCTCTTTTTTATCGTCAATCTTTTCCTTAGAATCATCAATATCATCTTTAACTTCCTTCAAAATCTCCTCAGCTTTCTCAACAGTAGCACTGCTCTGCTGCTGAGCCTGTTCAACAATCTTTTCAACCTTTTCCTCAGTCGAGGCAATCTCCTCTACCTTGTCATCCATTTTCTTAGCAGCCTGCTCTATCTTTTCAGCATCTTTACTCGCTTCCTCTCTGCCCTTCTTTTCCTCTTCCTTTTGAACATCAGCTTGCTGCTCCTTTTCTTCCTTTTTGACTTCTTCCTCAACCTTCTCTTCTTTCTGTTCCTCTGCTGCTTTCTCCTCTTGATCAGCTTTTTCCTTCATCTCTTCTTTCTGCTCTTCAGTAGGTTCCTGAGAACTTTCAGCTTTTTCTTCAGCTTGCTCTGGTTCTTTTTTGACTTCAGTATCATCAGGTTTTGGAGCCTCTTCTTTTTTCTCTTCTTGAGCAGGCTTTGGCTCTTCTTTCTTCTTTTCTTTCGGAGCTTCCTTTTTTGCAGATTCTTTCGGCGGCTCTTCTTTCTTTTCCTCTTTTGGAGCTTCCTTTTTCTCCTCAACAGGCTTTTCTTCCTTCTCAGCAGGTTCAACAGCCTTTTTAGCTCCAACTTCAATATTACCTGCCTCTTTCACAGCATTAGCCTGAGCCTCTGCTTTTGCAAGAATCTCATCTTTTACTAAATCTGCCATGATATTCGCCTCTAAAGCCACAGCCTTACTATCTCTAAATGCCTTTCCAAGCAAAATACCAATATTATCCTTCGTGGTATAACCAATCTCACAACTCAGATTAAGAGCCCACATGCCAGCATTACCAAGATCAGCCATAAACTTATCTTCGTCAATATCCAAAACATCCTTTTTCAGAAATTCGCCATTTTCATACACAGTTATTAAGTCTAAGCCAATCTCCATTGGTTTTATATCCAATCTTAAGAGCATAGAAGACAATTTGCCATCAATAACCTCGCCCTCTTTGCAGACAACAGCATCCTCAACAATAGTTACCTTTCCATTCTCTACCTTTGTTTTGAGCTTTAGCGCTCCTAATTCACTAATAACAGGCCCTGGTGGAAAAGGCGTAGGTCCTGCTTTGATCTCAATATCATGAGGCGCCTCTTGACCAGGCTTTGCAGGAGCCTCTGACTTGCTTGATTTTATAACCTTGTAAATTGCAAAAGGATTCTCATTAGTAAATATCAATGCAGGCATTCCCTTAAAATAATCCTGAATCTTTTCTAAGTTCTTCTTATTCTTTCCAGCTTCAGCCAAAGCTAGCTTCATAAGCCTTTTCTTTGCCATGAAGATCTCCATCTTCCCTCGTAGCTTTCTCTTCATCACCTGCAGCTGAGCTCCTGGAAGATTCTCCATGTTCAAGCAGCCAATGATATTATACTTATCACTAAGTTCAATCATCTTCTTTACAATCTCTTTCTTATAAGCTGCTACATGTGCCATCATGATTCACTCTTTTCTTCCGCTACTTTCTTCTCTTCCTTTTTTGCAGATTCTTTTGGTTGATCTTTTTTCTTATCCTTTTTAGGAGCTTTCTTTTTCTCCTTTTTTGGTTTTTCTTCAGCCTTTGACTTTTTCTTTTTTTCTGAAGAAGGTTTTGCATCTTCTTTCTTTTTTGCCTTCCCTTCCTCTTTAGGCTCTTCTTTCTGCTCAATCTCGACAATATTTCCTTTCTCATCTATCCTGAAAGGCTTGCCCATCGTAAGCTTGAGAATAATATGGTTCACATTGTGCTTTTCATTAGGCAAATTGTGGACCAATTGATCGTAAACAGTTTTAATGTTATCAGCAATCTCTTCATCTTTCATCTCCTCTGTCCCAACCGCAACTTGAACCATTGGCATGGTTTTTGCAATTACCTTCACTGTTTTTGTCAGTTTCTCAACAAGAGGCTTCAAATTAGCATTAGGAGGCACAACACAACCAGCCTTTGGATTTGGCATCTTTCCCTTTGGGCCTAACACCTTTCCAAATGAAGTAGCAACCTTTGGCATTATTGTTGCCTGCGCAATAAAGAAATCATGATCTGTAGCAAGTTTTTTAGTTAATTTCTTATCTTTTACATATTGGTCAAAATCATCAACATTAATAGCAGTCTCACAGTTTTCCTTGGCATTAGCCAATAACTCTGGCCCTACAAGTGCAGCAACCTTTACAGGTTTTCCTTTAGAATAATGAAGCGTTGCATAGAAATCCACTTGTTGATCAGCTTTCTTTAAATCAATGTCCTTGAAGGTAGCAATAAAGTCTATCGTCTGCTTAAATTTACGTTTAGAACTCTGTTCTCTAATCTTCCCCAAACTTTGAATTAAATGCTTTATCTCCATATTGCCCTCCTATCTTAGATAGATGACTTTGAATAACCCCATTTCTTATAAAAATTTATTCAAAGTCATCTCCAAAAACTTTGACAATTTTATTATTAATCAAAGTTTTTGATAGTGTAACGGGTAATACAACTAAGAAACTTGAAGCCCTTTATAAATGTTTTGGGGTGTTTAGTATAGAATCAGCAATAGTATCAACTAATAAATCTAAGGAGTATGATGCACTAACATATGATCTTGCTTATCCTTACGATGCACTCCATTGCCGCAACCTCTACAAAAAGTCTCTCTTTCCATTAAAATCTTAGTGCAATGCGGACATCGTGGTAAAAACTTTCTCATACCGCGTAAAAGCAACCAGGGGGTATATAAATCTTACCCTACTATATGTCAAAAACCACCCATCAAAGAGAGGTGACAAGCAAGGCTTTGCCTGGCCTACCTATTAATGCAGGGGTGGTTTTTGATCATGCTCAGAAATATACTATAATCACTAAAGAGATCAGGACTTCGTCCATAATAAAATAGGTTGATTGTATATTTCTGACATACCAAGAAAAACGAATTAAGTACCAAATATCCTAGGCAGCTGCAGCAAATCCAGTTCCAGCTATTTTTTTCTCTTCTTTAACCAAATACTGTTCAATATTAACCTCCTGACCTACAAGGTGTTGATCAAGATTATTGACTGCCTGATCAATCTTACTCGTTACCCCCAAAACCTTTCCAGCAAAAGCAGAAACATTACTATACAAATTAGCAACACCTTCAGAACCCAAATATTGTTTATTTTTCTGCAAATATCTAATTATCTTCTGAACCTGTTCTGCTGATATCTCTAGTCTTTTCTCTGGTTTGGGATGTTTGGCAAGGGATTTAACAGCCCTGCTTTCATGAATAAAATGATCTCTTAAACCTTTTGACTTCAAAAAATGAGGTTTAACAGCCTCCATGATCTCACCATAAGCTCGCCTAAAATCTGGCTCCATGGCCTTAGCTATGTGCTCAATACTATGTAGTAGGATCGAAACTCTTAATACATATTTATCATGTTCAAACGTTGTATGAAATTTTTTCTCCCATGCCTGCCAATATCTTACAGCCTCTTCTGCAATCTTGAGATAAATCCTCTCCTTAGCTTTTCTTCCCCAATTCTGCATCTCACCATCAAATTGTTTACCAATACCTGATACCCTTACTAAGAAATCCTTATCAACGTTAGTAGTATACTGATCAATCAATTTTTCCCCTGTTCTAATGAGCACCATCGCTTGAGTAGCTCTTTGAGCAAATTGAGCCAGCTCTCTTAGATGTTTACTATCCTCTGCAGAGGGCTTTTCACTCTTTGCAATATTTCTTATTCTCTCAGCCATCTCTCTGGCAGTGGCATAAACCTGATCCCTCGCACCTTTCAATTTTGGGTGATTACTAAGAGCTTTAAAAAACGTTTCCTCTGTTTTCATAACTTCCGCATTGTTCTCATAATTCTTAGCCTCGCTCATACTTTTAGGAATCTTAGCCTGGATATCCTCCCAGTAAGACCCAACAACCATCCCTGTAGCCTCAAGCCGAGCAAGACAATTATGAACCCTTAATCGATCATCAGAAAGATATTTTCGAAAAAAAACAGCTCTCCTCTTGTAGAAAAAACCCTCTTTCTCTAATTTAGCTCTCAATGCTACTGCCAATTCTCTAATCCTTGCAACAAACGATGCCTTCATAAAAATTTGCATATATTAATATCTGAAATCCCTCCATTTAAATCTTACGATTTAAAACCAAGAAAAATCATCTTGACATATCTATGAGAACATCAATCAACAATGTTTAATACCCTAAGGCTGCGTCCTTACCAACTCATGGTCTTTATCCTTTCTCTCTACTGTAGCACCACAAGCTCTGCAAAACTGTTCCCTCTCCATAAGAACCTTCTTGCACCTAGGACATCTTGGTAATATCTTCTTCATAGAACCCTATAATATTTTGATATTTAAAATGATTTCTATAAACTTTATAAAGATTAGAGTTCTTACCGAACAATCTCCTTCAACCTTGCAAAAACCCTTGGAGGGCTATTACACTCCTCTATCTGTACTCTTAAGGTAGTCCCCTTAGGCATACCCTCTAAACCAGATTCCTTATGCAATTGAGCATACCCATCATCTTGTAAAACTATCACCATATATTCCTGCCCAGGCAAGCTTACATCAATATAAGGAGCCTTTGATCTTTCTGCATTATGCTTGTTTTTCGCTGTTTTCCCAGCAACCGGTCCTTCTATCAAATCACCACTCCCCATTAATTGTCCTTGCTTTTCTTTTTGAGCTTCATATTCTGAAACAGTTAAATATCCCTCAACAGTTAAACATTCCCCAGTAACCTCTCTTGGAGATTGCCCATCCACATTTCCAGTAAGCAAATCATTACAACTCACTTTTCTAACGCTCATATCAGGCCTTTGATCTGCTCTTAATCTTCCTGTTGATAACCCTATTAATGTTTGTTCAACATAGCCATTAAGATCAACCCTATTAGCTTCTAAAAAAGGGATTAATCTTTCATAAGCACTGACCAGTATCCTACTATTATAATCAATACTAGAATTTGCTATCTCTTCTCCATTAAATAATAAAATCCCAAACTCACTCCTAGTTAAAAATCTTTCATTTGCCCTATCCCCTCGATCATAACCTGCAGAATGTAAAAGACGAAAACCCTGCTGATCATTAAACATGCTTCTTATCCCTTCTAAATAATAAGCAGCCATAAACCCAGGAACTTTACCACGCATCTCTGTTTCGTTAAAATTTGGCACAACCCTATCAAAAAGAGAATTGTAAAGATTACTATGTAAACGTATTTTTGGCTCAAGTGTATCAGGCCAGTGAATTTCTACTAATTGCTCACTATATCTTCTATTATCAAAACTTGCATGAACTACAGGTGAAAATGCCATAAAATAAGAAAATCCACTCAATTATTTAAACTTATCCTACCCAACAAACCTTTTCTCAGCCCTTGCATAGGGCAACGCAATCTCTCCAAAATCACAGAAACTACAAGTCCCATCTAGGTTTACCCAACCATCATCCTGATACCTAGAAAGTGCTTCAGGAATCTTTGCTTGCACATACACATGACCAGGAACAAACACAAACCTTGTCCGTATTCCAACAGCACCAAGAAGCGAAGCCAGTAAAATCGATGCGTCATCACAGTCCCCTCCCTTACTATGCAAACTCAGCCGAGCACTCTTCACATACTCAAAAGCAAGCGGATCTCCTACATAATCAAACTCATCTCTTACAAAAAAGAACAAAGCCTTTGCATGACAAACCCTTTGACCACTCTCACAAGCAGAACTTGCAATCCTGTCAGCAACCTGCTTAACAACAACATCGTTGGAATCAACTAATTCCAAGTATTGATAAATATTCCCCTCTCCAATAGTCTCATTCCCACCATCATTCCCATTGGGAATGACACTAACAACCTCCTGTAGAGAAGGAATATTAACAGGATTTGGATCAAGCGCAACCCCATAATAAGGCACAACCATCAACACAATAAGCAGTGCCATAAAAACACCCAAAATAAACAAGCTAGGCCGTTTATACCACTTATCCTTTACCTCTTCCAAATCCTCATCATGAAAATCATCTGGAATAACCTTTGTCATAAACCACTTAGGACATAGGATCTATAAATAGATTCCTAATATATTCCTCAAGATCTAAAAATTTATAAACACCTCATAATCTTCTTCTATCACATTGGCCAAAAGAAAGAAAGAATTACCAGATAATCCAGTTACACTAAAAGATCTAGAAGAAACTCCACAAGAAATAGCAAAACTGCAAGAAGATCCTGGAGAACCACTAGGAAGGGAGGTAGTCCTTAAGGTAATGCGTCTCTCATTTAAACCAGCTTACAGAGAAATAGCAGTTCGTGGTCACGCATACATCGACCACATGACATCAGTAAATGAGTTTGGCCTTTTAGTTCCTACCCTTGTCTATCGTGGTCTCACCTTCACACCAAGTGTGGATGAACACTTTCCCGAAGCTAAAACTGAAAAAGAAACTGAAGCAGAAGCTGAATCTAGATCTAGACAACATCCAGCATCATACATTCTTCGTGTTAGCATAACTCCAAATCATTCACTAACAGATCCAAATAGGGTGGCAGCTAACCTTACCGAGAAACTAGGCAAACATCCCGTAGTCTGTAGTCCAGATTCTACATCAAGCCGTCCAAAACTCCAAAGAGACTATTTTTGGTGGACTCAAAGTCTCCACGAAAGCACACGCCCACATATATACGGGGATTGTGCCAGAAAAATAGTTCAAACCATTGATGGTGTTATAAAAAACTATGCCAAAGCAGCAAAATCCTTCCGCAAATAGTTCCATCACCTTTAAATATGTCAAGATTTACCTCTCATCTAGGATGAGAGGAAGAGAATTTTCGTACCATTCAAAGATAGGAGGTAAATCTTGAGCATGATCAAGAACCACACACTGGGGTTTAGGAATGTAAGGCAGAGCCTTACATGCCATCCATCTGTGATGGGTGGTTCTTGACACCTCATTTTATTCTCATCATAAATGCAAGCTAAAACCCTTTTATCCGAATACAAAGCAAAGATAGAACCTTTGCTAGAACAATTTTTCAATGATAAAATAAAAAAAGCCAAAGCAATTGATCCCTCTAGTGTTGAGATGATAGAACTTTTAAAGGAATTCACCTTAAGGGGTGGAAAGCGCATTAGAGCTGCATTAATCTATTATGGCTACAGATCCTTCAAAGATGATAATGAAGAAGAAATCCTCAAAGCATCAATGTCTATCGAATTAGCACACGCATTCCTTTTAATCCATGACGACATCATAGACCAAGACGCTTTAAGAAGATCAGGCCCTACCATCCACACCTCCTATCAAAACATTTTCAAATCCACCAAAGATCCAAAACACTACGGAATATCCTTTGCAATCTTAGCAGGAGACATTCTATACGCATTTGCAAACGAAATACTCACTTCATTAAATCTACCAGAAAAAAACAAAATCAAAGCTATCCAAATCTTCAACCACATCATCCACCAAGTCCTCTACGGTGAATCTCTTGATATTCTTAGTTCAATTAAAACAAATTTCACATCAAAAGACCTCGAGCAAGTCCACTACCTAAAAACAGCAACCTACACCATTGAAGGACCGCTCCACATAGGAGCTACATTGGCAGGAGCATCCCAACACCACCTCAAAGATCTATCAAAATACGCAATCCCTCTCGGCAAAGCATTCCAGCTCCAAGACGATATCCTTGGACTCTTCGGCGAAGAAAAGGTCCTCGGTAAACCAATAGGCTCTGACCTAAGAGAAGGCAAAAAAACCCTCCTCATCATAAACGCCCTAGAAACCGCCTCACCAAGTGATCAAAAAACAATCCAATCTATTCTAGGCAACCAAGATCTAACTGAAGACCAAATAGATAAAGTCCGAGAGATCGTAACCAAAACAGGCTCCTTAAAAATAAGTCAAGACTTAGTAAAACAACTAGGAAAAGAAGCAAAAGCAAGCATCAGCAACACCAAGCTTCACGATAGGGGTTGTGAATTCTTACTGGGCATTGCTGATTACCTTGCTGAAAGAAAATATTAATTAGAGCTAGGCTGGTGGTGCTTACTGCTGTAGCCTTTGCCAAGGTGATATTCTATATCCTGTGGAGATACCTCTTGCCCTTCCAAGTAGCCCATTAAACCCTCTAGAAAAGCATAATTCCTCTTGCCTTGCGCTGATAGCCTTGCAGAGTGTTCTTCATAGCGTATTGGCAAATTGTAATGCGCAGTGTGATTACGAAGCGTAAGCGGCTGGTTTGCAGCCACACGTAAGCCAGACATACCTCCAACCTCCTCCATTGCGTCAATAACACTATTAAGAAATACATCAGGCTTAAACTTCTTTACATTCTGGAATCTTCTTGAAAGTTTGTCCAGTTTCCTCTGTACTTGGAGATTTTTCATAACAGAAGAAACACAAATATATTGTTTCAAGCTGTCTATATAGATTCTATTGAAAATATAGAACTCTTAGAAGGGTTATTTTTTATCAAATCCAAAGGGTAATACTTCATGTCCACCAGAAGTGCCCATAACATCATCAGCCTCAACGAAATTAGAAATATCAGGAGACAACCGAAATCCAACAAATACACTTGCCGCACCCACAGAAAGTTCATACCTCTGTCCATCTAGAATATCAATAGCATTATGCGGTTGAAACCTATACGCTGAAGTAGAATCATCTGTATCATCATCTCCTGGAATTACATCTCTCAAATGTCCAGAACCTGCTATCCAATAAATCTTCCCATCCCCACCAATGGGTATAAAAGGTACCTTAATATCCTTCAGTGTTTTAGTGACAGTAATCTGGAGTATGCTTGATAAACCCAAAGGCATTATCATATTATTCCAATAACTAGCACCCCCAAGAGGCAGCTCAAACTCACTCCCACAATAAAGCAATACAGAATCTTCACTCGCTTCATACAATTGCTCAGTACTTTTAGCTTTAACCACATCTGCCCATTGCATTTGGTGTGGTTCTCCTACAGTCCCATGTTGATAAGAGGTAACACTAACATTGCCACTAACTAAACAAACCATCGAGGGGGGATACATTGCAGGTAGAACATACCCATCTCCAGCAGGGATATTTATACATCTCACTGCATTTAACTCAACAGGATCCTCAGGCCTAAACACAACCCTTCTTTGATAGCCAGGTTTTTCTGTGAAATCCTTAGATTCCTCACTTGGCTTCAAAAGAGCATAAGGCACCAAACCCCTTTCATCAACACTCATAAAGAACAAGAATAAACTCCCTTTTTTAAGTCTTTACTTCTCAATAAATCAAAGATTCTCACCATGAAATGCATCAGGAGTATACTTGCCAAGAACCAATACTGTGTCTTTATTAAACCAAGCCCTATATTCTTGTCCAGGCCTTAGATGATACATCTCTCCTGTCTCCAATTTCTCAGTATCACCATCCACAGGTTTCACAGAACAATTATCCCCTCCTCTTGCCAAAAAAAGAAAATCATAGTTACTAGAGCTAATATTAAAAGGATCCATACTATGAATATGATAGACAGTTACCTGCTGAACTGTTTTTCGAGGATTACTAATCATTACTGCACTCTCCACATCCTCCCTATCATCAACCCGAAAACATGGATTTGGAGCCTTTGAGCAAATCAACACCACACTATCCTCCAGAGCAGTAGCACCCTGAGTTACACGATCTGGGAAAAACATACTATGCCTAGCTCCAACCGGTATAGGGCCATACTCTCCAGGTCCTAGCACCAGAGTATCCGAGCCATCATCTGCAAAATTTCCAGTTCTTACCTCCTCCTCCTGAGAGTGAAATCCAACATCTAGACTGCCATATACAGGAGTAATTACCCCTTCAGATCCATTGCGCATCATGGTAAACCCATCTCCCTCTGGAATGCGAGCAAACCTAATCTGGCTAGGAATCATGCGCCATTCAGGTGCAAGAATGGTAAACTTAGTATAGGATTTTGCATCAGAATAATCTCCAGCCTGAGTTCTATCACTAACCTTTATGAGATCACTTAGTGCAGGAATATACATTGCCATAAAGAACAAGAATAAACTCCCTTTTTTAAATCTTTACTTACCAAACCTTCTCTCCCGTCTCCCATACTCAGCAATACACTCAAGAAAATCCTCTTCATTAATATCATCAACCTGTAAATCATCACTAAAAGCAAAAGTCTATTTCTTTGACAGAACTATCTAAAAAAAGATTATGAATAGTAAAAATAATTAAGTATCTTTTGATTCCCTAAGAAGGTAACCTACTTTTTTTACAAGATTTTTGGCGCTATCTTTAAATGTTTCATAAAGTTCTTTTTCAGTCTCTAGATTTTTTTGTATGTTCTCTCCATCTCTATGAACTAGATTCATTAATTCTTGTACCCTGTGCATGCCAACATTTTGAGATTTAATAGCTGTTTTATCGACGTGTTTGAGAAGTACTGTGGCAGCTTGATCCACCTCCTCAACCTCTTCCAGTGCGTTTTCTTCTAATTTCCCCATTCTTTCCAGATGTATCTCTTCTTCAACAAGTCTCTTTTCACTTTTTGCATCTCTATATTTGCTGACAATAATTCTCATACTATGAAGTTCTTCCATCAATTCTTCATTATCATCAAGCTCAGAAAGTTTATTGAATAGCCAATTCATGTAATTTTGCTTTCTCTGGTCTTGGTTGTACTTTGCACTGTTATAATTAGCTCGAGTAAATGTTTTAATACGTTGTTTCTGTAGGTCAGGTATTACTGGAAGATTTTCAAAAAGAGTTATATATCTATCAGATTCCCTTGCTTTGACATGATCCCAATGAGTAACAATTCCTATTGCCTGCTCTAGGAGGTTTATTTTAGCAGCAAAGAGATCATCCAATTTCCTGATTAACGCATTTTTTTCTTTGAGAGTAGAATAAATAGTACGTAGCTCATGTAATTCTTCATCATATTTTGTGTTTAAAAGAGCTCTAGCATTTTCAAACTCACGAGCATATGCCTCATTCTTAGTTGGTTCAGCTTGTTCTAAGATTTCCCCATGATATTGAGAAAATCGTGACAACTTTGATGTAAGTCCATGGAGCTGGCCAGGATGAAGACTACTTAGCTCACTTTCAAAAACCCTCATAAGCTGCGTGAGATAAAAATCAGCATCTCCTCCAGGAATCTTGATTTCTTCAGCTCTTCTGCATAGACCTTCAAGACTATCGAGAAAAGCATACACTGTCTCTAGCGCAAATGGCCCTCCTTGACCATACATTGCTGTAAATGCTTCCTTATCCTGATTATATCCTTCTAAAAGTTTATCAATTTTTTCTCTGCGAAAAAAACTCATAAGATCATAAAATCACTGTATTTTATAAATCTTTTGATAGTTTAAACAATCCATGGATAGTCTCGGATTGACGGATTTTATTGCACTCATTTTCCAAATCTCCTCTCCCGTCTCCCATACTCAGCAATACACTCAAGAAAATCCTCTTTCTCAAACTCAGGCCAGAATTTCTCTAAAAATATCCATTCAGAATAACTACTCTGCCAAATGAGAAAATTCGAAGTACGTTTAGCCCCACCAGTCCTAATAATTAAGTCAGGTTCATCCTCCATGTACAAATTCTTAGAAAAAACCTCTTCATTAATATCTGAAACCTTTAACTCACCCTTCTTAACAGCCTCAGCTACCTTCTTTGCAGCATCAACAACCTCTGCCTTGCCACCATAACCCATTGCAAAATTAACCTGATAATCAGTAAAATTCTTTGTAATCTCCATAATCTTTCCCATCTTCTCCTGTACCCCTTTGGGAAACATTGAAATCCGTCCAATAAACACAATCTTAATCTTGTCATTCTCAAGCCTATCGCTTTTAATCAATTCATCAAATTCCTTGTCAAAAAGCCTCATAAGATAGTTAAACTCCTCTTTAGGCCTCCCAAAGTTCTCAACAGAAAAGCAATACAAGGTTAATTCCTCAACACCAACCTCCTTTACCCACTCAAACAGTTTTTTAACCTTTTCAGCGCCCCACTCATGTCCCTTCCATGGCTTCATCATTAATCTCTTAGAAAACCTTCTATTACCATCAAGAATAATACCCACGTGTTTCGGAACCTTGCTTCCTCTACCTATCATGTTGTCACCTATATTAGCATTTATTTAAAAATCTTCCTACTGAAAACCTCAACAAATAATTCCTTTGGAATCCCAATCCCTGCGTCAACAAACCCCTTTGCAAGGTCAATCCCCACCTCATCAATCCTCTTCTGTTTTAACTGAATCAAATTCCTAAGAGTATGCCCATTAAGAAACCCCTCATTCATCTTAACACTAATATTTTTCCCATCAAGCTGCACCTTACTCCTGCCAGCAACCTTGCACTGCACCTTAACATCCGCAATACCTCTCCTCTTAAACTCCCAATCAATAAGATCTTTAACTAACTCTTCCTTGCCCTTTGTATAATCACCCTTCTTGCCTAATTTCTTATCCAAATAACTCGTCACATCCTCGGTCTCATGATGCTCTAAAAAACCTACATTATCAACAATAGAAAACCCATGAACCCTTCCAAGATATTTACTTACAGACTGCTTTGCCTGTTTCTTGCCCTTTAGCCAACGAGTCCTGACAAGGTAAGCATACTCCCTTCCCCTAATATTCTTAACACGAATATAAGCCATAGAATGTTAGGCACCAGGATTCTATTTAAACCTTACGAAAAAAATTAAAAACCAAAAAGTTTAAATACTAATTATAACACCTGTTATAACAAGAGGTGTTATCATGTGGAAAAAGGAGCTGCTTGAAAAGCAAGATAGAAAAGCAGCAGAAATAACCTTTGATCTGCATGTCTTCGACAGAGTTGATTACTGGAATATTGAACTAGACAAAGTTGAAGAAACAGTTAGGACTGGTGACTTACTAGGTGCGAAGTGTGAAGAGCCAAATAAACTATGCTTTACAAAATATTTTGGTAAGCAAAATTGTACCTACACTGTCATTACAAGATTTCATACAAACTTTATCGAGGTGAAAACAGTATGGCCGAAAAAAGGAAGATAATATGTGATTGTGGAAAAGTACTAGAGGAAAAACTAACAGAGGTAGATAATATTCAGACAAAAGCAATGGTCTGCCCTAATTGTAATTTTACTACATTAACCAAATTCCAAGCAGAACAATTTGTTAAGCTAAAGCAATTGCATCAGATAATAGACTCAGAAAGAAAAATAATCAAGATAGGCAATTCAATGGGCCTAACATTACCTGATAACCTTCAGCAATTTGGGGCAAAAATAGGCGGTAAGATTAAAACAGAGGCCTTAACACCTACATCTTTTAAAGTAGAACTGAGTAAATAAACATTTGAACATCAGAAGTTAGATCTTCACTTAACACTCTTACCAACAACTTTCCTTATCTGTTCATTAGTTTTCTTAATCCTTTGAGCAGCAGCCAATAAAGCCTTTTTAGGGTCACTCCCTTGCCCAGTCTCAACAATAAGTCTGGGAATGCCAACAAGAGGGTGCCTGATAGTATAACCAGCATTCTTCACATGGCTATCATTCCACAATTCCTGTCTTAAGGCATTGCAAATCGTGTTATCGCCACCCTTAATCTGAACAATAAGCTTGTTTTTCTTCTCTAAAAGAACGTTTAATTCCATAAGATGTAGAACTCATGGCCACTATATAAACCTTTCTTTCCACAAAAGATAACCCTCTAAAACAACATAGATTTTTAAACTATCTATCATATTCAAACAAAATGAGTCGCAAATTATTCATATGTCCTATTTTTTCAGAAATATCCCCTAGAGTATTAGACGAACTCGCAGCAGCCTTAGGTGAAAGAATTAATAATGGCACCCAAGTCTACCACGCCATTGGGGTTGAAGATCCTATTGAAGTTCCTCCAGATCTAGAAGAAGAAATTACTACGGATTTCGATGAGAGAGGAACTGCTCTGCGTCTCGGATCAATGGGAGGAGATGATATCGGCCTATTAGATTATGTTATGAAACATCTCCCTCAAACAGAAACAAGGAAGCACATTCTCTGTGTTACTGATAGGAACCTAGTAAGATATGATTATGGGTGGGCCAATAAGCCGCATACCTTTGTCAACGGTGAATGCCTCTGGCAGCCAGGAGTTGCAATCCTAACGAATCACTACATTTCTCAGGAAGAGCATCCTGATCAGCTTAGATTAGTTCTAGCCATGCATGAAACAGGGCACCTGCGTAGAATAGAAAAACATTGTGATACTCCTGTTAATGGAGCATACTGTGCAATGGCTTCGAGAGGATCATTGCAAGACCAAGACATAGTCCAACCAACACTCCAAAACCTAGCAGATAAATACTGTGATACATGCAAAGCCAAAATAGTAGACTTTGAATTAAATAACTTTTAATAACCACCCTCATTCTCCTTGTATCATGAGACGCCAATTAGCCATAATTCCCGTTCTAACAGCCATGTCCTTTGATGAATTATCAGCACTAGCTGAGCAATTAGATCAACATCTTAACCAAATAAAACCAGTCTATCATAAAATCACTGTTGAAGAGCCAATCCCAATCTCCCATAAATTCGAAGATGAACTTACCATGAACTTTGCAGAAGGTGGCCTTGCTCTGCGTCTAGGACCATATGCTGAAAAACAAATAGGTTTAATGGATCATCTTGCACAAATTGAGAAAAAAAAGAACATTAAAAGACACAGATTATACGTTTCTGATAGACGCCTTATTAGGTATAGTTTCGGAAGTAAACCTGAAGATTATACCTTTATAATTGGAGAAGGTCATATCGGCAAAAGAAGCGCAATGATAAGTAACCATTCTCTTCGTTCTAAAGATAATAAAGAACACCTTAGACTCATCCTGGCAATGCACGAATTAGGCCATATTCGATTCATGCTGTCACACTGCAAATACCAATTTCCAGATGATAAATATTGTTGCATGGCCCTAGAAGTAGCACATCTCAAAAGAAAGAGGCCACACCACATCTTAGAATATCTTGCAGCCAAATACTGTGATAAACGTAAAGCAGAAGTAGAAAACTTCAGATTTAATCCGTTTTATAGCCCTAAAAGATTTTTATAATCCCTTCTCCATTCTAAAAACAGTAACTGAGATATCCACCCTTCTTTTAGAATGGAATTCCATGCTTCTAGGGATAGGAAACTTATAATCCCATGTATGCGTAATCGAGAAGCCAGAATCCCTACAGATAGCCTCTACAAAGCCCCTAGTGCTTGTTTTATGAAAGCTCCACACAACCGAACCCAATGAGAAAGCCTTCTCCAAAAAAGCCTTATCAGCATGCTTATTTTTAGTCCCAAAAGGGGGGTTCATAATCACCATTCCGTAACTACCCTTTATTGACGACAAATCACCATCCAAAACTTTACTCCTACCCAGTAATTTCATAGTGCCTAAATTAGCCCTCAACCCTTCCAAAGCCGACTTCTCACTCTCCAAAAAATCCACAGAATCAGCACCCAACAACAATGCCCCAATCCCTAAAATTCCAGTTCCAGCCCCTAAATCAGCGATTTTACCCTCTCCAATTCTCACTTTTCCTAAATCACCCAAAATATGACAATTCCAGAGAACATCTGCAGCTATCTCAGAATCAGTATTATACTGCTCAACACTCACTTTAGCAGATTTGAACCCCTCAACAGCCCCTAACGCCACAGCAAGTTGTTTTTTCGAACGAATCTCAGCCATTTTTCACCATATGAACTCTCACTTTTGCTAATTTTCCCCTCCTATTAAGCTTTTCCCCTTAAATACCCCTTCAAACGAACTCTCACTTTAGCTATTTTGACCCTCAAAAACCTCTAGTTTTCCCATATCCTACCAAAAATAAACTCTCACTTTAGCTATTTTGACCCAAATT
>Ga0187833_10002637_pt1 | contig 18998 bp, 16 predicted proteins | sample ETNtaG_37_FD_167968 | JGI IMG/M metagenome (GOLD analysis project Ga0187833, IMG submission 167968) | Marine microbial and viral communities from oxygen minimum zone, Eastern Pacific Ocean - ETNP2014_SV_400_PacBio MetaG (Illumina Assembly) | ecosystem: Environmental > Aquatic > Marine > Hypoxic...
CCCGGTGTCGACCAACGTCACCTTCCAATTTTTCTCGTGGTGCGGATTGTGATATTTAATCTTTTCAGTTCCCAAATCAATTGTAAAATCTTCACTGTAGGATGCATAATCAGCAAAATAGCTTTTTATGAGATGTGCTTTTACACCGCAAGAAATAATAAAATCATTAAAACCGCAATGAGAGTAGATTTTCATGATATGCCATAGAAGGGGTCGGTTTCCCACGGGAACCATCGGTTTTGGGATTTCTTCCGCTTGCCTCCCCAGTCTCGTTCCCCACCCGCCCGCGAGTATAATTACTTTCATTTTCCCTCCCTCGCATCCAATATATATTTGCTCTGCTGGATTATTTAATCCTCATGCTACATCACAAAATATGATAGTTTTATATATTTTCATCCTGTGAATAAACTGATCAGTAGTTAGCTGTAGATTTGAGGCTAATCATAAATCGGCGTTCGATTGCACGCTAATTCGATAGTGTTCTGATTTACGGAACAATATTGACCGTGTCCATAAGTTTTATCCTACTTTCGGTTGATACAACCTGATTATCTCCTAAAACATCGATATATATTTGATAAGGTTCATAATGAATTATAAACGTATCACTTATCGGAACAATAAATGAATCTTTTATAATACAACCGATTGGCCAATCTTTCGGTTCGATCAAATTAAATATGGGAGTATGCATAAATTCTTTCGTCTTTAATTCATTATGAGCAAATGATAATAGTACCCGAAAATTGACTGATTGCTTTGAAATAGCTTGCCAATACAATGTAATATCCAACCCGTCACCTTGTTTCAAACCACTTTTGTAGCTGGATTCCATAGCCAATAACTTCATACCATTACCAAATGTCTTATTAATCTTTATTCCCTTTATTTGGTCATGATTTATAAAAACATTCTTTAAACCCTCCGCTTTACTTTTCCCCCTTTCGAATATCATCAGGCCGTCATGAATAAAATGAAGTCCATATTTGCTATTGTGCACAATATTTTGAATCTCAGGTGTTCCAACAGAGTATTTTGAGTGAGAGTTTTGTTGCAGATCTATAATAACGTAATCAGCGTCTCTGGTGCTATAATTTTCAATAGGTTTTAATCCATGCTTATTTAGAGTGCTGCTGCTTATTTGACCTTTTGGAAATATATACACATATCTTCTATTTGAAACAAGGAATCGTAATTCTTGTGTTACTGAAACTGATTTACCTCTTGGAATATTGGAAAGTATAGAGCGTGTCATTTTCTTGTGCGGTGTGTCCGAGTGTTCATCATCACTATACCTAGAAAAATGATGAAAAGGGTTGTAGAATATGAATGAGAGAATAGCAATTCCAATCCAATAAATGGATAGCGCTGGTAAAACATTTTCATTCGTTTTTAATATCTTTTTTACCTTATTTACACCATAAATTGCACTAATGATAAAAAAAGGTACAACAGGAGCAAAATAATAATTTCTGATGAATTGTGTATTATGCCATTCCCCTAAATATATTATTGCCAAAAGTGGAAATGAAAGGATCATGAAGAAGGGATTCGCAAGGCAAATGAAACCGACTGATAGCATTATTTGAAAAACAGTTAAAACCCTAATGGGTTCGAAATAATGTTTAACTAGATTTGCCGGGTGACTTAGGAGGTATACTAATTTATAGGAGAAATTAGCATGTAAATCCACACCGTTATTAAGATAGTTTTTAATGTAAATCGATCCTATAAACCAAAATAATGAAATAATTATTATAAAAAGCGCAAGTTGAAAATTATTTTTTTTAAACAAAACCCAAATACCAAAACCAAATACCGGGATAGCAAGTATTTCTTTACATGCCATCGATAAAAAACAAAACAACATAAATAAGTTTATTTTATTATTTTCAAGATAATAATAAGCCCAGATTAAAGCCGAAGTGCCCCATACGTCAACAACAAGACCCCAGTTATGGGCAATTTGTATAGCCGGGTGAAGTAAATAGGATAATCCAGCAGTAAATCCTATCATCGAACTTCCTGTTTTTTCTTTTCCGAGAAACGCCAATGGAATAATTGCACTCGAGATAACCAAACTCTGTAACAATATTAAGAAGTCAATATTCGGCCATATCTTAAAAAGCAAGGCGACGGGAATCAATATTAAGTTGAGGTGTTGTCCAAATATATGTGTTGGAATGTCTAAATCGCCTCCAGAGTAACTAAAAGATAATTTGCTCAAATTCCATATCATATTGAAATAATACCATGAATCATCTGTTAGCGCTCTGTTTGACAAAAGAAGAATACAAAAAAAATATATTGTTGCGATTAACATCAACAATACAATGACTTTTTGAAAAGGAAATACAATAGAAAGTGTCCTGCCTTTCGATTTCATATTAGTAAAATATTTCAATGTATCCTCAGTAGTTAAGAAGTATATTTTAAAAAATAATACAAAACTTATGGACAATCCAAACAAAGTTGTCGCATAATAATAAAGCGCAAAATCCTTATAAAATCCGGATAATGGTATTTTGTTGGTCAAATATACTGCGAGCAGTAAAAATAATGGGAAATAACTTTTTGCATGATCAAAGGAAAATATTACAAATATTTTTTTGGTATCAATAGACCAATACAAAATAAATTCCACAACGAGTATTATTGAAATCCCCAGTATGATTGCGGAAATTAAGTTTTCCGGCCATAAGATTAGAAAGAGGTTGTTTTTCGCAACCTCTCTTAAAAATAAACCTAGTGTGACGCCAACACCAAAATAAATAAATATGCCCCAAAATCTATTAATTCGTAATTCGTTTTCCATGAGACATTTAATTGAAGGGGAGTTTTTCTATTTGAAGATATTTGAAGATCACGATTCGATTTATCATAAATGTTTTCAAATCAATCTTTTTTCTTTATACCGTTTTCTTTCATTTCATTTGCAACCGCTACCCCAATCTCAATTCGTATCCGCGCAATCTGTTCACCTAAAACAGCAAACACTGCAACGAGAAAAGCCATAATAATTAGAATGACACCAAGATCTTGGATGTTCTGTTGGGAATATATTGTATATCCGATATTTAACATCCCTGATATTAGAGCGATAACGGCTAACGGCATAAATACTTTTGCAGGACTAAAGACTATAGCAATTCGAAGCATTATTTTAATAAATCTAAAAAAATCCTTAATCGGATTGATACCACTCTTTCCTTTCCTTCTATCTTTAATTTCTGAAATGGGTAAGTAACCAATGGTGTAACCCAATGCCAACATCGCTAATATCGAAGTTGTTGGATATGAATACCTTTTCGGGAAAAGATGGATAGTTTTCATTACTGCTGAACGCCTAAATATTCTAAATCCAGAAGTTAAATCTTCAATTCTCTCCCCCGCGAGATAGCTTGAAAACGATTTAAAAATACAATTTCCTATGCATCGTATTTTTGAAACGTTTTTGTTATTTTTTCTTGAACCAACAACTAAATCGTATTGATTGCCATTAGCGTGTTTAAAGAGTTGTTGAATACGATTCGGAGGATGTTGACCGTCGGCATCCATTAAAACCACGTACTCTTTCGTTGCTCTCATCAATCCCTTTTTTACGGATGCCCCGTTTCCAAGATTCACCCGATTATTGATGAGGATAATATTGGGTATCTCTTCAACAATTTTTTTAGTCGAATCCGTAGAGCCATCATTAACAACTATAATTTCATCGAATAGCGATAACTCTAAGATCTCTATCAACAATTTGCCTATGGAGGCTTCTTCGTTATATGCCGGGATTACTATCGAACAATCGGAATATCTTATTTCGGATCTATCCATTGTAATCATTTTTCTTATTCACCGAAAAGGGCGTAATCGATTACATTTGTCCCAGCAAGTGAAATTCTTTTTAAATCATCCATGGTTCTCATTTGTCGAATAAAATCGCTAAATTTCTTAGGCCTTAAATAGAAGGATCGATAAGCCTTTCTAATATAGTATTCGAGTTTTTCTTTTTTAATATCCGTGTACATTTCGTTGTACAATCCGTTGACATGTAATTTATCAAGATTTGAAGCAGTGCCATCTCCGATTCCCGGATAAAGCTTCAATATTTCATCGAAAAGTGGAGTACCTGGATAAGGCGTACAAATTCCGAACGTAGCAGTCGTTGAATCCAGATCGTGAACAAAAGAAATGGTTTTTTTGATGGATTCCTCTGAATCCCCTGGCATACCCAGCATACAGTGTGCATGGGTTGAAATGTCAAGTTCGCGTGCCCACTTAAATGTGTCGTATGCCTGTTCAATTTTATAACCCTTGTTTGATCGATCCAAAATCTCTTGGTCACCAGATTCTAACCCAAACTTAATAGTGTGGCAACCGGCGGCTTTTGCCAATTCCATGGTATTCCTGTCAATCATTCCGATTCTTGCATTCCCGATCCATGAAACATCAAACCCATTGTCTTTAATGCCCTGAAAAATCTCTCTATCCCGCTTTTTGTTAACAAAAAAAGTATCGTCCCGAAAATATACCTCTCTGTATCCATTATGAAGAAAATAATCTAGTTCTTCCAAAACATATGATGCAGATTGAAACCGGAGAATGTTTCCATCAAACCGAGGAGCAGTACAAAATGTACATTTTCCGGGGCACCCCCTTGAAGTAGCAGTCGCAATGTAGGGAGGTCGTTTAACAATAGGATTGAAATAATCAATCCCCTTAGGAAGAAATGATACATCCGGAAAAGGCAAACTGTCCAACTGCTTGATGAATGGATACTTTGGATTGATCACCGGCCTACCATTTTTCCGAAACCCAATCCCTCTTATTTTCCTCCAATCGCCATTGTTGTGCAATGCCCGCATAAGATCTATCAAAATATGCTCAGGTTCATGCTGTATGGCAATATCAACGGAATGTTTAACCAGCGTCGAGTGAGGTAAAAATGTGGGATGGGATCCGAATACAATGGTTTTGATTGCTGGATTCCATTTTTTTATTATCCGCAATGTTTCAGTATCTTCTTCAAAAGTCATGGTCGATGTTGATGTAATTACAACATCGGCCTTCGAAATGAGATCCGTTATTGACTCAATAGAGCCCTGCTCTGCTTGCAGGTCTTTGAATACCACATCATTTCCATCACGATTGAGAATTGTTGCAACAAGCAGTAAACTAAATGGGGGAACCGTTCCTCCACCGATTCGCTTGCCGCTGCACCAGCATCCGTATAACACATCCCTGACGACGTTTTTTCTTAATCTGGATGCGGGATTGAGAATAAGTACGTTCACTTTACCTTCACTCGATATCCCCCGTATTGGTCAAATACAACCAAAAGGGTAGGCTGATAAAACAGTTGGCAATAAAAACGGCCAATACACAGGCAGAAAGCGTTATTGCAGATTCCGGAGATTTACCACCGAGAGCAAATATTCCGACCAATGTGATATCTCTTGTGCCGATGCCGGCAAATGAGACAGGAAGCAAAGCAACGACCGCTGCGGCAGCAATGGCACCCGAGATAAACAGGATATTAAAATTTGAACCGGTGGCTACGAACAGCAAATAGACTTGGGTGAAATAGATTACCCAAGAACCGACGGTGAGCATCAGGCATTTTGCCATTTCTGCAAAAGAGAGCGGCTTCATCTTCTTTGAAACCCTAATGAGTCTTTCTGTGTTTCGATGCTTTGCAAACATCCTTGCAATATAGCTTAAGATCTTTTCGGGCTGAATCGTCAAAAAGAGGCAAAGTAACAGGATAGGGAATGCTATTGGAATTAATACTACAAACTGAGTCAAATAGACAATGAAACTGATTCCTAAAAATAAGACCAAGCAAAAATCCCACATTCGGTCTTGTATGGATATGGAGAGGGCCATGATTTCATCCGTCAGCCGCCTATCCAGTAACCGGTATTTAATAATCTCTCCCATCCGTCCCGGAGTTAAAGCTCCAATTATAAAAGAACCCACATATGTAGAGAACAGCTTCCCGGTACCGAACCGGTTATTCACTCTGTTAAGCAACAACCGCCACCGGATGGTTTTTACATAGGAGAGCGCCAAAAACAGCATCAATATGGGGGTAACTGCGATCAGGTGGATATTATTTAGTCGATTCATTATATCCCGGATGTCCAATTTCGACAAAATAAAAACCAGCAAAAATAAACCTGAACTCCGGATGAAGATACGAAAAATAAGACGAATCATTATAGGAATTCGAGTCCCCGAATCCGAATCGCCGTCCATACTATTATTAAAGCTCCCCGCAGCAAGCTGTGTGGAATCTTTCCCCGTAAGGTATCATATAATTTCTGATTCGCTCGCATTCCCCGCAGCAAGCCACTGGGAAATCGCTCGCTATTGCGGTTCAATGTCTTTCCAATCAAAATAATTACTGGTGGCAAAATACTTTCTATGGCTCTTCTTAATCAAAAAAAACACCAATGCCATTTTCAAGGCTTTCGAAAAAAAAGAAAAGCGTCCGAGTGTAACAGTGTAAATCCGAAGTAGAATCAGTTTGGTTGTAGTCATTAGCGACATTATGCTCTTTTACCCGCCAGATGTATCCACTTTTTCCTGGAAAATGACATGAGTTTCTCGTAAACTGAAAAGGGCATCCAGCTTGCTAATAGTCTCGATCCCTTTTTATTCCCGAGATAAAAACAAATGAGCGTCAGAACTGCGATCAAGTAATCGATCAGGTTGGTTTTAAAAGTAGAATAATTCGGTGTTTTCCCTTTGAATCTATCAATTACACCGCATCTCAGATTCGCGATATAATGTTTGTGAAACATCCCATGTCGATGCATGTTTAGAGAATGATCCGTTGGGATAGGAGTTGCAATCAAATAACCGGCTTTCAAAGCATGGTTTAGCGTTTGATCGCCCAGTTTGGTTCTGGCAACGGTGTTGTTCCATCCATCGGAATCCAAGTTCTCCATTGCCCATCCGTCTGAAAAGGATATATCTGCATCGAAGGAAGGCAATTCATTGCAAAGGTAACAACGCTTGGGAGTATAGAAAAAACTCAAATAATTAAAAATGATTTTATCAATGGATTCTGTATTACCATTCTTCATTTTAACGCTGAACTTGCCGGGCCACTGCCCTTCCCTGTATCCGATACTTTCCACATTATCAGGATCGGGACAACCCAGTCTTTTTATCAAATCCAACGTTGCTTCGTAATAAAGACCATTGCCGCAATATAGCCCCAGAAGTAATTTGACTTTGTTATAAATGGCGGGAAACGCATGTAATGTTTTCTTAATCGCTTTCAAATGACAGGGCAGCCCAATAAAACAGACGGAGTCATATGGGAGGTCAGGTCTCATTATTTTGCAGTTTGGAACTCTTGCATATTTGCTCTGGCGCAATCGAAATAAATCTTTTGAATCGCAGACAATCTGCGGAATGGGTTGAATTCTATTTGCGAATCCCACGCCCACGACCGCATCCACGATATTGTAATCCAACAGATATCGACAAATGGCACTGACGGTTCCTCCGCTAGAGGCGGATATCCGCTCCTGATGATCATGCGAATGGGTTAGATATGTGTTAATTGCAGGTCCAATGCAAAAGCAATCGTCTCTGACATAAAAATCGTTGCCCTTGGAAGGAATAGAGGTACTCCAAAAATCATCTAATCCCGGACAACACCGCATGCATTGATTACATCCGGTACAATCGTTTTCTTCTACAATCGGTTCTCCACCATTCCGATACGCTTCGATTTCGATGGCGCCTGTCGGACAAACGGCAAAACACATGCCACATCCGGTACAAAGACCGGTTTCAATTACTGTTCTTTGAAGATCGTTCAGTTTGTTCTCTAAGTTGTTGTAAATGATGAAATGTCAATAGATAGTCAAGGGTAAACGGTATGCAATATCGATCATCCATCCAGCAGGGATTAATGATGCGGTTTTTCCTTAACCCGTTACCTAGTTTGTCAAGAGCGTCGAATCGATTAAGAGCCGCAAGTCCGTATGGATAGACATACTGGGTTTTTCTGCTTCCGGTTGTCCAATCATAACTGCCGTTTTCATCCAACTGCAGATCGATATAAGTCGCGGCGTCATCAGCGATATGACGAACATGTTGGTCTTTGGAATGTCGGTACAGAGTTGCAAGATGGCTGAGCGCAATTGACAAGTATCCGATATCCGCTCCTCCATATTCAGGCAGATAAGGCTTTTTTCCTTTTTCTCGAACGATTCTATCGATTTTTTTGCGATACCCGTTCAAAAATTTTTGGTCGCCAAGATGAAGATAACTCAAATAGAGCGCATTCGCCGCTCCAGCCATTTGATTCGATACGCTAGGATTATCGTGCTTTAACAGCCAGTTAGCAAGTCTGTCGACTGAGTCTCTCCAATCGACCAACTCCAGCAACAGAATACTCTCGATCAGGCTCCAGCCTGTGAAAGCTGTGGCAACAAAACTTCTTTCATAAGGATAGACTTCATTAAAACTTCCGTCTCGATTTTGGCGAGAAAATGCGTAATCGATGGCACCGATGCACCAGTACTTGACTTTCTCATTTTGGTAAAATGAATCAATGATTCGATTTCTATAGATAATGGCAAGAATATATGCTGCTTCCTGAAACCTGATATTCGGCAGATCCAACAGCCGATAGTGCCAATAGTATCGATCGAAGCAGCCGAATGTATTGGAATCATTTGATCTGTCGCAAAGTCCAAGAATTCTAGGTAAAGACAATTCTATTATCTTAAGGAATACATTTTGATCTTCAATGTTTGAAAAACAGTTTGATAGATTCATGCTCAATATAACTATCACACTTAAGTAATATTGGATGCGTATTTCTGGTATATTGCTTCGTAATTCTGGATCATTGATTCCATATTGTAAAACTTTTCAATACGCTGTCTCGCTTTTTTTCCCATTTTCTTTATTACGCCTAACCCCGCATTATTCAACGATTGCCAAGCATATGCCAAAGCTTCGGGATTTTTTGCGGGAACAATGATTCCTGTTGTGTTTACAATGTTAGCAGAATCTCCGACATCCGTTACAACACAAGGTACCCCCGTCGACATGGCTTCTCCAATATTGTTTGGAAATCCTTCTCCAAAAGAAGAAGTTGAAGAAGCGATATCAACTGCCGCCAGTATTTGTGGAATATCATCTCGTTCTCCGAGCAGGTGAAATTGGTCGATATTGCAGCTATTGATGTGATACTTGTTTAGACACAAATTATCATGTGTTACTCCCTTACCGGCAAGGATAAAATGAACGGCGGGATTTGTTTTCAATAAAAGAGATGCTGCCTTAATCAAGTTTCTGTGATCTTTCATAGGATCAAAACGCGCTATGCAACCAATTACAAATGCATCCGCGGGAATTCTAAGCGTTTTTCGAATATTTTTTCTAGCTATCGGATTGGGTTTAAATATATCCCTATCAAATCCATTGGGAATAATCTCCCATCGTGCTGGTTCATACCCCATCTCTTCATGAATCATACGCCCAGTCCTTGAATTTGAAATCACAACATGGGGAATGTAAGAAAAAAGCGCCCCTAATTTAACGGTCCAACGATAAATAGTTCCATATCTTTTCAGATCCATATTAGAACATCGAATGTTCCATAAGATTTTTGCTTTATGCTTAAATAATATGCCGAATAAATTGGCATGGTATAACCAGGTCTGAATAATATGCGGTTCAAATTCATTAAGTATCTTAGAGAAAGGCATAATTCCTCTTGGATCAGGAAATCCTTTTTTCATATTGAGAGGAAAAACCGAAATGCAGTTCCTTTGAATCTCCTTCCCAACGGGTCCAACATTTTTTAGTGAAACCACAATATTACGAAATCGGTATTTATCCATGTTGGAGACCAATCTATGAAGTGATGTTTCTGCACCTCCTCTATCGAGGGTTGAGATCAAATGTATGATTTTAATCATATATGATATGATCGTTAAAAAAGCAAAGGCAATGCTGAAGACAATATTTCATGCGTTTATATCAATCAGCTAATTTCAATATTACTTCCTTTAATTCCTCAATTATTTTTTTTAAATCATGGTGCTTCAGGGCATATTCAAAGGATTTATTGCTACAAGCAGTATAGAAATTATGATCTTCTAGAAGTCTTTGTAAATTTTGGACCAAATTTCCATACTCATTATTTGAATATAAACCACATCCATGATTTGTTATAAAGCTATCAGGATTGACACTTAAACTCAAAACAGGTGTTTTATTCATTGCCGCTTGTATAAACGTGTTTGGAAAACCTTCGTATTTTGATGTATTGACAAATAATTTTGCTCTTTTGAAATATTCATTTATCTCTTTGAACGGTACTTTCTCAATCAGTTCCAAGTTATCTAATTTTTTTCCTTCGGCACTAATTGCATTCCATAAACTACGATGTGTTCTTGTTTTCGGCATTATCATAATGAATTTTTCTTTAAGGAATTCTCTAGCTAGTTTCAAAAATATTTCAGGCCTTTTCCAATAAACGCATCTTGATACCCAAAGAATATATTCTTTTTTTGTTTCATGAACATTTTGAATGTTATAGGCATTTTTTAATACTATGGCAAATTTATTATGATTCTCTTTAATTAGTCTTTTTTGCTCAGTGGTTTGAGTTAGTATTAAATCTGAACCATGGAGCGCATATGCATAACTAAACCCCCACCATTTAGATTTAATTCGCATCTTATTGCAATCATTAATGTGAGCAGTTCTGTATATAAATTTCTTTCGATATATTCTTGAGTATAAGCAGAGAATACCAGTTTCAAAACCAGCAGCTTCAGATATAATGATATCTGGGTCTTCTCTCTTAAGAGCGAGATGCAATAAAATTGGTCCGAAAAATATCTTCTTAATATTTTTTTTTAAAGAAAAAGATTTTATTAGTTTAATACCATTATACTGTTCAATTAGATCTTGACCAACATCCGCAACCATAAAACTTACTATATATTTTTTATCTTTAACTAATTCTTGAGCATAGTTATATAGGTCGACCTCAGCTCCTCCATGATTTAATCTGCATTTCGGATCGAATAAAGGATAAGCTCGTATCGAAACAAAACACACTTTTACTATTCCATCCATATATTTGATTAGCCTTTATGTAAAAGCAATTTAATATCCCAACTTGGTTGAACTCATTTTTTAACTGAACATAGCGGGAAAATAAGATTATTTCTTTGGTATACTATTTTCTCTTTCGTGCTCATAGGACGAAGCAAAATACCATGTTTGATTATTCCTTTTAAACTTTCTGAATGAAAAATCGATACCGCTATAATAATTATATATATCACAACGTTAAATAAGTTCCTCTTCATTCCGAGATTTAATTCAAGATACTTACTGATTTGTTTGCAACCAGCTACTCCAAGATAGAACGAAAGAAAATGACACATTATTAAAACGCGCGGGATAAAATGATAGTTGAGGACATGAATTAATATTATCATAGCAACCATAATAGTGAATTGAGAAAAGATCATTCTAGAAATTATATCATTCATATTTTCAAAGGTGTAAATCCAGCCACATATCATAATCATAAACATCACAGGGGTTCTGTAACCCGTAAAATACTCAGCAACTGTGCCCCATGTATTGTCATAATATCCTTCGACATGGCAAACTTCTCTTATATTATAGTATATAACAATACAAAGACCGACTAGGAGGATTAACAGCCCCGGAACTTTATTGGGTTCAATTATCGACTTAAATTTCTTTACGTCCCATAATGAAAAAACCAGTACAAGCGGTATGAATACTTGGATCATACCAGGGGAACTGGTTACCATGAGCAAGAAGGAGACTATACAATAGTTGTAGAATTGCAGATTTGGTATTTTTTCATCTTTGCGTAAGTTTTGTTCAATGATGTGTAACGTGAGTAAATTTAAACCTGTCATAAAGATCCAAAAACCATAAAGCCTGGTCTCGGTAGAAGCCCAAAATACATGCCCATCCTCAGAACCGAGATAATCAAAAAAGACAAACAGAATCAGTGGCAACCATTTCCACACCATTCCGAGGTAACTTTTATAAATGATAATCAGAACTAATAATAGTAATATCAGACTGACCCGGCTGACAATTCTCGTATTAATTAATATGTCTTTTATCGGATCATCTTCATGAATTTTATATAGGTTAAAAAAAAATTTTGAAACCATATAATAAAGAGGCGGAGCAGAACACTGTCCTCGTGAACCATCTAATATCATGTCAGTATAACTCGATCGACATGTGTAATTGAGTTCATTAAATTCGTCAGTCCAGAACGGTTTTATTGCCGCTTTTTGCATCGAGGAATTCCACACCCCAAATAGGAATAGGGATATAAAGAGATATGGAGATATTCTTTTCAGCAATTTTATATACAAGATCTTTTTAGTAGATAATGAATAAATTTAGTGATAAAGGTGTTTAGACCACTGAATCGGATGTGATAAAGTGATGGGAATTCTTCCATAGATGTAAAAACGATTTAGCATTCCAATGTAGGTTAAACCACAACTTTCCTCATCATATTTGAGTTGTGTGGTTGAAACAATCCAATCTGAACAGTCTTTAATGTTGCTGGTACGTTCAATTTGAAATTTTCCTTTAATATTTAGATCATAGAATATCAGTGGAAATTCCCAGCAAGCATCACAACGCTTGAATATTATTTTATCTCCAGGTTTAGCCACAGAATTCAATAATAGAGCAAGGCGCTTCCAATCATGGCGTTTAGAATATATTAAAGCCTCAGAACTCCCCGCAAAAAGCGGGGGGAAAATCCCCTGCCATGATTCTTTTCCTTTTAATTTGTTGGTAAATGCCAATGGTGTCAGATGAGCAGATATAATGAGCAAGAAAGCGACAATTCAATAGATACTTTTTCTGGGCCCACGCCGAAGAAAAGGAACAATGCAGAAAAACGGTAGAATCGGCATGAGATATCTGGGTTCGAGATGCCAATCCGTGACTGCCAATCCATGAGCTGAGATCATTATCCCTAAGCCAATCCCGACCCAAAACCGTTTGTTAAATGAAGTTTTCCAGAATAAGCATACAATTGATAAAATCGAAATGATTGCCCAGACAACTGTCGGTCCTTCAATAAAAAAATAAATGTTTTTTTCAAATAACCGGTGGTTTTGTCAAAATGAAAGAAACGTGAAACGATGTGTCCAATATCGACTCCCATTTGTTTTGATGTATAAATTTGCAAAAGCCCATTTTTATAGAGAAGTATGCTAATTGATGGAATGTGGGTAATCAATGCAACGACAGGCGCTAAGCTGGGATATCGATTTCTTTTTAACCAGGCATCGACCCAGTCCACTGACACCACAGCAAAAACATAAATAACGGCAAAATAGTTTGATTGAAGAGCAATGCTGCACAGAATCCAACCTTTCAACCCCGGAACATCCCGGAATGTACCCCATAATATTAAACAGGCTGCCATCGGCATCCAGGTGCGTACTTTCTGAGCATAGTAGATAAACTGCGGCGATAGCAGTATTAAGTATGGGGCAAGCCAAACAACCGTTTGATTGACTCCTTCACGTTTCAGAATAATGGGAATGGAAAAAGTCGATGTCATCGAGAGGATAAGAATGGGTAAACGATATGCTATCTCATAGGATCCGAGCAATACGCGTGATATAAAAATCATAACATATATTAAAGGCAGTTGCATCGGAAGTTCGTTATATGAAAATCCAACTCGAGGATCAGAATAACTGACCGTAGCCACCTCATCCAGCCAAAGCGACTGTTCATTAGCGGTTACAAAAAGAATCAGGAATGATGAAAGGGCAAGTAGTCCGAAGCCGATTTCATCTTTCTTTCTATAGAGTAATTTTTCCATCTAGAGAATTAGAAATAAAAATTAATTGATAAAGAATATGAATTGATGAACGCTGACGGGGTTTACGATAAAATAATAAGCCATGCGTCTTTCAAAGTTGAATTTGCGGGTATTTCCATCCACAACAGATCTTCATTTAAATCGGGTCCGCTAATTCTTAAGTAGAATTTTTTTCCATTATCGAGTTTGGTTTCATAAAGAATATAATCCTTCCCAGATGGATTGTGACGGCCGATTCGAAGGGATGAAGCCAACTCCGAATCTCCATGGCTAATACTCGCTATCAGTCGCCAATTTGAAGAGATTTCAACAGCTCGAAAATAGAACCTGCACGTTTGAATACCGTTTTCCGCTGTTATGGTAAAACCGCTATTTCCCCTTGCTTGATACTCACATTCCTTCTCTGTCACTAAAGCGCTCCATTTGGCCAATTTGCCTAAACCAAGGTATTTATCTTTCCGCCAGGGATACAAATAATCTTCGTCAATTAGCATCTGTCTGACATTTGCAATCGCTCCATCGACGGCTAATTCCCCATTGGACAAACGAACGATCATCCGCGTTTTCCATTTTCGAACGCTTTCAATAGGAAACGGATCAACTTGATTGAAACCAATTGACAAAGATTGATAAGGGGGAAGCTTGGATTGGCTGAAATTCTCTTGGTCCATAGCGCCCAACGCTCCCTAGGTAGTGCCGAACAAATTGTGTCCGCTTCCAGCGTACCACAGGATCGGACTGCGATACCTGCGGACGTAAAACTTAACATAATCACCTTTAGATATGTCGTTTATCACGGCTTCCTCGTGTAATCGATGCGTGAGAAGCCTTGCGTCCTCTCGAATGGTTAACAAATGCGAAAAACTCCACATATGTACTATCCATGCGAGTGTCAAAACCACACCCCAAAATAGTTTACCTTTATTGGTCCGCCAAAATGAGCTTTACATAAAAAATAGCCCAAAAGCTCCCCAGAGTCCAATCAAGGAAGGATATAAGACACGCGAGGGGTAATACCCTCTGGTAAACATTGAAGGAAATACCGCTCTAATCACCCCGATCGCAACTGCCAACAATGCCCACATTTTTCGGTTTAAGGAAACGCGTGATGCGCTTTGCCAGGCGAGGAAGCATAACAGTCCAAATATGGTAATGTTTATTGTAAAGGCTATCCAGGGAAATGGTAATCGTAATGCGACTAGGCAAATTGGCAATGATCCCCATAAAGGAATGGAAATTAAGAACAGGGCGGCATGATAGTACAAAGGTGTTTCTGCAATACGATTCGAGATTCTCCCATAATGAATGATTACAGCAAGGATTTTCACACCGTATAGAGCGCCTCCGACCATGAAGCCGATTAAAGCGGCACGTCAAGGCTTAAGAAAAATTGAATAGAAAGTTTCGCCTTGGAGAAAGGCCGCGTAGAATGCCAGCCCCAGAATTGACAAGGGAATAAATGCCCCGGCTTGATGAAGGTTCAGTGCGATAAATGTGGAGATCACCAGTGGAACACAGCATATCCATAATCTCAACCGGCTGAATCGATGCGATAAAAATAAGGATCCCAAAAAACCGAGCAGCTGGACATTAGATGCGGCTATCGATATAAATCCGTTATATCCCCGAACCGGTAAAAAGTGGAAATGAGTGGTAATCAGTGTTACCCAAAAGACACTTGCAACGTAAGAAGAAAAGAAGTAACGCCCAACAAGTATCAGCAGTGATACAAAACCCGCGAACAAAGTAATGTAAACAGCGGAAAGGATTCTTGCCGCAAAAGGATATTTTGGCAAGTAAGCAGCTGTAAATGACAACATGGGAAAGGTAAGTACTCTCCCAGGTATAGCCCATCTCTCAAAAGTAGTTTTCTTAAAAAGAAAAACTAATCCGTCAGCTTCGTATATTGTATATTTGTGTAATAAGACAGACGGTGCTATGGCCAAGCTTGCAAGTCCGATAATCAGTAAGGACCGTGTCCATTTTTTTTTGATATTGAAATGAACAAAGTCTTTAGTTCAACAGGCAGAAAAAACAAGTTAAGATATGTTGTAATGTTCAATATTATTAGTTGCTTATTGGGCTAATAGAAATTCGTTCAAGTAAAGATCTATATATTTTTGAGTAATATCCGTTATGTTATACTGTTTCGATGTAAGTTTAGCATTATTGGATATTTTTTCTTTGAATTTTTTATCATGGTATATTTTTTGTATTGCTTTCGCAATGTCCTCAGGACTTTTGGTTCGAATTAATATTCCGTTGTGATTATGTTTTACAATATCGGGTATCCCGCCGACATCTGTAGCAATGACAGATTTACCATAAGACATTGCTTCTAAAATTGATATAGGAAAGTTTTCAAAAATAGATGTGATACAGAATACATCACTTGTCTTAAAGTATGCATCTTTTTCATATCCTTTAATGATACCAATGAATTTAATATGTCTATTCAGCTGATATCTCGTAACTTTGCCTTTCAATGATTCTTTCAATTCTCCATCACCGGCAATGAATAATTTAATGTTCTTTATTTTGTTGGTAGCCAGCCGAATTCCCTCGATCAGTGAGTCCAAATCCTTAATCGGGTAATGTGATGACAATGAGAGTAAACACAAATCGTTTTGTGAGATACCCCAACGTTCAATAGGCGTATCCTTATAATCATTATCTTTTGTCTGATATGCTTTAACGCCATTGGGTATATGTACAATTCTATCTTTATCAATTCCGATATCGCGTACTATATCGTATAATTCTAAACTAGGCACTACAATTTTTGAACACTTTTTTAGAACAAGTTTGATTAGAAAGTTAATATACCATTTTAATCTGATGCCATATTGAATTTTTGGTATTTTGATCAAATCTCTTCCGTGTGAAGTTATAATGTATTTGAATTTTTGAGCTAATAGTGTCTTACATAAATAAATGAGTAATCCGTCTGGAATGATACTTTGGCAGTGAATTAGATCAGGTTTAATTATTTTTAATTTTTTCCATAATATAATGGCATTTTGAGTGATTCCCAATTTATTGTACGGTTTTAAATTTAAATTTATCACTCTGATGTTCTTAAATTTGCAGAACCTTAAAGCAGCTTTGTTAGGAGCTAAAAAATACAACTTGATCTTGTTGCTATTTTGAATTATTAATTCATCTAATACCTCTAATTGCCAAGCCGTTTCAATTTGAAGCCCACCGGTCGTGGGTAAATAGCTTGTCGTAAACATCACGATGCAGATTTCCGGCATATTGAAATTGATCTGATGAAGCGAATCTTTGATCAAGACTTATCCGGTATCGATTGGCGGCTTTTAATATGGTTCGTGATGGCAAACATGTGTTGCCCTATTTTACAGGCTTCGACCAGCTCTTCAGCAGATAGACCACACCATCTGGAAGCAAGCTGAGCTGAAAATGAGTTGTTCGAATCATTTGGAAGCCTTGCAAATAACTCATCCTATTCCATTTTATCCAAGTCGAAAAGTTTTTTCTTTTCGTACACAAATTCCCACATGCGCGTACCCGGTAGGGGTATTAGAATATTCATCCCGCCGCCATCCATCTGACAATCGTAAATCAACTTATAGGTGTCGTAGACCGTATCCCAAGTCTCACCCGGAAAACCAAAAATGAAAAATCCATAATGAGGAATGCCTACCGAATGAGTGAGATGAGATGTTTCAACGATGCATTTGGCGGCAATCTTCTTGCTCCACTGTTGCAACAAGGCTGAATTGCCGCTCTCGATCCCATAGGATATATACTTGCAACCGGTATTACGCATCAACTCAAGCAAATCTGGCTTCACGGTATTAACACTAGTAAGGCAGGACCAGCGAATCCGAAGATTTCGCTCTTCCAGAAGGCTCAGCAGCTCCTTCGTATGAGAGTGGTAGACTGTAAACGTATCGTCTGAAAACCAAAAATGACGGTCTCCATAAGTGTCCATCAGATATTCAATTTCATTTACAACATCGGCTGGAGACCGAAATCGTACTCTTTTCTTGAAAATTGCCGTTGACGCGCAATAACCGCAGTCAAACGGGCAACCACGCATCGATACAATATTGTATCGTTTATAGGACGTCATCGGTAATAGGTGATATACGGGCATACCGAAGTCGTCGATTTCTCGGACGAGACGATCTGTCGCATTGTTTTTCATGACTCCGTTTTCAAGAAAAGATATGCCGTGAATATCGGCAAGGATTTTTCCGGCTTCCAATGCACTGACCAGGGCCCCACCAGGCGAAGCTTTTCGACTCTGTACATACTGCAGTAAAAGAATTGATGAAAATTGATGTTGAAAAGGAATTGAATACAGCGAATATTTGTCCATGAGATCAATCGTCTCCACCAAGAACAGTCACTTCGGACAGTACTACATCCGATCACGATATCATTTCCCGGGGCTAGGGACATGTATTTATCCAATTCAGCCGGTTCCATTGGGAGATCAGCAGGCATAAAAAAGAGCAATTTGCCCCTCGCATTTTGCAACCCAGAGATAAAACCAGCTCCAATCCCCCGTTTAGCAGCGTGGTGAATTATTCGAATTCGTCCATCTGTGATTGCAAGCCTATTACCGATACTTCCAGTATTATCTTGACTCCCATCATTGATGACCAGAATTTCATAATTTGTGCCCTGGCTATCTAGCATTTGTCCTACGGCATTTATACATTGCTCGAGGTTACCCTCTTCGTTAAAAGCCGGGATTACAACGGTTACGAAAGGTTCAATGCGCAATCAACACCTGCTTTGATAATTGCCATCCACAATATATCTCCTTGATTATTTATAACTTCTCTTCATCTTTCTGGGTAATATATTCCACTCCGGTTTGGTTAAAACACAGCAGGCTGAACATAAAGGTAAAAGAGATTTTTCTTGAAGCATTTTCCTGAATTCTTGATAAGGTTTATCATTCCATATATCAGCAAATCTCTTTTCCCGTATATTTCCAAGTCTCTTGCTTATTGAGCAAGCATAAACATACCCACTTGGGTCGATCCTGGCAGTAATCCAAGGATAGTAACACTGTTTTGCAAAAGGAGGCGGATCGTATCGTATTTGTTGTTCAAAATTCTTTTAA
>Ga0187833_10002641_pt1 | contig 18992 bp, 17 predicted proteins | sample ETNtaG_37_FD_167968 | JGI IMG/M metagenome (GOLD analysis project Ga0187833, IMG submission 167968) | Marine microbial and viral communities from oxygen minimum zone, Eastern Pacific Ocean - ETNP2014_SV_400_PacBio MetaG (Illumina Assembly) | ecosystem: Environmental > Aquatic > Marine > Hypoxic...
TACCGCGCTGGCCGATTTTCGCGAGCGCAATATCATCGCCAATCCCAACTGCTCGACCATCCAGATGGTGGTGGCGCTCAAGCCCCTGCACGACATCGCCCGCATTAGGCGCGTGGTAGTGGCCACCTATCAGTCGGTCTCGGGCGCAGGTAAGGCGGCGATGGACGAGCTGTTCAACCAAACTCGTAAAATCTACTTCCAGGAGGAGCACAAACCGAGCGTCTTCACCAAGCGCATGGCCTTTAACGTGATCCCACATATCGACGTCTTCCGGCCCGACGGCTCCACGAAGGAAGAGTGGAAGATGGTGCAGGAGACCAAGAAGATTCTTGACCCCGAGATCGAGGTCAGCGCCACCTGCGTGCGCGTGCCTGTCTTCGTCGGCCATGCCGAGGCTGTGAATGTCGAGTTCGAGACACCGGTCGACATCGAGGAGGTGCGCGAGGCGCTATGGCATGCCCCCGGCGTACAGCTTGTCGATAATCCGGAAGAGAACGCTTATGTGACGCCCGTCGAATGCGTCGGCGAGCCCGACGTCTTCGTCAGCCGTCTTCGCGAGGATACCACCGTGCCTTGCGGCCTCAACATGTGGGTGGTCTCCGACAACCTGCACAAGGGTGCTGCGCTCAATGCTGTGCAAATCGCCGAAGAGTTAATCCAGGGTTACCTATAGACCGGCCACGTTGACAACACGTCCACCATTGGCCTCGATATGGCCGCTGACAATGTCGCGGTATTCGCCAGTAGCGGCGACGGTAGCAGGCTCGTCCTCGCCTATCAGACGCGAATATCCGGCAACATCCACCGCCAGTATCGCCGCCAGTCTTTTCCTAAGCGCAGGCGCCATCCTGCGCGTCCCCTTGTCGCCCAGGGGGCATGGTAGGCGCGGTAGGCGCCTGGTTCAATCCTCGGGCAGCCCGGCCTTGCGCAGTCCGTCGCCCATGCGGGCGATCAGCGGATAGGTATAGCTCCACTGCTGGAGCATCTTCGTGGTACTGCGGATCGAGGTACCAGGCGAAAGCATGCGCAGGTCGGCGACCGCCGCTGCGGCCTCGCCGCGCCTGCCGAGCTGGCCATAGGCGGCGCCACGCAGCAAATAGGCCTGTATGCCGTCCGGCATGGCCTCAGCAGCGGCAAGCGCAGCCTCGTCGTCCCCGCGGCGATAGGCGTCGTAGAAGGTGGGAACGTGCCGCCGCAGCTGCTGTTCAGGATCAAGTGCCACAGCCTCGTCGAGCATCGCCATGCCACGCGTCCAGTCACCCCGGTGGCAGAGAAGCGCGCCGACCATGGCAAACAACGCAGCATCGTCCGGCCCCAGACGCAAGGCTTCCTCGATCTCGTTGTCGAAGCGATGGAAGGTCTTGCGAAAAAAAGCGACCCGCGCCAACGAGCCGTGCGCCCAGGCTGAGGCCGGGTCAAAACCAACCGCCCGCTCGGCCATCGTCAGGGCGCGATTGAGCGCCGGCCCGCCGCCGCTCTGCGCATTAAAGCCATACAGGAACTCGTCGACCGTCAACAACGCAGAGAAGGCCCAGGCCTCGGCGTTGTTGGGTTCGTTAGCCGTCAGTGCGGCGAAACAGTCGCGCGCTACCAGATGCGAATCGGGCGTGCGCTGACGCCAATGGGAGTCTGCCAGGACCGAGCACACTGTCCCGGCAGTCGCTTCTTGTGCTACTGGCAAAGCAATCGAAAATCCTGCCGGCAAAGCCAGAATAGGATCAGCCGGGGCCTCGGTCAGCACCCTTGATCCTATCAGCCATATGGCCGTTACGGCAGCTAGAATAACGCCCACCACGCCTACGCCAAGCATGAACAGCATGCGGCGCGGCGCGGCAGAGGTGGGCACGCTATCATCACCGATGCGCCAAACCCGTATGGGGCGGGCGATATTCTTGACCTGGTGGAGGCCTTGATCGGCAAAGGACACATCCAGGTGGCCGGCGATCTCTTCACGCACCTTACCTGAGACACTAATGCCACCGGGCGGTGCCAGTGTCTTGATGCGCGCCGCGACATTGACGCCATCACCATAAATTATGCCGTCAGCCTTTTCTGTAGCCTCGCCGAGATTGATGCCAATACGAAATCGCATACGTCCCGCTTCCGCGGCGTTTGCCTCGTCAATCGCCCGCTGCGCACCTGCCGCCGCTCGCACCGCGGCGGCTCCAGACGGAAAGATAGCGAGTACAGAATCTCCGGCCATATCGACCACGTGACCGGAATCGGCTTGGATATGCCTGCGGAAGATTTCTCTTGCGCGATCGAGCGCCTGCACCGCGGCGTGTTCGTCGGCTACCATCAGCCGTGAGTAGCCGACCACACTGGCGGCCAATATCGCCACCAGCCTTTGATTGCTTCCGGTCTCCAACAACGTCATGGCACCCAACCCTGACGCCAACCCGTCAATGGTAGACGCGGGGTAGGCCGTTTGCAATCAGCCGCGCAGCTCCTTCTTGAGAATTTTTCCCGTGGCGTTCATGGGCAGGCTGTCGCGAATCTCTACGATGCGCGGATATTTGTAGGCAGCAAGATGCGCCTTCGACCAGGCAATCAGGGCGTCAGGATCGAGCTCGGCGCCCACATTGGGTACCGCGATGGCTTTGATCTCCTCGCCATATTTCTCATGCGGCACGCCGATGACAGCGACCAGCGAGACGGCCTCGTGGCCCATCAACACTTCCTCGACCTCGCGCGGATAGACGTTGAAGCCGCCGCGGATGATCATGTCCTTCAGGCGATCAACGATATAGAGGTACCCGTCTTCATCGAGTTGGCCAATATCGCCAGAGTGAAACCAGCCACCGCGGAAAGCTTCTGCGGTGGCCTCGGGCTTATTGAGATAGCCGCGCATGACGCAATGGCCGCGGATCAGCACCTCGCCCGGCTCGCCGACGCCCACATCCTCGTTGTTTTCGTCCACGACGCGGATTTCGACGCCCCAGACGGGTGTTCCCACGGAACCCGGCTTGCGCTCCTTGTGGGGGTGGTTAAAGGTGGCAACAGGCGAGGTTTCGGACAGGCCATAGCCTTCCAGGATCGCCACCTCGAACTTGGCCTCAAAGGCGCGCAATACCTCGACCGGCAGCGAAGCACCACCGGACGCACACATGCGAAGATTGCCCTTGATGCGCTCGAGATCGACACCGTCCGTCGGATGATTAAGCAAGGCCCAGTACATGGTCGGCACGCCAGCAAACACGGTCACATTCTCGTCCTGAAGGGCCTTGAGCACGGCGCCGGGCTCAAAGCGTGGTACCAGGACCATGGTGGCGCCGGCCATGGTGCAGGCAACCATCAGCACAACCTGGCCGAAGACATGGAACAACGGCAGGGTCAGCATCACCACATCGTCGGACGAGCTCCACAGGTCGCGTGAGACCACGGCATTGAGCAAGATATTAGTGTGACTGAGTTCAGCGCCCTTGGGATGCCCCGTCGTGCCCGAGGTGTAGAGCACCACAGCGATATCGTCGCCCGCGCGCTGTACGGTATCAAAATCTGACGACTGATTGCCCATCAGTGCGCCGAGGGTCGAGACACCCTCGAACGGTGAGGCATCGACCGGATCCGCCGTGATGATCCGAAGGGTCTCGCAGGTCGCAACCCGTTCGAAGCCCGTGCGCCCCGCCTCGCCGAGTGGCAGATCAACGGTACCTTCGAAGCAGAAAAAATCCTTGGCGCCAGAATCCGCCAACAGATAGGCAATCTCTTCTCCGGTCAGCAGCACGCTGACAGGCAACACCGTGGCGCCGGCCTTGAGAATGCCAAAATAGACGATCGGAAAATAAGGCAAGTTGGGGCAGGCTAGGGCCACCACGTCGCCGGCACCAATACCGTCGGCGGCGAGCCCGTTCGCAACCTGCGAGGCCGCCCCATCGACCTGAGCGAACGTGAGCCGGGTCGGACCGAGAACGAAGGCCTCCTTGTCTGGCACCTCACGGGCGCTGGTCTCGAGAATGGTGGAAAGATTGTACATGGCGACCCTTCCCCAGCGTTACTATTCCGTTACCACGGCGGTATGGACGCGCAAGCTGCGGGCGTCAAGCCGACCGTGCAGTTGCGCCAAACGCCCGCCCGGGGTCACAATGGAGGCGGTGTGGCGAACGAGAACGAGCATGGGAGAGAAGGATGAGGATTTCGCGTGCGTTGGCCGGCGTGAGCCTGATGTTGGCGATCCTGGTCGGCGGGTTGCCGGCAGCCCTAGCAGCGGATGAGCCCGAGAATATTATCAAGTATCGGCGCAACGTGATGAAGGCGGTCGGCGCCAACATGGGCAACCTGGCAATGTTTGCCAAGGGCAACATCACCTTTGCCGACAACATCGTCGCCAATGCGCGCGGGATCCGCGAGGGACTCGCCATGGCCGAGGGGTTGTTTCCGGAAAGCACCGAGACTGGTGAGACCAATGCCTTGCCCAAGCTATGGGAGGATAAGGCCGACTTTGAAGCGGCGTTGCGCGACTCCATCGCCGCGGCCGATGCCATGGTGACTGCTGCCGGTGGCGGCGCCATACCTACTGTCATCGAAGCCTTCCGCGCGCTCGGCAAGACCTGTGGCGGTTGCCACAAGCCCTACCGCAAAAAGCACTGAGAACACTGGCCATGAAAGGGGCGGCGCTTGCGATCGTCGCTCTGCTGCTTGCCGGCAACGCTCGAGCGGATGATGCTGCCGTCGCGCGTGGCGCCTATCTGGCTCGCGCCGGTGGCTGCCACGCCTGCCACAAGGACGATGGTGGGGGCGGCGGCAAAGTGGCGACGTCATTCGGCACACTAATCGCGCCAAACATCACACCCGACCGCGATCACGGCATCGGACGCTGGCGTGAAGCACAGTTCGTCGCCGCCATGCGCTACGGCCGCGCTCCCACCGGCGTGCGGTATTACCCGGGGTTCCCCTATACCGCCTATAGCGGCCTGACGGACACCGACCTCGCTGACCTCTGGGCTTATTTGCAGGCGCAGGCTCCAGTGCCGCGACCGAGTCCGCCCCATGCGCTCACCTTTCCTTTCGACCAACGCATCGCCAGCCTGGCCTGGCAGGTGATGTTTTTCGTGCCACGGCCTTTCGTTGCCGATGCGGGCCGTGACGATGTCTTGAATCGCGGTCGCTATCTCGCCGAACACCTGCTGCATTGTCGCGAATGTCACACGCCGCGCAATGCGTTTGGCGGAATGCTTGACTCCTTCGCCTATGCGGGCAACCGCGACTGGCCCGCGGGCGGCACGGTGCCCAACATAACCCCCGACAAGGAGACCGGAATCGGCAGCTGGAACGAGAACGATATCGTTTGGCTGTTGCAGACCGGTTTCAATCCCGACGGCAATGACGTCCAGGGCGCCATGGCGGAGCTCATTGAGCACGGCTCGAGTCATCTCAGCGATGCCGATCTCAGGGCGGTCGCGGCCTATGTATTGTCGCTCGACCCCATCGCGCATGAGATTCGCCGAGAAGAGAAGACAGAGCCTTTCGAATAAGTCTACAAGGCCGAAATTTATAAAATTATGACGCTTTCATGGAGGCCTCACGAGAGCGTAAGACGGCCTGTATTGCTGCTCTTGGCGGCATACATCCTGGCTAACATTTCCTACCTTGAAGAGGTTGCCAGGACACTTTTCTACCTTGTCTACGTGCAGGTTGCACAGCGCTCGTCGGCGCGCTAGCTTCGGCACGTTCCGCAAAGCGCCGTGCGGTTCTCATCCTGGTCGCGTGCGACGGAAACCCGCTCTTCCTCGCGGTGCCGCTTACCGTAAGCTAGAGCGGCGACCTTGGCTCGAACTGCGGTTGGCGGCGCTCGCGAAACGACGCCAGCCCTTCGCGCGCGTCAGGACCGGTGAAGCCAAGGAACTCCAGCGCCAGCGAGGTATCGAAGGTCGGCCCGGCGTTCCGCAGCCAGTTATTGAGGGAATATTTTGTCCAACGAATCGCGGTCTGCGAGCCGGCCGCAAGGCGGTTCGCGACTTCGAGCGCCTTGTCGTTGAGCTCTGCACCATCGACGCAAAGCGAGACCAAGCCGATGCGCTCGGCCTCCTCGCCAGAGACCGTATCGCAAAGCAGAAGATAATATTTGGCCTTGGCCATGCCGCAGAGCAGTGGCCAGACGATCGCTGCATGGTCGCCCGCCGCCACACCGAGCCGGGTGTGGCCGTCGATGATGCGAACATCGCGCGCGACAATCGAAATGTCGGCCAACAAGCCGGCGACAAGACCAGCACCCACGGCCGGGCCATGCATGGCCGAGACGATGGGCTTCGAGCAATTGATCACGTTGTAGACGAGGTCGCGCGCCTCCTTCCAGACACGCACGCGCATGTCGAACTCGGTCGCCACCTTTTCCACCATGTCAAAATCTCCGCCGGCGGAGAAGCCTTTACCGGCGCCGCGCAGAATCGCCACGGAGACCTCCTCGTCAGCATCGATCTCGCGCCAGACGTGGGCCAGGTCGTAATGCATCGCCGCATCGACAGAGGGTAGGCGCTCGCCGTCACCCATCGTGATACGCAAGACGCCGTCGGCCGGACGGTCGACGGTCAGAGTTTCGAATTGGTCGTAACGATCGGCTGCCATGGCTTCCTCCGCGGCTGATTTTTTCTGTTTGTCGGCACTTGCCGGGCCACTGTCAACCGTCCCCTGTCGCGGGCTATAGTGTGCGCATGGAAAGCGAACCGATGCTGGCCGGTGCTATTATCAGTGCCATCCTAGCGGCGTGGCACGGCCTTTGGCAGCATATTGCCGACGAAGCGGCCCTGGTGCATAGCGGGCGCAGCGCCAGCGCGGCCAGCGCCTGGGTATCGCTGGAGCATGACGAGACCCTGCTCGCGGAACCTCGCCTGACGCTGAATGGCCTGCGCGCCAGCGGCCGTATCGAAAGCCAGGCCTGGCAATGGCAGGCGGGCCAGGCGATCGTCACCCTGTCAGATGCGGCGCCGCAACACCTTGAGGTACTATTCACGGCGCCGCAACGCTTTAGCGCAAGCGGCCCGATGGGCCGAGCAACGGCAGTTCTGTGGGCAGACAATTTGGGGGCGCGACTAGCACTGCGCAAGGACGGGCGTGTTGCTAACGTGACCATAACCGGTGACGGCTTAACCCTTATCGGCCCCCAGTTTGAGATCGCCATCAGCGAAGCCAAAATTACCAGCGAGGACGTGAGCAACGGTGTGCTGCGCCTTACACTTTCTTTAGCGACAGTGTCTCTGCCGGTCGATTGGCGCTTCGGTGCGCCGCTCGACGGCAATATCGACAAAGCCAAAATGGTCGGTTGGATCGAAGGTGTTGGCCCTCCGCTACCCATTGATGCGGCGGGATGGCGCAAGGCGGAGGGAGCGCTCGGCATCAGCAGCCTGGATCTCACCTGGGGACCGTTGAGCGCCCAGGGCAACGGCCGCGCCACCCTGGATAAGGCGTTGAAGCTGCAAGGGCACGGTCGCTTCACCCTAAACCGGATAGACGCCGTGCTGGAGGCAGCGGCAGCAGCCGAGTTGATATCGGCAAACTGGCAGCAGGCGATCTCGACCGCGCTCGACCGTTTGGCGGCGGTGCGCGGCGAAGAAAACAGCCAGCGGGTCACCGGACGCTTCTCCATGGCGAACGGCGTGCTGCGCTGGGCCGGGCTACCGCTGGCCGTCCTGCCGGCCTTGGGCTGCAGCGAGACCGCCGCCTGTTAGGTGAGTGTCTTTGGGGTGACGAGCGTTGCCGCCAAGACTTGGCTCGGGCCGAACACCTCCCAGTCACCGGGGCGCAAGTCGAACGTTCCGAGCGCAGCAGTGGGAAATTTTCCTACGATGCGCTCGCCAAGGGCACGATCGGCTTCGCTCGCCAACATAGCGGCCAGACCCTGCAGACCGGGATTGTGGGCGATGAGAAGCGGCCGTTGCCATTCAGGCTCGATGACACGCAGGCGCTCGAGCAGGCGCTCTTTCGGCGCGAGATAGAGGGGGCGCTCGAAGCGCGTCTTGCATGTGATGACCGCCCCCAGGCTAGCCAAAGTCGCACGGGCACGGGTAGCCGTGGAGCAAAGCACAAGGTCGGGTGGGGGTTGGTCGGCCAAGTACGTAGCTATGCGCCTGGCCGCTGCTTCGCCACGGGCATTTAGCGGACGCTCGTGGTCACCCTCGTCGCCACGCCAAGAGGACTTGGCGTGGCGCAAGAGCATAAGGCGGCGTGCGCCCATGGCTCACGCCGCCCCTTACAATCATTAAGCGGAGTCGCCTTCCAGATTCTTGATGACCTTGCCCATTAGAGCCTGGAGCTTCTCCTTGTTCTTCTTGCTGAGGCCTGACAAGGCAACCTTGTCCACTTGATTGGACAGCGAGGAGAGACTTGACTTCAGCGCCCTACCCTTCGCGGTGAGGCGAATGTGAATTTGCCGGCGATCGGCATCACTGCGCTTGCGCACGACAAGCTTGTCGCGTTCCATGCGATCGAGAGTGCGGACCATGGTCGGCGCCTCGATGCGCACGCGATTGCTGAGTTCCTTCTGGGTCAGGCCATCCTCCTGCCACAGATGCATCAGGACTGGGTACTGGCCATAGCCAATGCCCTTGGGCCCGAGGCGCGCGGAGAGCGAGCGAACCAGAAGCCGCGAAGCAAGGGTCACCATGTTGCTGGCAACGGCACTCGCGCGTGCGGCAGGCTTACGGGCGCGAGCAACCTTGCGGGCAGGAGCAGCCTTGCGGGCACGAGTGGCCTTGCGCGCAGGAGCAGCCTTGCGCGCAGGAGCAGCCTTGCGGGCGCGAGTGGTCTTGCGCGCAGGAGCAGCCTTGCGTGCAGGAGCAGCCTTGCGCGCAGGAGCAGCCTTGCGCGCAGGAGCAGCCTTGCGGGCGCGAGTGGTCTTGCGCGCAGGAGCAGCCTTGCGTGCAGGAGCGGCCTTGCGGGCCGTGGTTGCGCGCTTCGCTGCCGCCTTCTTAGGCTTGGCCGCGGTCTTCGCCCTCGAAGCCGTCTTGGCCGCCGCAGAGCGGGTCGCCGGCTTACGGGTGGTGGTCTTCCTCGCAGGTGCTTTTTTTCTGATAGCTGCCATTGAAATCTAAACCTCTCTTCCTTGGGTGTTGGGTTGCCGGGTCGTATGTGGCTTACTGCACATTGCATGAGACGGTCCAATTAATGCTATTTGCGTTATCTGTTGCATCGCCCGTCACTGCCACACCCGCTTTGACACGCATATAGGCCTGTAAGGCCACGGGACCAGCCCGTCATGCGGTTTGGTGCGCCTTTCCAATAGTATCGGTGCGGTTAGTTTAGCATTTTGGCTCGAGAGTGTGGCATAAATTACCCACTCTGCCAAGTAATCAAGCGGTATTCGATAATACTATGCCAGCCAACGCTTGCGGCGACGATAATGCTTCACGTCGCGGTAGCTCTTACGTCTACCCTCGCTGAGGCCGAGATAAAATTCCTTCACGTCTTCATTTTCACGCAAAGTCACCGCCTTACCATCCAGCACCACACGGCCGTTCTCCAGAATATAGCCGAAATCCGCATATTTCAGAGCAATGGTAACGTTCTGCTCAGCCAGTAGGAAGCTCACGCCTTCCTCGGCATTGAGTCGCTGTACAATGTCGAAAATCTCTTCGACCAGCAGCGGCGCCAGACCCATCGACGGCTCGTCAAGAAGAATGAGCTTGGGACGCGCCATCAGTGCGCGCCCGATCACTGTCATCTGCTGCTCGCCGCCAGAGATATATCCGGCTAGGCCGGTGCGCCGGCGGGTAAGCGCAGGAAAATAGCTGTAGACGAGATCAAGATCCTGCTGGATGGCGGCCCGTCCGTCGCGGCGCGAATAGGCCCCGGTGAGCAGGTTCTCCTCGACAGTCAGGTGCTCGAAGCAGTGGCGACCCTCCATGACCTGGACAACGCCACGGCGCACCAACTCGGACGGCGACAAGCTCTCCACCGCCTCGCCGAGGTAGTTGATCCGCCCCTTGGTGACTTCGCCGCGCTCGGAGTGCAGCAGGTTGGAGACCGCTTTCAGCGTTGTCGTCTTACCGGCGCCGTTGGCGCCGAGCAACGCGACCACACCACCTGTGGGCACCTCGAGCGAGACCCCCTTGAGTACCAGAATGACGCGATCGTAGATGACCTCGATATTGTTGACCGAGAGCAATGGCGCGGCTGCGCTGCTCTCGGCCTTGGTTTCGGTCTCGCTCACCGCCATGGGATCGTGCGGCCTAGTTCGCGCAATCGCGAATGTCGACGCCCTGCTCGGCCGCATAGGCCGCTGCCGAAGCCTCGATCATCGGTCGCACGATATCCTGATCGGTCTCTATCCAGTCTGAGATCGCAACCCAGGCGCCGTTCTTCCATTGCTGGAACATCACCGAGGCACCGCCCTCGTGATCGGTACAGGTCACCGAGAACGGTGGCACCAGCCCTGTGGCGCCGAGCGCCGCAATGCGCTCAGACGTCAATGTCAGTTTCTCCAGCGCCTGCTGGAGCTCCTCGCCGCTGACCGGGCGGTCGCCAAACATGTCCATCGCTGTGCGAATGGCCTCGGTAGAGACGATGGCCCAGACGATGGCGCGGTTGTAGTAGATCGAGCCCACGCGCTCGCGCGGTAGCTCGCCATCGTCGGCGTCGTAGACGTAGGTGAGAATGTCCTGAATCACGGGAAAGTCGGTACCCGAGGGGTGAAAGCCAGCGGCAATGTAGCCCTCCGCCGCGTCGCCGGCGGGAATGGTGTCCTCCTCGGCGCCCGACCACCAGACCCCGACCATGTGGTCGCGCGGGAAGCCGACGCGCTGGGCTTCCTTGATTGCGGTCGGGTTCATCACGCCCCAGCCGCGCAGGATTACCCAGTCCGGGCGATAACGGCGCGCCACCTGCAGCCAGATCGCCTTCTGGTCGAGGCCCGGATGGACAACCGGGAAATGGTGCACCTCGAAGCCAAACATCTCGGCCTGCCTGTCGAGAACCGGAATGGTCTCCTTGCCATAGGCCGAGTCGTGATAGATGTTGGCGATCTTGAGGCCGGCCAAGTTCTCCATGCCGCCTACCCGGCTGCCGATGAAGCGGATCTTGGCCGTGTTCTGCGACCAATAATTGGTCATCAGAGGGAACAGATAGGGGAACACGCGCCCGTCCGAGGCATCCGTACGGCCGTAGCCGATGGTGAGGATCGGAATTTTATCCTCCCAGGCGCGCTCGAACACCGAGTAGGTGCCGCCGGTGCTCATGGGATGGAACAGCGCCATGCCGGCACCGCGGTTCTTCAGGCGCTCATAGCATTCGATAATACGGTCGTTCTGGTACTGGGTCTCGCACTTCTCCCAGAACATCTTGACGCCGTTAATTCCGCCGTCACGCTTGTTCAACAACTTCATGTAGTCAATCATGCCGCCGCCGAAGGCCGAGCCACCCGCAGCATAGGGCCCGGTCCAATAGGCATTGACCGGATAGAACTGCATCTCTTCTTCGCTCTGGGTGAGAGCTGGTGCTGTGGCACCGAGCACCAGCGCCAACGCCAACGCAGCAGTCGCGATAAGATTGCGCGTCATGGTTAATTCCTCCTCTGCCGGCGCGCCAGCGCCGATTTTTCGTTGCGGTCCCCGAGCGACGATACCACGCGCCATCCCCCGCAGCAAAAACGCTGCACTGTCTCCCTAATAGGGGAACGGCCACATGCGAAGCTTCTCCTTAGCAATCGCCCAGAGCCGCGCCAGCCCCGCAGGCTCGACGATCAGAAAGAAAATGATTAGGCAACCGAAGACGATCAGCTCGACATTCGAGACCACCGCCCCCGGTGCATCCGGTACCACGATGGACAGGATGTTGCTGATCAGGATCGGCAGCACGACAATGAAGCCGGCGCCAAGGAATGAGCCCAGCACGCTGCCCAGCCCGCCAATGATCACCATGAACAGCACCAGGAAGGCGAGATTGATGGTGAAGGCCTGCGGCTCTACCGTGCCGAGGTAGAAGTTCACGTACATCGCTCCAGCCACGCCGCAATAGAACGAGCTGACGGCAAAGGCGATCAGCTTGGTGCGTAGCAGGCGAATGCCGATCACCTCGGCCGCAACATCCATGTCGCGCACCGCGCACCAGGCGCGGCCGATAGCACTGCGCACCAGATTCTTCATCAGCAGCGCCAGGATGATGACAACCACCAGCGTAAACACGTATTTTGCTACCGGCGAGTCGATGGGGAAGCCGAGCAAGGTGATTGGCGGCGGCGTGATCACGCCCGAAGCCGAATAGTTCTTAAACCAGCCGAAATGTGTCAGCACCCACTCGATAAGAAAATGCGCACCAAGCGTGGTCACCGCCAGATAGAAGCCCTTGATGCGCAGCGAGGGCAGACCAAAAAGCACACCAACCGCTGCCGCCACCAGCCCGGCCAGAATGAACAGGATCGGTGCCGGCAGAATGGGAAAAGCCGTGGCGAATTTGTAGGCCGTAAACGCGCCTACCGCCATGAAGCCCGCCGTTCCCAGAGAGAGCTGACCGCAATAGCCGAGCAGGATGTTTAGCCCCATCGCGGCGATAGTGTAGAGCAGGAAAGGCAGAAGCACCGACTGCAGCAAGTACTCGCTCGCCAGCAAGGGCACCACGAACAACGCCAACAGGCTGAGGCCACCGATAAACCATAGGTCTTGGCGGATCGTGAAGATAGCCTGGTCGGCGTGGTACGACGCTTTGAACTGACCTGCCTCGCGATAGATCACCGCCTAGACCCTTTCTATGATCTTCTCACCGAACAACCCCTGGGGGCGAACCAGCAAGAAGAGGGTAGCAAGAATATAGGGGAACCAGTTCTCCAAGGCACCGCCGACGATGCCGGAAAGGTAGAACTCGGCTAGCTTCTCAGAAGCACCGATAATGAGTCCACCAACGATAGCGCCGGCGATGGAATCGAAGCCGCCAATGATCAGCACTGGCAGTGCCTTCAGGGCCAGCAGCGCAAGGCTGAAATGCACGCCAAGTTTAGCGCCCCAGAGGATGCCGGCGATCAAGCCAATGGCCCCGGCAACACCCCAAGTGATCGCCCAGATGTGCTGTAGCGGGATACCCACCGACATGGCAGCCTGGTGATCGTCCGAGACCGCGCGCAAGGCGCGCCCCGTGCGCGTCTTGGAGAAGAACAAGCTCAAGGACAGCACCAGGCCGGCAGCAATCGCTGCCGCGGCCACATCGAAGGCGGTGATGTACATGTCGGTTTTATCGAGCAACCAGCCCATCGGCTCGTCAGGGATGCCAAGGTCTAGCCGGTGTACTTCCGTGCCCCAAATCAGCTGGGCGAATCCCTCAGTAAAGAAGTTGAGCCCGATAGTAGCCATGAAAAGGATAATTAGCGGCTGGTTGACCAGAGGCCGCAGCACAATCCTTTCCACCGCCACGCCGTAGACCGCCATGACCACGAGTGTCAGCATGAGGCAGGCTACGAAATAGAGCAGGCCGCTGTTCTCAGCGCCCATGATCGCAGCCTCAAGGAAGCTGACGAAGGTTAGCGCGGCGAACAGCACGAAGGCGCCTTGCGCAAAATTGAAGATGCCTGAAGCCTTAAAAATTAGCACAAAGCCAAGCGCCACCAGGGAATACATGATCCCCGACAGCAGGCCGTTGATCAGCACCTCGAGAAAGAGCAGCAGCTCCATTGCAAAACTCATCTCAGGCATAGGCTGGCTCCCGCTTGAAGACGCTCATGCGCTCACTCCCAGATAGGCTTCGATCACGGCCGGCTCAGCGCGTACTTCGTCCGGCGTGCCGTCGGCGATCTTGCGGCCGTAATCAAGCACCACCACACGATCGGAGATGTCCATGACCACGCCCATGTCGTGTTCGATCAGCACGATGGTGGTGCCAAACTCGTCGTTCACGTCGAGGATGAAGCGCGACATGTCCTCCTTTTCCTCGACGTTCATGCCAGCCATTGGCTCGTCAAGCACAAGAATGCGCGGCTGAGCGGCTAGTGCGCGACCCAGCTCGACACGCTTCTGCATGCCATAGGGCAGGCGCCCCACCGGCGTCTTGCGAATTGCCTGGATCTCGAGGAAGTCGATAATCTCCTCGACCGCGCGGCGATGCTCCAACTCCTCCTTGAGGTAGCTGCCCACGTAAAGGGCTTGCCAAAAAATATTACTGCGAATCTTGGTATTGCGCCCGGTCATGATGTTGTCGAGCGTCGACATGCCCTTGAACAGGGCCACGTTCTGGAAGGTGCGGGCAATACCCTGGCGGGCGATCTTCGCTGGATCGGCATTGAGGCGCGGCACGCCCTCAAAGAGAATAGCCCCCTGCTGCGGGTGATAGACGCCGTTAATGCAGTTGAGCAGCGAGGTTTTACCCGCGCCGTTCGGTCCGATAATGGCCAGAATCTCATGCTCGCGCACGTCGACCGAGACGTCTATCAGCGCCTGTACCGCACCGAAGCTCAGAGTAATCTCGCGCGCGCTGAGAATGACTTCGCCAAATTTTCTGCCTTGGCTCACGGCTCAGCTCGCCTTCGCCAGCGGAACTACCGGCTCCTGGTCCCAGATCTTGAGGTTGGCATTGATCGAACCCTCGCGGCCGTCCTCGAACGTTACCTTGGCCTCAATCTGCACCCGGTCGGCGTCACTGTAGAGTGCCAAGATCAAGGTCTCATACTTCTCCGCCACGAACTTGCGTCGCACCTTTCGTGTGCGGGTCAACTCGTTGTCGTCAGGGTCAAGCTCCTTGTGCAGGATCAGAAAACGATGGATCTGCGAACCTGAGAGCTGCGAGTCCCCTGCTAAGCTTACATTCACCTTATCAACCTCACCGGAGACCAGGGCATAGACGTCGTCCTGGGCGGCAAGATCCGTGTAGCTCGTATATGCGAGCCCACGGCGCTCCGCCCAGTTGCCCACGGCCTCGAGATCGATATTGATGAAGGCGGTGACCTGGTCGCGCCTGTCGCCATAGGTCACGGCCTCACGGATAAAGGGGCTAAACTTAAGCTTGTTCTCCAGATATTTGGGCGCGAACATCGTGCCATCGGTGAGCTGACCCACGTCCTTGGCACGGTCGATGATACGCAGCTGACCCTGGTCGTCGATATAGCCTGCATCGCCCGACATTATCCAGCCGTCTTCGGTCTTGGTCTCGGCCGTAGCCTCGGGATCCTTGTAATAGCCGATAAAGGTACCGGGTCCGCGAAACTGCACCTCGCCGCCGTCGCTGATGCGTAATTCTACCTCGGGCAAAGGCACACCCACGGTCTCAGCGTGTACATGGCCGTCGGACTGGCCGCAGACCAGAGCGGTCGCCTCGGTCATGCCATAGATCTGCTTGATGTTGATGCCGAGCGAGCGATAGAAGGAGAAGATCTCGGGGCCGATGGCCTCGCCGGCGGTATAGGCGACGCGCATCTTGCCGAAACCGAGATTGTCCTTGAGTGGGCCGTAGACGAGAATCTCACCGAGGCGATAGAGCAGCCTGTCAGGCACCGATACTTGCTCGCTGTCGAGAAGGCGCACGCCGACGCGCTCTGCCACCTTCATGAAATAATGGAACATACGGCGCTTAATCAACGCCGCATCCTCGATTCGCACCATCACCGTGGTAAGAAGGTTCTCCCAGATGCGCGGCGGAGCGAAAAAATAGGTTGGGCCGATCTCGCGCAGATCGGCCAGTACCGTGGCACCGCTTTCCGGGCAGTTCACAGTGAAGCCCGCGCACATCGCCTCACCGTATGAAAACAAGTGGTCTCCGACCCAGGCCATAGGTAGGTAGGCAAGCACTTCCTCCTGATCAGTCAGACAATCGTGTGAAATACTGTTGTAGGACGTCCGCACCAGATTATCATAGCTCAGCATCACCCCCTTCGGCTTGCCGGTGGTGCCTGAGGTGTAGAGCATGATAGCAAGGTCGGAGCCTTTGCCGGCCACCACTTCCGTATCGTAGTATTGCGAGTTGTCGCTGGCGAAGCGCTGGCCGCGCCGCAGCATGTCCTGGCACCATTCCAGCCCCGGCTCACGGTAGTGACGCATGCCGCGAACATCGTCATAGATGATCATCTCGAGACACGGTAATCGGTCACGAATCTGCAACAGCTTATCGACCTGCTCTTGATCCTCGACTATAGCGAAACGCACCTCCGCATGGTCGAGAATATAAAGCATCTCTTCGGCGATCGAATCCTGGTAGATTGGCACCGGCACGCCGCCGAGCGACTGCGCTGCCGCCGCCGCCAGATAGAGCACCGGGCGGTTGTCGCCAATGATCGCAACCTTATCCTCACGTTTGAAGTCAAGCGCCGCAAGACCAAGCGCCAGATTGCGCGCCTCCAACGCCGAGCGCTGCCAGGTCCAGGATTGCCAGATGCCGTAGTCCTTCTCACGCAGGAATACGCCATCCGGGCGCTTCTGCGCCTGTTCCATCAACAATTTCGGAAAGGTGTCGTGCGCCTTCGTGGCGCCATTGCCGGCTGAAGCTTGCATGCCCTAGTCGCGCCGGCTCCGGGCCAAACCCGGTTTTGCCCGAACGCGCCTCCCTATCCCGCTCAACTGCCCTGCCCCCACGCAGGAGGCGGGCATATTACGGGAAAGCACCGACGACACAAGGCATACGTCGGGGGAACACAATGTGAGACAGAAAGCGCCGGCGGCAACGCTACAAGACTGGTTTGCCGGGATGGTCGCAAAAGGCGCCGCAGTCGCAAGGCGTACGACAGGTGTGAAGAGAATAACGCCTGGTCAGTGGGCAACCCGTGACGGTTGTCACATCTCAGTCAGGGGTCAACGCCAGCACGTGGCTGCCCACGTAAAGGCTCATGACCTCAGCCGCGTTCGCCTGGTTGACGGCGATCTCCACCAGGCCACAGGAATTTTCATACCACATCACCTTTTCCGGCTCGACATCGGAAAAGATATGGGCCCGCATAATGTTTACTTCAGTGACTTTCAGCACAGCATCCTTCGGTAGGGTAAAGGCTCGAATTCCCGTCATCGCGTTACCATAATGGTCAATATAGACGACCTCCCTAAGGTCGTTGGGCCAATCCATACCGACCGCGTTGTTGCCATCGAACAGCTCGCCGGGCACATTATCGCCACGCGCTAACATGCCCGCGACCGGTGCGAAGAGATCGCGGCCGTGAAAGGTCTTCGACAAGTGTTCTGGTCGCCAGGTAATCTGCCACCATTCACCGCCGCCCGCATGCTTTGCAATGATCGCGAAGAGGCCGTTGTCGGGGCCTACATACCAGCGACCGCCTACGCGCATAACTATCGGCCGCCTGTCGGCGCACCCAACCCCCGGATCGACCACACCCAGTACGACGCCCCCGGCCGGCAGATGCTGCACCAGAGCGGCTAGCAGGTAGGCTGCGGCTCGGTGGTCAAACATCGGCGCGTCATGCATCAGGTCGACCACGGTCTCTGCCGGTACCATATCCGCCAGCACAGCCGAGAGCTGACCAACATAGGGACCATTGGCCCCGAAATCGCTGAACAGGTAAATCATGGGAACGAACTATACGGAGCAGTTATCGCGATGACGAGACAGACGGACGACACGCAAACCGCAACCGTCATTATTGAGCGCATCGGCAGCGCCGGTGACGGCGTCGGCCAACTTACGGACGGCAGCCCGGTTTATGTGCCTTTTACATTGCCCGGAGAAACGGTGCGGGTACGGCTCGGCCGCAAACGCGGCCGCGGCATCGGCGGCGAGGCGGTGGAACGGCTCACCGAAGCGCCGGAGCGGGTCACGCCGCCTTGCCCCCATTTTGGTCATTGCGGCAGCTGCGCCGTACAACACCTGGCACAGGATGCCTATAATTCCTGGAAACGGGCGCTGGTCGTCGAGGCACTGATGCGGCGCGGTCTGGGCGATGCGTCTGTCACCGATCTTATCGTGATACCGCCCGGGACCCGACGCCGTGCGCGCTTCTCGGCCGAGAGCCGGCGTGGAGCCGTCGCCCTCGGCTTTCACAAACGCCGAGGGCGACGTGTGGTCGATATCGCCTCCTGTGCACTTCTGACCCCAGCTCTCGTTGCCGCCATGGTGCCCTTGCGCAAACTTTGTGCAGAATTATTGCGCAACAGCGAGCGGCTGACACTGCAGGTACTTGACTCAGAGACGGGTCTCGACCTGGTGATCGCGCGGCAGCGCCCACTCGATCTTGCCGAGCGCGAGCGCCTTGCCGCTTTCGCGGAGAAGGCCGATATCGCCAGTCTGACCTGGAACGACGAGGGGCTGATCGCACGCCGGCGTGAGGTGCGGGTGAGCTTCGATGGCATATCGGTCTCGACGCCACCAGGCGCCTTCCTACAGCCGAGTTGTGAAGGCGAAGCGGCCATCCGCGCCACCGTTACCGCCGGCCTGGGCGAGGCAAAGGTCATAGCAGACCTATTCAGCGGCTGCGGCACACTCGCCATTCCTCTGGCTCGGCACCGCAAAGTGCACACGGTCGACAACAACGCCGCGGCCGAACCGGACGAGACCCGTGATCTCTTCGCTCGCCCCCTGACCGGCGATGAGTTGGCCCGTTTCGACGCCGTGATCATCGACCCACCACGCGCCGGCGCCCACGCACAGGCACACACCTTGGCCACCAGCACCGTGCCGTGCGTGATCGCTGTGAGCTGCGATCCCGGCACTTTCGCCCGCGACGCCCGCAGCCTAGTTGACGGCGGTTACGCCATCGAAACGATCACCCCGATTGACCAGTTCCCTTGGTCCGCCGAGTTGGAGCTAGTGGCGGTCTTCAGACGCGTTTGAACTCGTGGCGCATAGCGGCGATGGCGCCGGCGAGTGCCAGCAGCAAACCGAGCCAAAGCCAGGTCATCATGGGGAATATCTTAACCACCAGCGGCAGCGTCGTCGGCGCACGCAAGTTCTCGAGGTTGCCTTCCTCGCGGCGGTATTCAACCGCCGGTAGCCAGATTTGTACATCACGCCAAAGGCCACGGTGAATATAGGGGTCGATCATCTGGCTAGCGCCGGATAGCGTGCGAGCATAGCGGTAGTCGATGATCTCGCACATCAGGCGCACGGGTCCGAGCCCCTGGGGCGGCTGCGGCTGGCGGTCGCGG